>MEHZ011554724.1_pt1 | contig 10783 bp, 9 predicted proteins | sample 897221 | NCBI WGS metagenome assembly MEHZ01 (sample SAMN05514161, study PRJNA337945) | marine metagenome | isolation source: marine surface water | place: Arctic Ocean | collected 2007-12-13 | reverse complement strand
AAGTATTGTGGGCAGGTTTCGCTAAAAATCTTTAAGCCTTGGTTTTTCGCCTCTAATACTAAAGCTGCTCCCTGAGCAGTTGAAACATGCACGATCATCAATGGCGCATCAACGAATTTTGCTAACATTATAGCTCGATTTATTGCTTCAACTTCAGCAATTTCTGGATGACTAATTGCGTGATATCGAGGCTTAGTATATCCGCCCTTAATAAGCTTCTCTGAGACCCACTTAATTATTCCACTATTTTCCGCATGAACCATAGTCAAAACACCATGTTCTTTTGCAGTAGTAAGAATTTCTAAGAACTGTTCATCACTTACCTTCATCAAGTCATAAGTCATAAATACCTTAAAGGAAGTTATACCCCTTGCAACAGCTTCTGATAGTTCTCGTTTCATCACATCTGGTGTAGGGTCTGCTATTATTAAATGGTAACTATAATCTATTACTGATGAGTTTTTTGAACGGCTATCATATAAGTCTAACGTTTCGTTTATTCCCTTTCCACGATGCTGTGCTGCGAAAGGAATAAAGCAAGTATTACCACCATAGGCAGCACTTACGCTTCCACTTTGATAGTCATCTGAAGTCATGCCGCCAGTAGCACTTTCTTGAGCAATATGACAGTGTGCTTCAATCCCTCCCGGTAGTACTAAATTATTAGTAGCATCAATCTTTTTTTTACCTTTTAAATTTTTTCCCAGAGTAGCTATCTTTCCATCGATTATACCGACATCACCCCTGTAGCTTTCAGTAGCTGTTACAATAGTACCCCCTTCAACAACTAAATCATGCATCTTAAACACTCCCATTATTTAACATAGTTTCAATAATTATCGATTACTGAGCCCAGACCAGTAATTTTTAATTTGTACTCCAATCGTTTCATTAACCGACTTAATTCATCATAATCAATTTTAGACATATTAACCCTTGGCAATCGCACAAAAGGACTTTTAATAAGTTTTTTACGATATAGGATCTCCTTTCGTATAGACATTCCAATACCAAGCTGTTGGTCGTATCTGATTAATGGTAGGAATGTGTCAAATATATCTTCTGCTTCATTTATATTTCCAGCTCTATGAAGACCCTCCACAGTCACTAGCATCTTCACATAAGGGAAACCTGTCATAACTCCGTCAGCACCGCGCTGTAATTCTTGGGGTAAAAACAAAGCAGCATTCCCAACTAATATTGAAAGCCTCGGTACTTTATCAGTATCACAGCCTTCTCTAATAGCACTTAATTTTCCTAACCCAGGCCAATCTTCATGTTTAAACATTACAATTTGTGAATGGTCTTTTGCCAGCCTTAAAACAGTTTCAGCAGATATATGTACACCTGTTGTTTGTGGAAAATCTTGATAACATATAGGTACATTTGGTCCGATTTGATCACAAACTACGTCAAAATAACTAAGAATCTTTTGTTCTGTATTTAAGCCTGCAGCAGGTGCAATCATAACACCCGCTGCCCCTGCGTCCATTGAGTGTTTAGTAAGGTTTTCCATTGCATTAACACCAGATGAGGAGACACCTACAATAACTGGAACCTTACCATTCACCCTCTTAATGAATGCCGAAACAAATTGGTTTGATTCTTCTAGACTAAGTTTGTTGGCCTCACCCATCATTCCTAAAATAGTGATTCCTGAAACACCAGACTCTAGATAGTAGTCAGCTAAGCTATCTATACTGGAGTGATCAACAACACCATTATCAGTAAAAGGTGTGGCAGAAATTATGTAAACTCCACTCGTGTTTCTATTAATCATTTCATTCATACTCTTACCTCGTTTTGACATTAAGCTGTTTAGCGGTGTTATTTAATTCATAATTTGGTTTTTATTAAGATCGATTTCAAATTAAACGCAGAACTCTTATTTGTCATCAAACAAAATTCCTAATGAGTAAATCAATAATGATATCCATATAATGGAAAATGAGATAAGTCTCATAGTGCCGAACTCTTCGTTAAATACAAAAATTGCGATCAAAAACATCATGGTGGGTGCTAAATATTGGAGAATACCAATAGTGGAAAGACGAAGTAATTTTGCACCATTAGCAAATAATAACAGGGGACCAGCTGTCACTATCCCACACCCCAAAAGTAAGAGAGTATCCTGTACTTCTCCATGCCAAAAATACCCACCAGAAATTTCTAAGTAAATTATATAAGCTATTGCAATAGGCGCTAGTAAAAGAATTTCCAAAAAGAAGCCTTGGTTAGGCCCTATGGGAAGTGATTTTTTTAAAAAACCATAAATACCCCAACTAAAGGTCATGCCAAGAGATATATATGGAGGATGCCCATAGTCCCATGTCAGCAAACAAACTGCTAAAGCCACAAAGGCAATAGCTGTCCACTGAACTCTATTCAATCTCTCTTTTAAAAAAACAGCCCCTAGGAAAATACTAAAAAGTGGATTTATGAAATAACCCAATGCAGCATCTAAGGCGTGCCCAGATGTAATTGCCCACACATATAAACCCCAATTAATTGACAGTAGTGATGCTGTTAAAATAGATGTAAGTATCTGTTTTGGATCTTTTAAAGCAGACAATACACTACTTGTATTTCCACGTAAAATTAAGATAAGCCCTACAATAGGTAACGACCAAATAATACGATGCCCTATAATTTCTAGTGTTGGAATATGAGACATAGCTTTCATGTAAAGAGGTAAAACACCCCACAAAAAGTAAGCAGAAACACCATAAAATAAGCCCATAGATGTATCATCATTTTTTTTAATATTTTCGGACTGGCTCATGAATTACCTATACTTCCCCAATAGAATCTGATTTCAAAAGTATATACTTAAAAAATTACTTACTAAGCCTTAATAGGTTTTCGCATACCATTTTAAACTTCTACAATCAGGAACTACCGCAAAGAAGGAAACCTAACAAGGGATACCTGAAACTTGAAAACCCTCATCTTTATTGTAACCCCTAAAAGAAAAGAGACCAACTAACTATGTTGAATCCTTTCACTATTAATAAAAATTTTTTAGGTCCAATTTATGCTATGATGGCTGTGTCTTGCTTTTCATTAAATGATGTCTGTATAAAATACTTAAGTTCAGAGTACCCCCTTCATGAAATTATTCTTATAAGATCAACAATTAGTGTTCTGGTTATTTTACTTTTTATCGCACCGTTTAGTAACGGCCTTAAAATAATTCTTACAAAACGATTAGTAATTCACATAATTCGTGGGTGCTGTGTTGTTGTTGCAAATATGTGTATGTTCATGGGATTGGCAGCGTTACCGATTGCTGATGCTGTCGCAATATTTTTTATATCCCCGCTGTTAATAACAATTCTTTCAATCATTTTTTTAAATGAACGCGTCGGGGTTTGGCGCTGGTTAAGCATTGGAGTTGGTTTACTGGGTGTAATAATAATATCAAAACCTGGTAGTTCAGCTTTTCAAGTTGCTTCAATATTTCCTATGTTAGGCGCTCTTGGGTATGCTTTTTTACATATCCTAACTCGCAAAATCCGAAAGACAGAAAGTGCTGCAACAATGGCTTTCTACATTCAGTTCACTTTTGTTGTAGTCGCTTGCCTAATAGGGCTAACAATTGGTGATGGCCGTTTTAATGTTAGTAATGACCCATCACTAAGCTTTTTACTAAGGGAGTGGATCATACCCAGAGCTAGTGATTACTGGATGTTTACCATGCTCGGTATTGTGACAGCCCTGGGCGGGCTCCTAATTTCTGAAGCATATCGAGTTGGTGAGGCTGCATATGTTGCTCCCTTTGAATATATTTCGATGCCAATGGCTATTTTTTGGGGAATTATGGTTTTTTATGAATGGCCATTAGTGTCTGGGTGGTTTGGTATTTTCCTTATCTTATCTTCTGGGTTATTTATGCTCTGGCGGGAATCAATAAATAATGGAAAAGTTCTTCAAGGCACGTCAAAAATTAGACAATAAAATCATTAAGGTTATATTTAGGAGGTTAGATGTTTTTCGAAGATTTTACTAAAAATTTTGAAATTAAAACAGGTTCACGGAAAATTTCTAAAAAAGAAATTCTTGATTTTGCTCATGAGTGGGACCCACAAAGTTTTCATATCGATGAAGTAGCAGCACAGCAATCACCTTACGGAGGGATTATTGCAAGTGGATGGCAGACACTTCTAATAGCGTTTAAGCTTATTCTAGACACCAAACTTTTTAGTGAAAGCTCTATTGGTTCCCCGGGAATGAGTTACGTAAAGTGGATTTTACCAGTTCGCCCTGATGATAGTTTACAGGTTTTTGGTAAGGTCGTAAGCTATAAAAAATCTAAGTCAAAACCAGATCGAGGATTTGTAAATATAGCCTATAGTGTAATACGGGATAAAGATGAGTTAGTTTGCTCCTATGAGGCAACTCACCTTTTATGGTGCAAAAATAACTCCAGAATGAAAAATGACTAAGAACCCAGACTTTATTGATCTGGGTTCTTAATTATATATGTCACATTTGGTTTATACGACCCTCAACTGAAGTCTGGTAGTTGGGATTTTTAGCCAAAAAATCTGCAACTATATCAGCAAGATCTGGTCCAAAATCATATACGTCAGTGGCCTGTCTAAACATCTTATAACCATCACCACCACCTCTAATAAAGTTGTTAGACACCACTCCGTAAGTTGCTTTGATATCCAATGGAACCCAACTACCATTTTGGTCAACTTCTACAGACTGAATTCGACCCTCTCCCGAAGCGATTGACGCATCAAAACTAAAGCGTAATCCAGATACCTGTGGGAAACGTCCCTTGACATCTTCTACTTGGCTCACTCCATTTTCTAATGCGGCCAGTAGTTGTTCTCCAGTCACTTTAAAAGTAGCTAAGGTATTTTGAAATGGAAGTACTGTTAAGACTTCACCCATTGTGACCTCACCAAGATCGATTGATGCTCTAATACCGCCAGAATTCTGTAATGCTATATTGTAACCCTTATCAGAAACCGCATCACGCATTGCGTCAGCTATCAAATTACCCATAGTACATTCTCTGACCCGGCAGTCATCCCTCTCTCCATTAAGGTTAGTCGAATTGCTTGCGACCACCTTCTCTTTAAGTTTATTCAGAGGAACTTCTAATTCTATTAATCTAGCTTTTATCGTCTCATTTTCAGCAATATTACTATCCATAATTATCGGTTCACCAGTCGCAGTTATTACGTTCCCAGCGTCATCAAATGTCACATCTAACGCACCTAGAAACTTACCATAAGCGTAAGCTTGAACGATTTGGGTATTATTAACTACTGTCGGGTAAGGACCTTTAGCCCTATCACTTGTATTTGATAAATATGTATTAGAGTGACCACCCACAATGACATCAACACCAGTCGTATTTGCCGCTACAATTTTATCAACCTCGTAACCTGAGTGAGACAGGACTATGATTTTATTGATACCTAACTTCGTTAATCTATCCACCTCTCTTTGAACTGCTTCACTTGGATCCGAGAATGTAATATTGGGACCGGGATTTGCTATTTCATCTGTATCCTGAGGTGTTAACCCAATTAAACCAATTCCCTGATAGGCCTTGTGAATTACAGTAGATTTTATTAATTTGCTTGCCAACGCTGGTTCTTTACTGAAGTCTGCATTCGACATTAAAACAGGAAATGATACCGCATCCATAAATCCTCGTAAAACCTCTGGACCATCATCAAACTCATGGTTTCCCACAGTCATTGCGTCATAACCGAGCCTATTCATCATTTCAGCAGTAACTTTTCCTTTGTAATAGGTGTAGAACAAAGTGCCCATAAATTGATCACCACCGTCAACTAATATACTTTTAGTATTTACAAACTGATTGGTAAATTTTGTACGCTCATTTTTTATTGCTTCTATTAAACGTGCTGATCCTCCAAAACACTTACCTTTTAAATTATTTTTTTCACTACAATTATTATCGTACTTACTAATCGGCTGAAATCGTGCGTGAAAGTCATTAGTATGCAAGATTGTTAGCGAGTATTCGGCAAAGACAAGACTTCCAGACATAATTAAGGTAAAGCTTGCTATTGCCAGCGTCCCTAGATAACTTTTAAAATTCATTAGTTCCCCCATAGATTTATAAAATTAATTACATAATTTTTGTAATGTGAAATTATTCTATTGTATCACATTATGATACTTACATATTAACATTGTATCATAATGTTAATATTTATAGTAATTTAATTTTACTCAGAAATTTTCAGTTCTACTGTCCCGATACCATTTACCTCATAAGATACTGTGTCACCATTTTTTGGAAACATTGTAGCAAAGGTTGAACCAGTCATAATTAATTCATTAGCTTTAAGTTGCCGCCCACGCTTGTTAAGAAAGTTTGCAATCCAAGCAACTGAATTAAAAGGGTCACCTAATGCTGCTCCTGTTATAGAAGTTTCTATTTGATCATTCACTGTTTTCTTTACGACTGCCTTATCAAACTCTAAATGTTTCCAACTTTCATTTTCCTTTCCTAGAACTGCCCCTCCAAACCAACTATTATCTGAAACAAGTGAATTAACCTCTAAGTTGCTATAGTCAGCGTTACGATCATCTATTAACTCAAATGATGCACTGACTGCTTTCACAAAGTCTTTTACATTCTCTGAGGTCCACACCTTTGAACTTTTTGGCATATCAGCTCCAATCCTTACTGCTAACTCAAACTCTATGCCTAAATGACCAAAGCTAGATAGTTGGATAGTTTGATTGCCATGAAAAATTTGTGAACGGTAAAGACGTCCAATACATGGATGATCTAAGCCTACCAATTCTTGAATAGGTTTAGAAGTAAGAGCTAACTTATAACCTACGACTGGTCCAAATTTTTGTTCCCAGTCCTCGATGAGGCGTTCTTGGACAGTATAAGCATCCTCTAATGTTTCGACACCATAACGTTCGGGAACAGAACAGTAGTTTTTCCTTCGTATATGTTGATCTGTTATCCAATCAGCTGCTTTTTTTAAATTATCTAACTTTTCTTGATTCATTTTCTACAAACCCTACTAAATATTAATTCACTAAAGATACTCAACTTCTATAAAACTGCATGCAAAATCATTCCCATTAATTACATCATGCTTTACACCTTTTTCTCTAAAATAAGGTTTTCCTAGTTCAAGTTTACTTTTAGTAATAGTCTTACCATCATCAATTTCCAGTATGCCCGAAAACATAGGTATAACAGAATAATCACATCCATGTTCATGCCAACCCGTATTGTCTCCATAACCAGAAAATGACCACTCTGTTATTCGAGTGATATTATTTTCAAGTAGAACCTTTCCAACAGCTGGTTTTTTTTGCTTTGTCATACTTAAAATCCTTTATTTTGTTAAAATCTTTGTCCTAAAAAATATTCCTGATATTTAGTACTAGACTTGCAAACGTTAAGCCGAATTTCAACCCTTCTAATCACGTTTCGAATTGGGCTGATAATTGGTATTTTATTACCTAGTAAGGAATATATTTTTTATAAATTTGAACTTTAATAATATTAGCCTCCAGTATAGAGTTTCCTAAACTCAAATGGAGGAAAAATGGATTTACTTGGTAATTGGAACTACCCAACTTCAATAAGGTTTGGATTAGGGAGAATAAGCGAACTTCCAGAGATATGTCAGCAAGTTGGTATGAAAAAACCATTGTTAGTCACAGACAAAGGTCTTTCTGATTTACCAATAACGCATAAAACGTTGGAAATTATGAAAGCCAATAATTTAAATCCAGGTTTTTTTAGTGAAGTCGATCCGAACCCAACTGAAGAAAATCTTTACGCTGGTGTAAGACATTACATAGCTGGAGGACATGATGGTGTTGTAGCCTTTGGAGGGGGGTCAGGACTGGATTTAGGGAAAGTGGTTGCATTGATGAGTGGCCAGAAAAAATCTATTTGGGATTTTGAAGACTTTGATGAGTGGGGGAACCAAGCAGACGCATCAAAAATTGCACCAATAATTGCTATTCCAACAACAGCAGGAACTGGTTCGGAGGTGGGTCGAGCAAGTATTATTACAAACTCAAAGACAAAAACTAAAAAAATTATTGCTCATCCAAAATTATTACCGTCTGTTGTTATCTGTGATCCAGAGCTCACGGTTAGTATGCCTAAGTTTATTACTTCTGGAACTGGGCTGGACGCATTCGCACATTGTGTGGAGGCCTTTTCTAGCCCTCATTACCACCCAATGGCACAAGGAATTGCATTAGAGGGAATGCGTCTTGTAAAAAATTACTTACCACTAGCATACGAAGATGGTTCCGACCTTAGTGCGAGAGCAAATATGATGTGTGCGGCCGCTATGGGTGCTACTTCCTTTCAAAAAGGATTAGGTGCAATCCACGCCCTAAGCCATCCTATCGGAGCTGTACATAACACACATCACGGCACAACAAATGCAATCTGTATGCCAGCTGTTCTTCAACTCAATGCTCCTGCAATTAAGAGTCGTTTTGATTTGGCTGCAAACTATCTAGAAATTAAGGGTGGTTTTGATGGTTTCTGTTCATTTGTTCAAAACCTTAATGATCACCTAGAAATCCCAAGAAAGTTATCTGAAATAGGTGTTATTAACCCAAATATCCCTGAGCTAACCTCGATGGCTCTTTTAGATCCTAGCTGTAATGGAAATCCTATTACACTTACAAAAGAAAACACAACTGCACTATTTGAAGCTTGTATTTAAGTAAATAACTGTACTTACTCGTCATACCTCTAACAAGAACTAACGATCTTCATTTCTAAGCCTAATTATGTGACACATAATTCAACTACCTATTTCACCCGATAGGCCATCTATGGCTGACCTAATTTTAACTTAATACTTTAAAAGTTCTTAACTAATTAAATTCATTAGATAGAAAGCTTAAATGATATGTCTTCGAATCTAAAAGGTATCTGCCTAATACTTGTGACATTGGCATTATTTGTATCAATGGATTCTGTAGCAAAACATTTAGTACAAAGCTATCCGCCAATTCAAGTCATTTGGGCACGATACCTAAGTCAAACAGTAGTTAGTTTTGTCTTGCTATCTCCAGTTTTGTACCGCGTACTAAAGACAAAAAATTTCAAACTACAACTTGTTAGATCTGCACTGTTATTTACCGCTACAATTTGCTTTTTTACTAGCTTAAAAACATTAAAACTTGCTGAAGTTAATGCCATTTTTATGGTGTCCCCAATTTTCGTAACTATATTGTCTGTCCTAGTTCTAAAAGAAACTGTCGGCTATCGCAGGTGGTTAGGTGTAGCCTTTGGGCTAATAGGAGCTTTACTAATCATTGGTCCAGGAACTGGAGTGTTTTCATATATAGTTATTTTACCTATTATTTCAGCCTTAGGTTACGCCGGTTTTGTAATTTCAACAAGATATTTAAGTCAAGATGAATCCCCACTAACCAGTTTCGTTTACACTGCTTTATTAGGCTCTATTGCCGCTTCTGTATTAGTTGTTCCGTCCTGGACACCTATAGACTCATCAGACTTATTTGTATTTTCTGTTTTTGGTTTGTTAGGTGCTGCTGGTCACTTTTTATTAATACATGCGTACCGGGCTTCTGAAGCCTCATTTTTGGCTCCATTTAATTACATTGGAATAATTTATGGTAGCTTATGGGGATTTTATTTTTTCGATGAGGTACCTAGTTTGATTACAGTTTTGGGTGGTTTAATAATTGTATCTTCGGGTGTTTATATCTGGTTAAGGGAACAGAAAAATAAATAGAATGTCCAAAATACTTTATTATTAAACATCGATTATGGCCAAATGATAATCAAAAGTTATAAATTCTTAACTACCATTTTGAAGGTCCTTCCAAGAGGGTGACAATAGTAACCAAATAAAGCTTACAATAAAAAGGCCAGATAATACTGTGTGTAGCGCCATCGGGGAAATTACAATTAGTAAGAAACCTGTCCCTAATGGGCCTAATGCCGCCCCAACGTCTCGCCATGCTTGATTTCTAGCTAGAGGTTCAAGTTTGCTATGAGTTGACAATAAAGAAACCGCAGCAGGGTAAAGTGTGCCCAATGCTCCCCTTGCTAAAATAATTAGAATGGAACCTATAATTAAAGATCCCATACCAACTAAAAAGAAACCCAAAATCACAAGGATCAGAGCAAAAATTAAAGGCATCTTCACACCAAAACTATCAGAAATAATGCCTGCCAAAGGTGCAGTGACCATCTCAACTAAGCGTCTACCAGCTAGAAAAAATCCACCCAACATTATAGCTGTTTGAGGTGTAACAAAATCTAACCACATCAAAGAAATTGTTATAGTAAAAAGCCCATCAATTCCCAGGCCCATTAAAAAAATTGAGAAGTCAAAACTATTGGGTGACAAAAGTAAATTATATTTTGTTCTTTTTTTGGGAGTTTTTACCATCTGTAAAGGGCTTTTAAGAGCCAAAGCGAAAGGGATACAGAATAATGATATGCCAGCCAAATATAAGAAAACATCTTTAGCTCCTACTACGCTTGCAAGCCACGTTCCTGCAGTCAAAGCGAGTAATGGACCCACCTGCTCTACAGCTCTGCTCAACCCAACTCGAGTGGCAGTTTTACTACTACCCTCAACAGCATATGCTAACGTCACCAATAACAACCCGGCATAAGATAAGCCCCAAATAACACGAGATATTATAAGTGCTGTAGGGCCACTGAATAGTCCATATCCAGCGGTTGAAGTTATCGCCATAACAGCCGAAACTAGGCATAAATTCTTAAGCCCAATTGTTTCTGCTAATT
>MEHZ011435216.1_pt1 | contig 10786 bp, 13 predicted proteins | sample 897221 | NCBI WGS metagenome assembly MEHZ01 (sample SAMN05514161, study PRJNA337945) | marine metagenome | isolation source: marine surface water | place: Arctic Ocean | collected 2007-12-13 | reverse complement strand
AGGTAGGGGAATTGACCAACTTCGCCGTCAAGTCCCTGAACTACTCGCGGGGAAAGTTGGTTGTCGCTGTTGCCTACCCCTTGGGCATTTACCACGGGAAAAAACCCGAGAACTGCAGCCATCAATCCAATCAGCGCATGCTTCCCCCCACACTTCACTCCGCAACGGTAAGCCATGCGCTGATACAAGGCGCTATGAGTCGGCACTGAACGGGAATCGGTCGGGGTCAGCTAGGGCAAACAATTATCAATTAACGCGGCGAATGCGGGTTCGCCGGGGAAGCTCGCTACCTCAATGCCACGAAGTGATACATCTCTAGGAATGATCGAACCCGGTGAAAAGTAGGCAGTAATGGGGGCGTTTGGCCAAGTTTCGGTAAAGGGGGGGAGGGCCGGGCTGATCAATTGGTAACTCAAAATCTTTCTATTCCCGGCTTTTTGGGCCAGAGCAATTGCCGGGAGCTGCTCGCAGGCTTTGCCAGTTGCAATGATAGTTAGGTGCGCGGTCACAGCGCTCTGGGAAATGCTGGCACAGGTTTTAGCCGGGTCGGTCTCCAGCTGAATTTCAATGTAATCCGTTAAGTTGCAGATGGCCAATTCCGCTGAGAGAGCAGGATGGGTGTCTGCGCTGACCAAATGGACAACAGTTACTTCATTCATTGGATCCAGCATACGGGCACTTGATTAGGATGTGGATATGTCAACAAGCGACGAATGGAATGCATTACGTCAACAAATCTTGGACAAAGCCGTTGTGCGCGGGAAAGTTATTCTCTCCAGCGGTCGAGAAGCGGACTACTACATTGATTTACGTCGAGTAACCCTTGACGCAGAAGCTGCCCCACTTGTTGGTGCGGTTATGCGTCAAGTCAATAGCGGTCTCGACTATCAGGCGGCCGGTGGGCTAACCCTTGGTGCGGATCCTGTTGCCTCGGCCATGATGCATAACGCGGCAGGTGAGGGTGAACTTCTTAATTCGTTTGTCGTTCGCAAGAGCGAAAAGCAGCATGGTTTGCAACGCCGCATTGAAGGACCAGACGTCAACGGTATTCGAGTTCTTGCGGTTGAGGACACGTCCACCACTGGGTCATCGGTAATGACCGCTGTTGAAGCGCTCTTGGTTGACCGCGCAGTTATTGCAGGAGTGAGCGTGATTGTTGATCGGGGTGCTCGTGCAGCAGTGGAAGAGCGCGGCTATAAGTACACCGCGGCATACACACTTGCTGACCTAGGCCTCGAGTAGATCCTTTTGTTCCTCGGTCACACCAAACTTGCGTTCGAGTGCAAGCAAAATTGTGACGAATGCGGCACCTGCAATAAAGAGCAGTAGTGCGATTCCGATTTGATCCGTGGGTGCGAGTAGCTCTCGCTCGGGCCCTTGCCAAGGCCACAATGCTCGCAAGGAACCGAGCATCAGTCCGGTAATAATTACCAGGGTTACCCGAGCACGATTTTCCAGCAACCACTTGAGGAGTGACACGAAAATTGCGAGACCGAGAATCGCTCCAAGAGCGAACACAATGAGATAGGTGAAGTTTCGATCGTTGACCGCTGCAATTGTTGGGTCATACATTCCTACTGTGAGCAGCAAGAACGAACCCGAAACCCCTGGCAGCACTAGAGCGCAGATTGCGATCAAGGCCGAAAAGAAAACGACGATCAAGCTGGGGTCGGCCATGTTCCCTTGCGGTAAACCGGTCAAGAAGAATACGAAGACTGCAGAAATCAAGCCAAGTAGAACAAATGAAGGGGACCAACCGCCCACCTTAGTAACCATGTGAGCGGGGACGTAGGTACCGGCAATCACGAGCCCGAAGAACAGAGCCTTCATAGCAATTGGTTGCTCGTCAAGCAATGGCTCAATGAGTTTTGCTCCAAGAATCACGGCGGCGCCCATCCCGATCGCAACTGGGATAAGTAGGCGCCATGGAAGTGACTTGAAAGTCGATACCGCGGTTTTGGTCGAAGCCTTCCCCGGGGCAAGCCCGACGAGCTGGCGAACACTGAGCACGAGGTCGGCGATCGAATTAATAAGCGTCTGGTAGATCCCCACGATCAATGCGAGGGTCCCTCCGCTGACTCCGGGAACCACTTCAGCTGACCCCATGAGGGCACCGCGACCAAGATTGGTAATGAATTTCAGCACTGCCACAGGCTAGTGGGTAGGTTCACTCCCGTGGATGAAGAACAGGCCGGCGAGCCCTTTGCCGTGATTGGTGTCGGACCGTGGGAGGGCGAATGGCCGAGCGAAGACCACTACGACCCGGATTTATTGCTCGAGGGGGACAAGCGCAATGTTGTTGACCGGTACCGCTACTGGAAACTAGAAGCGATCGTTGCTGATCTGGATACCAAGCGGCACCCGATGCATATTGCTATTGAAAACCTTGGCCACGACTTCAATATCGGGACAATTGTCCGTAGCGCGAATGCCTTCCTGGTCAACGAAGTCCATATTGTGGGCAAGAAGCGGTGGAACCGCCGTGGCGCCATGGTGACCGATCGGTACCAGCACGTCCACCACCATGAACACGCAAGTGACTTCCTCAGGTGGGCAAAGTCAGAGAGTCTGCCTGTGATCGGCTTGGATAATTTCCCTGGAGCGGTCAAACTTGAATCATTTACATTTCCCAAAAGCTGCGTACTAGTCGTTGGCCAAGAAGGAACCGGGCTGTCAGACCCCATGCGTGACGGGTGCGATTCCCTCGTGGAAATCTCGCAATTTGGTTCCACCCGCTCAATAAATGTGGGCGCCGCGGCTGCAATTGCCATGCATGGCTGGATTCGAACCCACGCGGCGCGCTGACACGGCTGCGATCGGTTACCGCGTTGTAATCCAAGCATGGAAGGATGAGGTCATTAAACCGTTCCCGTGCTCAAGCGGGCTAAGAAATTTGGAGTGTACATGCCGATTGCATCGCCCGAGGTTTACCGCGAAATGCTCGATCGCGCGAAGGCAGGGAAGTTCGCATACCCCGCCATTAACACCTCTTCATCGCAGACAATTGTCGCGGCAATCCGCGGCTTTGCCGAAGCAGAAAGCGACGGAATCGTTCAAGTTTCGTGGGGAGGCGCCGAATTTGCTTCAGGCCAAGGCGTGAAAGATATGGTTACCGGGGCCGTTGCCCTCGCTGAGTTCGCACATGTGGTCGCTGCAAAATACGACGTGAACATTGCACTTCACACAGACCACTGCCCGAAAGACAAACTCCCAGGTTTCATGGAACCACTTATTGCGGTCTCCCAAGAGCGGGTTGCTAAAGGCCTTGCGCCGCTATTTCAGTCACACATGTGGGATGGCTCCGCCGTACCTCTCGCGGAAAACTTGGATATTTCAGAGCGAATGCTTGATGCATGCGTCAAAGCAAACATTATTCTTGAAATCGAAATAGGTGTTGTCGGTGGCGAGGAAGATGGTATTGAAGCCACACATGACGCGAAGCTTTTCTCAACGGTTGAAGACGGACTTGAAACTGCGCAGCGGCTTGGTTTAGGTGAGCGAGGTCGTTACATGGTCGCTGCAACATTTGGCAACGTTCATGGTGTGTATAAGCCGGGTAACGTTGTATTGACTCCTGTGATCCTCAAAGAAATCCAAGATGCGGTTGGTAAGGAGTATGCAGTGGATAAACCATTTGACTTGGTGTTCCATGGTGGATCAGGGTCATTGCTGAGTGAAATTCGTGAATCACTGGATTACGGTGTTGTAAAAATGAATATCGATACCGATACTCAATATGCATTTACCCGTCCAATTGCCAATCACATGTTCGTCAATTACAATGGAGTACTCAAAATTGATGGTGAGGTCGGCAACAAGAAAATGTATGACCCACGTGCTTATGGCAAAGCCGCAGAAGCCGGCATGGCCGACCGCGTAAAGCTTGCTTGCGAGGATTTGCGCTCTGCTGGAACGAGGATGAAGTAGCCATGGATTCACAAAATTTACTTGGTGGTCCAGGACCTACACGCTTACCTGAAGGCGATGCCGCACAAAGTGCTCTCTTGGCCGGGGGTGATCCACGTGAAGTTGTCGCTCAATACCCCACGAGTTCACTTGCTTGGGCGATGCTGAGTGACCAGGCGTGGGATAACAGTGACGTCATTGGGTCTTATGCGTTTGCCCGAGTCGGCTATCACCGTGGGCTTGATGCGCTTCGTAAAAATGGCTGGAAAGGTTTTGGTCCGGTTCCCTGGAGCCATGAGCCAAATCAAGGGTTCCTACGCTGCCTCCAAAACTTGGGCAGAGCCGCTGGTGAAATCAATGAAAGCGACGAGAAAGTTCGAATCTCCGAGTTCATCGTGGAATGTGATCCAACACTTGCCTAAACACGTACTTATTGCGGGCGCAGGAATCACTGGGATTTCCTGCGCCATCGCATTGCGTGAGCGGGGAGTTCCTTTTCGAATTGTTAATAAAGGTCGCCGGATTGGTGGCCGCATGGCTTCGCGCACTGTCCGTGATTCGGGCACAACATTTGATGGTCGAGTTTTTGATACGGGCGCTTCGTACTTCACAGTGAGTGAATCGCAATTCGCATCGGTTGTCGCCAAATTGGAAACTGCGGGTGTTGTGCAACCGTGGACGGACACTTTCCATTTTGCTGACGCAGAAGGAATCGCCGGTGTCAAAACAGGGCCCATGCGCTATCGGGCCGAGGGTGGGATCCGCAGCGTTGTCGAATATTTGGCGCGAGATCTGGTAATTGAAGAAGGTGAAATTACCGAATTGCCCACATCTGAACGACTAGCACTTTGCATGCCAACACCCCAAGCGGCTCGGGTGTTCCCGCAGGCGAGTGTTCTGAGTTCAGCAATGTGGGAACCGGTTATTTCGGTATCGATGTTATTTGACCACGCTCATTGGAATGATTTTGACGGAATCTTTGTCAACCAAGATGCGCAAATTACCTGGATCGCGAATGACGGAGCCAGACGTGGAGACCAAGCACCGGCACTCGTTGTTCATATGAGCCCGGTTCTCTCTGCCGGTCACCTTGTGGATCCCAGTGAGGTGATTCCCATCGCAATTGCGCGTGTCCAGAAAATTCTGGGCTTCGACGAGGAACCCACGTGGTCACACGCACACCGGTGGACCTTTGCCAAGCCAATTGAAGGGACCACCTCACCGAAACCGGGCTTCGTGTTGGGTGAAGTGTCACTCGCTAGCGATGAATTCAGTGCACGGCCTCGGGTTGAGGCTGGTTGGCTCAGTGGTCGCGATCTAGGGCATGCATTCGCTGATGGCAGATGATCAGTCGAGCCGCAATTTTCCTGATGAAAACAATTAGCGTAATTTCCCGCGCCAAGCCGAAAACGACTTCACCGACTGCCCATGCGGCTTTTTTAGCCACGGGTACGGGTGAATTTCAGCCAAATCTGTGAATTTCTGAAAACTAGGAACAGGCGCGTACGTTACTGCCACTGGATTCTTGCGAGCAAACTCGGTTGGGTCGCCCAAATAGAGCTGCACGTCGCGTCGCTTCGCCAAGTCTTTTAAAGTCTCGAGGTAAAAAAGGATCCGCTGAGACGACAACTGTAATTTGCGCAATGCTGATTCATTAAAAACAAATACTGCCGGCAAGTCTGGGTGAGCGGCCAATGCAGGATCGCTATCACCCAACGATTCAATTGTGAGTAAAACGTACTCTGGAGTGCGGTTTTTTTCCGCAATTGATGGCCCGGCGGTTCCTTGCGGATCAGGGTCACAAATCAACAGCGGGTCGAAGGCTATTTCGTCGAGTGAAATTTTATCGGGGAAATTTTCGATTGGACAAGCGTGCTTCAACGCGCATTCGCCACACAACTGCGGTGCCCGTTTGTGGACTTGCCAGCGCGAAAGACCGTAGGGCCTTGCGTTTGCAGAGCCAACGACCCACTGCCAGCCAGTTAGGTTCGCCGCCCGCGACCCATCAATTAGGTGGCGATACATGCGTTCTTGGCCGTGCAACCAACCTGCGTTGTTACGGACCGTCCACTGTGATGCCAGCCACATTCTGGTTTGGTTGACGAGCCAGCCATCGCGGCTTAGTTCATCAACCGCAAAATCAACACATGCCATACCGGGTGGCCAGCCGTCTCCAGGCGCATCCCACACCTGCTCGAATCGGAGATTGTGGAATAGACGGATGCCCATACGGGCATATAGGTGTCGTGAATATTCTTGCCATAAGAGTTCGTCACGAAACTTCTCACGATCTGCAAACGGAGCTTTCGAAACATGCCTCCATAATTTTTCGAGGGTTAAGAGGTTGTGTCGAATGTATGGTGAAAGGACCGTAGCTCCGCGTGCCGCTACTGGCAAGACTTCCGATCGGTTCCTTGCGTAGCCCGCAATATTCAATTTAGATAATGCGTGATCTGCCGCGCTTTGCCCACCGGGAATGGGACTTCGCCCTCCGCCGGAATGCAATCCAGAAAAGTGGTCAACAACTAACTGGTCAGTGTCTAATAAAGTGTCTAAGCGCTTCAAGGAAAACCTCACTATTTAATCGAGTTCGCCATTGTAATGAAAAAGAGAATCAAGATTTTTTCACCTCTGGATGCTTGCCCCAGCAACTCGCTGGAGGGAGACCATGATCAGCTCTCACCTGTCATGGAGCTCACAATTGCCATGGAGGTCACAATTTCCATGGATCTCACAATTCACCGTAAAGATTGAGTTCCGAGGATGGAATCCAGACTGTTTCTCATCGCTGGAGTCGTGACCGGGCGGCTCTCAATTTATTCCGTGACGACGCTGGTTCTCTTCGGCCGCGTTCTGGTGTAGCGACAGGGCTTTCGCAACCTGCTCGGTGCCCGGAAACCAATCGTGGGAGCGCCCCGGCCAAATGAGTCAGGCTAATGGGAGCTAACTCTCGTAAACTCTCGTAAACTCTGGTCACCCTCGTAGCACCGGATCAACTCCGATACCCTTTCGCGGTGCCCGCAATAGTTCTTCTCGGCTCCCAATGGGGGGACGAAGGTAAAGGTAAAGCAACAGACCTTCTCGGAGATCGCGTTGATTACGTAGTTCGGTATCAGGGGGGCAATAACGCAGGTCATACGGTGGTCATCGGCGATAAAAAATTCGCACTTCACCTGTTGCCCAGTGGGATCCTTACCCCTGAAGTAGTACCCGTGATTGCCAACGGAGTTGTGATTGACCCGGCGGTTCTGCTAGAGGAAATTGCCGGACTCAATGCTCAGGGTATTAATACCTCCAAATTATTGATCAGCGCTAATGCGCACTTGATCACGAGCTACCACGTGACTTTGGACAAGGTGACCGAACGATTCCTGGGCAAAGCCCAGATCGGCACAACTGGTCGGGGGATCGGCCCGACCTACAGTGACAAGATCGGGCGTGTTGGCATTCGAGTTCAAGACCTTTTCGATGAATCGATTCTGCGACAAAAAGTAGAGAGTGCACTTACCAACAAGAACCAAGTGTTGGTAAAAGTGTTTAATCGTCGTGAAATAGATATTGATGCAGTGGTTGCCGACCTGTTGCAATTCGCTGAGATTCTGCACCCAATGGTTCGTGACACCTCACTCGTTCTCAATAAAGCACTCGACGAAGGCAAGGTAGTTCTGCTCGAGGGAGGACAAGGAACACTCCTTGACGTAGACCACGGCACTTATCCCTTTGTGACGTCAAGTAACCCCACTGCCGGCGGTGCTTGTACGGGAAGTGGAATCGGACCAACCCGAATTGATCGGGTTGTGGGAATCCTTAAGGCGTACACGACTCGGGTTGGTTCTGGCCCGTTCCCCACCGAACTTTTCGACGAAGATGGGGAGAAGCTTCGCACCATTGGTGGTGAGCGCGGTGTAACAACCGGGCGAGCACGTCGATGTGGCTGGTTCGATGTTCCCATTTCGCGGTACGCAACCCGCATCAATGGGCTCACGGATACTTTCCTTACCAAGCTTGATGTCCTCACCGGTTGGGAGCAGATTCCTGTGTGTGTCGCCTATGACATTGAGGGCGAGCGGAGTGACGAAATCCCCATGACCCAAACAGATTTTCATCACGCCAAGCCGATCTACGAAATGCTTCCCGGTTGGAGTGAAGATATTTCAGGTGCGCAGTCGATCTCGGACCTGCCAAAGAATGCCCGAGATTACGTTGAATTCCTGGAAGAAAAGTCCGGGACTCGGATTAGCGCGATTGGAGTTGGGCAAGATCGCAATGCCACGATTGCGATAAACGACCTGATCGGCTCATGAGCGAGAAACTCACGGCTGAGTACGAACCCCAGTCTGAGTTAGACGCACACGGAAATCCCATTGGGATCCTCGTTCACAGTGATCGGGTTCCTGATCTTCCGCGTGGGGAGATTCGGGGTTCGTACGCAATTTTACAGCCGCTTGATGCGGGCAAGCACACCTGTGATCTGTGGGAGGTGTTCGCTGGCGCCGATCATCTATGGACTTATAAGCCGCACGGTCCGTTCCTGGTCGAGAGTGATTACCGGGAGTGGATTGAATCGAAACAGGGCGGTCAAGATCCCTACTTCTACGCAATCGTGGACGAGCAGAGTGGCAAGGCGCTCGGAGTCGCGAGTTACCTGCGGATTGATCCGGGTGCTCGAAGTATTGAGGTTGGTTGGATCACCTACTCACCACAGTTGCGACGATCGCGAATTGCAACCGACGCGATGTTTGTCATGATGCGAAATGCATTTGATTTGGGTTATCGCAGGTACGAGTGGAAATGCGATGTGCTCAATGGAAGCTCGATGCGCGCGGCTAAGCGTCTAGGCATGACTTACGAGGGGACCTTCCGGCAAGCAGCCGTGGTGAAAGGTCGAAATCGCGACACCGCGTGGTTCGCTATCGTTGATTCCGATTGGCCCGCTATGAGGGCGGCTTTCGAACAATGGCTGGACCCGATAAATTTTGATGCCCAAGGTAATCAGGTGGTTTCTTTGGGTCCCCTGGGATAGTAATTGACCAATTCCACCCCGATGGACCGTTAAGTGGGGCTTTTCTTGCGGATCTTTTGACTGGTTCTAGAGTTCTGTTATGACGAATATTGATCCTGCCGAGGGCGCCCGGGTTTTTGATCTCGACCGTTCTTATGTCTTTCATTCCTGGAGTGCACAAAAGGCGCTCAAGCCCATGTGCGTCGCCGGGTCTAAGGGAAGCTACTTCTGGGACTACGACGGAAACAAGTACCTGGATTTTGCTTCACAACTAGTGAACGTAAATATTGGGCACCAACACCCCAAGGTGATTGCCGCAATCCAAGACCAAGCCGGGAAACTGGCTACCATTGCCCCGCAGCACGCCAATGACAAGCGTGGAGAAGCAGCGCAGCGCATCGTTGAACTTGCTGGCGGCAAGGCTGCCAAAGTTTTCTTCACCAATGGTGGAGCCGACGGCGTTGAAAACGCAATTCGTATGGCGCGCTTGCACACACACAAACATAAAATTCTCTCTACCTATCGTTCTTATCACGGAAACACTGGCAGTGCGATCCAAGCAACAGGTGATCCACGACGCTGGCCAAATGAGTACTCGGCCCAGCAGGTTCACTTCTTTGGTCCCTATCTTTACCGCAGTGAGTTCTGGGCTACCACGCCGGAGCAGGAATCAGAGCGCGCGTTAACCCACCTTGAACACGTAATTCAGTTTGAAGGACCAGGCACTGTCGGTGCAGTGCTGCTTGAGAGCGTGATCGGAACCGCAGGAATTTTAGTTCCGCCACCGGGTTACCTCGAAGGGGTGCGTGCACTGTGCGATAAGTACGAGATCGTCATGATTTTGGACGAAACAATGTCGGGCTTTGGTCGAACCGGAAAATGGTTCGCCTACCAAAACTGGAATGTTGAACCGGATCTGGTTGTTTTCGCCAAGGGTTCTAACTCAGGTTACGTTCCGGTGGGTGGCGTGATCATTTCAGGAGAAATCGCGGCCACATTTGATGAAAGAGTATTTCCTGGTGGACTTACCTATTCGGGACACCCGCTAGCCGCAGCTTCCATTGTCGGTTCGATTGACGCGATGAAGGAAGAAAAGATAATTGAAAACGCCGCATCAATTGGTGAAAACGTTTTGGGACCGGGTTTGCGCGAATTAGCTGAGAAGCATCCGGTGATTGGCGAGGTCCGCGGTCTTGGCGTGTTCTGGGCACTTGATCTGGTAACCAATCGCGAAACGCGCGAACCACTGGCACCATATGGAGGAACGTCACAGGCTATGACCGATCTGGTCACTGAATGTAAGAAGCGTGGGCTGATGCCATTTGCTAACTTTAATAGAATGCACGTGGTGCCACCCTGTGTTGTGACTGAGGCCGAAGCGCGTGAAGGTCTAGAGATCCTAGACCAGGCGTTTAGTGCAATTGACTCCTACTACCAAGGCTGACCGAACTTGAAGTGTTTGGTTATTGGCGGCGGGGCGCGTGAACACGTAATTACGAGCGCACTGCTGCGCGATCCTGAAGTCGAGTCTGTTGTTGTAGCTCCGGGTAATGCCGGGATTGCCTCATTGGTTCACTGTGTGTCAATTGATGTAACTGACACGCAAGCGATCGGGGAGTTGGCAACGGAACTTGATGTTGACCTTGTAGTTGTTGGTCCAGAAGTACCACTGATGGCCGGCGCTGCTGACGCACTGATTGCTCGCGGGATTCCTTGTTTCGGACCAACGAGTGAGGCTGCCTTCATTGAAGGTAGCAAAGCATTCAGCAAAGAAGTGATGGCCGAAGCTGGAATCCCCACCGCAATGGCTCTCGTCTGCGCAGATACTTCCGAGACCGAGATTGCTCTGGGCACCTTCGGCCCTCCCTACGTTGTGAA
>MEHZ011408128.1_pt1 | contig 10802 bp, 11 predicted proteins | sample 897221 | NCBI WGS metagenome assembly MEHZ01 (sample SAMN05514161, study PRJNA337945) | marine metagenome | isolation source: marine surface water | place: Arctic Ocean | collected 2007-12-13 | reverse complement strand
TGCGGGTTTCCACTATTCCTACGGTACACGGTGAAAGTATCGTGATGCGGGTGTTGGATCGGGAAAGTATCAAATTGAGCCTGTCCGTCATGGGGTTTAGTGATTATAACTTGCGGCGCTACAGTGAGTTGCTGGCTCGGCCACATGGTGTCCTGCTGGTTACTGGGCCTACCGGTTCTGGTAAAACTACCACCCTCTATGCCTCTCTGGCATCTCTCGATTCAGAGTCGTTAAAAATTATTACCGTAGAAGATCCGGTGGAATACCAGTTGCAGGGAGTCAACCAAATTCAGGTTCAGTCACAGATTGATCTGGATTTTTCGCGGGCGCTGCGTGCCATCCTGCGACAGGATCCAGACATTATTATGATCGGTGAGATGCGCGATACAGAGACCGCGAAAATTGGCGTGCAGTCTGCCCTTACCGGGCACATGGTGCTGTCGACATTGCACACGAATACGGCAGCTAGTGCCATCACGCGCCTTGAGGACATGGGTGTGGAGCGGTACTTAATTACGTCATCCGTTAATGGAGTGCTGGCTCAGCGGTTGGTACGTTCGCTGTGTGAAGACTGCAAGGAACCGGTGGAGCTCGACAACGCTTCTATCAACCAGACTGGTCTGCGTCCCTATGTTGCGGGAGAAAATTGTACCGTCTATCAAGCCGTCGGTTGTGAATCTTGTATGAAAACGGGTTACTCGGGACGTACGGGTATTCATGAGCTGTTTGTGCTCGATGATGTAATGCACGGGGCCATAATGAGTGGGGCTGACGCTACCGTATTGCATGCTGCGGCGAAGGAGCAAGGCATGACAACGCTCTATGAAGACGGATTGCGTAAGGTACTAGAGGGCGTCACGTCTATGGAGGAGGTGCTGCGCGTTACGCGAGATCAGAGCGAGGCCGATGCAGCATCGCTGGAACCGCAGGTTGTGGTTCCCGCCGCCGAATTCATGGCGATATAAGACGCGCTTATGCCTCAGTTCAGTTATAAGGCGATAGCTCAAGACGGCAAAGCACGCAATGGAATCATCGATGCTGATGGTCTGGAGCTGGCGTCGAGGCAGTTGCGGGCTCAGGGTCTGACGTTGCTAAAGCTTGAGGCGGGCTCCTCTGCTGCTGGGCTTGCCGGTGATAAAGTGAGTGGAAAGCCGCCGAGTCGGCAGGACATTCTTTCGATGACCAGCGAGTTGGCGGTGCTGTTGCGGGCGGGGCTGCCTCTGGACAGAGCACTTAAGGTGTTGATTGATATGGCCGCTCAGCCCCAGATGAACCAATTGCTGAATGAGTTGCTCAGGGCTGTCAAGGGCGGCAAGCCCTTGAGCCAAGCGATGCAGTCTTATCAACAGGTTTTCGGTACATTCTATCTCAGTATGGTGCGCGCCGGAGAGGCCAGCGGGCAGTTAGCGCAGGTGTTGAATCGTTTAGTAGAATATCTGCAGACTGCCAAGGAAAATCGCGACACCGTGATTTCGGCGCTGATATACCCGGCCATTCTGGCGGTTGTGATGGTGCTGTCGATTGTGGTGATGCTGGGTTTTGTGGTGCCTCAGTTTGAGACGCTGTTCGAAGATATGGGAGATGCACTGCCCATGATTACACAAGTCGTCATAAGCAGTGCGGATTTCATCAAAAGCTATGGCTTGATTGTCTTGGTGCTGTGTGCGGCGGGAGCAGCCTATTGGCGTAAGTGGTCAAGCACGGAGGCGGGTAAACTTAGCCTGCACCGGAGGATATTAAAATTACCCCTGGCGGGTGGCATTATCTTTGAGTTTGAGGTGTCTAAGTTTGCCCGCACCGTTGGTACGCTCATCGGTAATGGGGTGTCACTCTTAAAGGCCATTTCAATTGCCATTGGCACAGTGGATAATAAGGTGATTAAAGAGGCGCTTGAAGTCTTGCCGCCGGCTGTAAAAGCAGGGAAGCGTATGTCGGTTGCGCTGGAAGAGACCCATATGTTCACACCTATGGTGATTCAGATGATCCGTGTGGGTGAAGAGTCTGGCAGTCTGGATGAAATGATGCTGGAGTTGGCTACGGTGTTTGATAGTCACGTACAATCGGGTGTGAAGCGGGGTCTCGCATTGTTAGAGCCGGTGTTGATTTTAGGTATGGGTTTTACCATAGCAATTATTATTATTGCAATTTTGATGGGCATTCTATCAGTCAACGATCTTGCCGTGTGAGCAGTAACGACATTGGCTGTTAATTTCTAGCGGTACGTTTTTTTATTGAATTTATAAGGGGGTAATAAGGCGCATGTTTAGCAAGCCTAGTAAGAAATTAACCGCTCAAGGTGGTTTTACCTTGATGGAATTACTGGTTGTGATGGCGATTCTCGGTTTGCTTATGAGTCTGGTTGGACCTCGGGTATTGAGTCAGCTGGGCGGGGCTAAAACGAAAACGACACTGATTCAAATTAAGGATTTGGAACAGTCTTTGGAAATGTACAAGTTAGATGTGGGCCGGTTCCCCACTACCGATCAGGGCCTGAATGCGTTGATGCAAAAGCCATCGGGTGTTGTGGGCTGGAATGGGCCCTACCTGAAGTCTGCTGTGCCACTTGACCCATGGAGACAGGAATACAATTATAAGTACCCGGGCGATAATGCAGAAATGGATATCTATAGCTATGGTCAGGACGGCGCGAAGGGAGGTGACGGTGAGGACTCTGACGTCAATAATTGGAACTGAGTCTATTCAGCCCGCAGTCACTCGCTTATAGAGGCCGCATTTATGAATGCAGTGTTGCCAGTAGCAGTGATCCCGCAAAGAAACTATTCCGGTTTTACCATTGTGGAGTTGCTCATCGCCATTACTATTGTGGGCATAGTGATGGCGGCGTCTGTTCCTGCGTCTGTTAGGTTTTATGAGTCCATGCAGTATCGACAGGCGATTCGAGGTGTAATGACAACGTTATTATCGGCGCGCTATGAAGCCGTTAATAGCGGTAAGACGCAAGACGTTTCGATAAACCCAGACACGAACATCATACGATTGAACGGGCGCACAACGCAGCTGCCAGCCGCGTTCAGTATCGTAGTCCACGCTGCGCGCGAGCTTAACCGTGAGGGTGAAGGTGTGTTTCGATTCTACCCCGAGGGAGGTTCCAGTGGTGGAGATGTCGAGATAGCGCGGCCGAGTGGCTCTGGCGTAAAGATCACCGTGGATTGGCTGGTGGGTCGTGTCACGCAAGAAAAGTATGTTTTTGAGTAGGAGTCATCGCGCACGCCCATCTGCCGGTTTTTCGCTGTTGGAGATGATGGTGGCGATTTCTATTCTGGCCCTTGCGCTTGGCGCGTTGTATCAGGCCGCAGGTGGAGCCACCCGCAATGTGCGCGTCGATGAAAAGTACGCCTATGGCGTCGAGCTCGCCCGCTCTCTACTGGCCGATAATGGCGGTGTCCCTGCATCGGGAGTCAATATTACAGGCGAAACGGTCGATGGTTTTGATTGGTCTGTGACGACGCGGCCCACAGTGGCGGGGCGCTCATCCGACGCAGCCCCTGTTCTGCATGAGATTGAGGTGCGGGTGAACTGGAGAGATGGCGGTAAGCGGCGCGAGATCGTATTGAATTCGGTTGTCGAAGGCTATACACCGTGAGGCGCCGCTTGGTCGCCACTGCGCCCGCTCAGGGTTTTACGCTGATCGAGGTGATGGTCGCGCTAACGATACTGTCACTGGTGTTGATGGTCACCGTCACGGGATTGAGTACGTTGGCCAATACTCAAAGTGCAATCGAAAGAATGACAAGCCGCATTGATGAGGTGCGCAGTGTCAGTATTTTTTTGCGAGACCTGCTGGAGTCAGCGACGAGCGGTACTAATCCCAACGCTCTAACACTAGGCGGGCCTGTGCCGGATCCCTACTATTTTGTGAGTGGCAATGATTTTTTGGAATTGGACGCAACGATACTGTTTGGTGAGCGTTATGGCGGCACGTACAAGGTCAGAATCGCAAAGGAAGATGATCAATTAGTCCTTCGTTGGCAAGAATCTATCCGCGGCACGGCGCCGGGAGAGTGGAAGGACCAACTCTCTAGGGTGATGATCGCGCAGTTGGAAGAGTTTCAAGTGTTGACACGAAAAGACTATGAGCAAGAGTGGGTAGAGAGCGGGGGCACTGATAGAAGGAAGCCGCTGCTAGTGAAGTTGAGGCTAAAGGCGGCAGGGCGACATTGGCCAGATCTCATAGTGCGGGTAAAACAGTAGCCATGATCGATCGAAAGGGCCAAGTCTCTATGGGCGGTTACAAGACTAAAAACGCAGTAAGTGCGTTGCATGCTCTGCGGCGGGGCACTTCAATGGGAGGCCAGAAGGGCGTTGCTCTGGCGATTGTCGTATGGTTTATTGCGGGTATGTCTTTGCTGGTGGCGGGCATTGTGTCGCATGCCAGAGTCGATACTCAGATGGCTCAGTTGCATGTGGGCAGAGCGAAAGCGGTGGCTGCCGGAGATGGTGCGATTCAGCTGATGCTAGCGGATCGATTATTAAAACAGGGCGCATCTGCGAATGAGCAGAGTCTGTTGTCAGGGGTTTATGAGCTAGGGAGCCTCGAGGTTTTGGTCATGTTGTTTCCAGTCGCAGCGCTTATTAATGTGAATGAGGCACCTCAGGCAGTATTGGCCGCTCTCTTTCTGATAGGGGCTCAGGCCGCGCAGGGAGAAGCAAATTTTCTGGCGGAGAATGTGGTAAAGTGGCGCAAAAAATATGGTCGGTTTCGAGAGATAGAAGATTTGCTGCAGGTAGACGGAATGAGCCGCACCGTATTTGAAGCTGTCAGGGGTTTTGTTGCGGCTGGAGAGAGAGGGAGCGGTGTTGCGAATTGGGAGGCGTCATTAGCAGCACGGATGCAGCTTGGCGACCAAAAGAACTCAGAGGAATTGAATGAGCTGGCTCGTCACCATGAAGCGGTAGCCGGTTTTGCGGCCGATGGTGCGCAGCAGGACAATGACCGCTCACTGTCAGGGAGTTATCGGGCAGACGCATTGGTGACGTATGGTGATCAGACCTGGTTGCGCCGCAGGTGGCTGTCCACAGGCAGTGGACCTGGGTCTGCGCTGCCTTGGCATACAGTGCGTACTGAGCCACTGCGAGTCTATGAAGAGTGACATGAGGTTCTTAGATGCTTGAATCAGCCCAAAAGTGGGATCTGTTTGGCTATGACATGCGTAACCTTGGCCGGCACTGGCTCAGCGCGTGGCGTGATGTGCTGTGGGCACCCGATTCTCCGATTCGTGAGCGCTTAGATGAGGCTGTTTGGGTGCGTCGTGAGGACGGCGAAGTCTATTATCAAGCGGGAAAGCGCAGCGATACCGTAGCAACGATATACTCTGCGATACTGCTGCCGGAACAGCTAGTGTTATCGAAAATGCTGGATCTGCCGGCGGCGGTAGAGGGAGACATTGAGGAGGTACTGGCGTTGGAGTGCAGTGCGCACAGCCCCTTCTCTACAGATGACACCAGCTACGGCTGGCACATTGCCCTCAGAGATGAGTCGAAGATTAGCGTGGTGTTAGCGATCGTTTCAAAAAGTTCCGTAATGGCTTACCTGGTGTCCAAGTTTGACGTCCACGACCCTCGGCAACACGAAGTATGGGCGCAGATCGAGGGCGAGATGGTGGTCATACGAGGCTTTGGTGAAGGCTTGAGAGAAGCCAGCTATCGGAAACGCCTGTTGCGAGTAGCGGGCATGTTGGCTGTGTGTGCACTGCTGATCATGTTAATTGCGGCAGTCGCTGCGGGTGTCAAGACGCTGGAGTTGGAGCGCGTAGAAGAAATGGCAGCGACCACAGAGATAGAATCTCAGGATGCCGTGCGTATGCGTGCCTCTCTCGGGCTGGCCAATGAGATGATTCTAGCGGTGAATGAAATAGCAATGGCTTATCCAAATCCCCACATTGAAATTAGTCGTCTGACGCATTTGCTGGAGGATGGTGAGTTTATCCAGAGATTTTCTATCAAAGGGCTTGACGTAGATCTGCAGGGCAGTGCAGCCGATGCGGCTTCTGTTATGGAACGTCTAGCCGGCCAGTCTGAGTATGCAGAGGTCACAGCGCCTCGCGCTATTACCCGGGTCAGAGGAGCCGAGGGCGAGAATTTTTATCTCAATATTCGTCTTGCCGAGGCGCCATTGCAATGACGTGGCTGTTGTCTCATCGTCGCATCGTTTGGATTTGCGGGCTTACTCTGCTAGTGCCGATGCTCCTCTACGTTAATACCTTGTTGGGTGTGTGGGGCCTCTACAGCGATGCCCAGTCCGACATTAATAATTTAACGCCCCGCATTGCTCGTCAGGACGGACTCATTGAGTATGAAGATGAACTGCGTGATGCTTCTGGTGTGGCCAGTAGGGAAGTTGCAACGCTGGTGTATCCTGCCTCGAGGGATGCGGCGTCGGTTTCGACGACATTACAGACGAGTATTAGGCAGATTTTTTCGGACGCCGGGCTTACGGTCAGTAATAGTCAAGTGCTTCCAGTGCGCGAAAAAGAACATTTTAACTATATCAACGTAAACCTGACCGTTCAGGGTGATATATCTGGGGTGGATGCCGCACTGACTGATATAGCCGAGTTCAGGCCCTTGCTGTTGGTTGAGTCGCTGGAAATGAGACCGCTTCGGTCTGGCCGCGCAGGTGCCAAGGACCAGATTGTCGTCGTGAGTCTGCAGTTGCTCGCACTGAGGGCGACACTGTGATGGGGTGGCATTCGGTGAGAGACCGTTACCGCCTTGCAGTGAACCCGCTGTTAACAGAGCGTAGGATTGAATTAGTGATACTGTCACTTTTGCTGTTATTGATATTGCAACTGGTTTACGGTGGGGCGCGACTTGCACTTTTATCAACGCCAAAGGTGGTTTTGCCAGCAGCAGACTCGCTGCGAGTATCGGAGACGCTGAGCCAACAGACAATAACGATGGACCAGCGTAATGAAATCCGTGATAGGCCGCTGCTTTGGGCTGCTCGCCGTCCTTTTGTGGCGCCTGTCTCTGTGCCGGTCGTTAAGGCTCCGGAACCTAAGCCGTTCAAAGGCTTCCAACTGGTCGGGTTGTTCGGCCATGGAGAGTCTGCGGGTGTCATCGTGTCGTTGAAGGGTAAAACGCAGCGTATGCGCCCCGGAGAAACACTCGGTGAGTGGAAGCTGAAGTCTGTCGGCGCAAATGACGCCGTGTTTACCTCGGGATCTCAGGAGGAAACACTGGTGCTGAAGGTTGCTCCTATAGCGCCTCCTGATAGGGGTGAAAAGAAGTGAGCATGCGTTGTTTTTAACACTAAAAAAATTTAGCCAGTGGGCCCTTATATGTTTCGAACTCTGAAGATTGTGCTTGTTTCTTGTCTGTTGGCCAGTTGCGCCACGATGGACAGCGAGCAGGCCACTACCGATGTGGCAAGCCCGCAGCACAGTGCTGAGCCTGACTCCAAGGCGTTCGTGGATGCCTCAGCTGCACTGTCTACCTCTGCCTCTGCGCTCGCTGACGTTAACGCCGGCGAGCAGCGAGCAGACCCAACGTTTTATCGAGGGAATGATGCTCAGTGGCGCATGCCAGCCTTGCCTGAGCCCGTAAAGTTTATAGGGGATGACGTCAGTCTGAATTTTGAGCAGGCGCCACTCAGTGAGGTCATGCATGCCATCATGGGGGATATTCTGCAGCTCGATTATGTCGTTGATCGCCCTGTGCAGGGCCAAGTCACTCTGCGCACACGCACCCCGATACCGCGTGGCGAACTACTGGAAGTGCTGGAGTCATTGCTCAAGGCTAATAATGCTTTGCTGATTAAGGGCTCTGATGGCCGCTATCTGGTGACCGGATCACAGGGCAGTAGGCTTTCGCCGGAGATCTCCAATCCAGCCAGTAGTGATGCTGGGTTTAGCACGATTATTGTTCCGCTGCGATACATTAGCGCCACCAATATGGCTGAAATACTCCAGCCAGTCGCCGAGGAGCGGTCTTTTGTGTTAGTCGACAATAGACGCAATATACTGATGCTCGCAGGTACGCGTGATCAGTTAGATGGGTGGCTCGATATTGTTACCACATTCGATGTCGATCAGCTGCAAGGTATGTCAGTCGGTATGTTTCCGCTGGAGAATAGTAATGTTGAAGATGCCGCAGAAGCGCTATCGGCTATGCTCGACAGCGGCGGGCAAGAAGACCTTGTCCGCATTGTGCCGGTCAAGCGCCTAAATAGCCTGCTCATTGTGACGCCACGCAGCCACTATCTGGATACGCTGGGAGTCTGGATCGAACGCCTGGATAGCGTACCCGACTCCAAGTTTGAGAAACGAATTTTTGTTTATCCGGTTCAAAACACCAGTGCTCGCCGAATATCCGAACTGCTAAACGGTCTTTATGCCGATGAGCTCGGGGTTGTTACCACTATGGAATCCGGTGCCGATGGTGGCGGGGGGGTCGCTCCGGGTATGTCTGGTGTGTCTATTGGCGGCGGTTCAAGTGGCATCAGCGCAGGGTCCAATGATGATGAGCGCGACATGGGCGGCAAGATCATGTCCTTTGGCGCTATGTCTGACTCGCGCGGCCCTTCCATGATGGAGGATGTGCGGGTGGTCGCAGATGACGACAATAATGCCCTGATGATCTATTCGACGGGAAAGCAGTTTGATATGATTAAAACCGCGTTGGAACAGCTCGATACTGTGGCTACTCAGGTTATTATCGAAGCCAGTATTCTAGAAGTCACACTCAACGATTCACTTGAATATGGTCTTGAGTGGACATTCAGTAATGGCCTCAACAGTGACAATGAAGGCACGGGCATTTTGTCGGCAGTTGGGGGCCCTCTGTCCGCCGCCAATGGGGCTGGCTTCTCTTATACCGTTGCCAATGCCGCCGGAAACATCAAGGCAGTGCTCAATGCATTAGCGAAGGAATCGCTGCTCAATGTCATCTCGACCCCCTCCGTCATGGTATTAGACAATAACACCGCCTTCATCCATGTCGGTGATCAGGTGCCCATCATCAGTGAGCAAAGCACAGGTTTAAATGTCGACGACAGAATTACTCAGTCTGTGACCTACAAGGATACCGGTGTGCAGCTCGAAGTGACGCCATCGGTCAACGCTGGTGGCCTGGTGACCATGGACATTCAGCAATCTGTTACTGATGTGGGTCCGCAGGTGGAGGGCCAGCAGCCGACATTCTTAGAGCGTAGCATCATGAGCAGGGTCTCGGTCAGGTCAGGGCAATCGGTGGTTCTTGGGGGTTTGATTCGTGAAAATGCGTCCAACGCAGAGTCTGGCATTCCGTTTCTGCAGGACTTGCCGTGGGTGGGCTCTCTGTTTGGCAGCACAAAAAAAGGCAATCGCCGCACAGAACTGCTGGTTATTATTACGCCACGTGCGCTAGTGTCTGAAAATGACCTGCGCGAGGTCAGCGAGGAGATGCGTGCCCAAATTCGTCACATGGAGCTTATTGAAATCCCTTAGGCCTTCAGGCCGATAACAGGCCCGCTATTGAGCGCTTCTCTTCATAATTTAGTGGTACTTTTCACATCATCTGATTCGAGCAACGTGCAGGTCGTCGTTGCTAAACCCTGAGCTTGGGCTCTTTTAGTGCCTGCTAAATGTCAGGAGGCTCGCTCTTATGTGGTGGCGCGGAATGGGCTTGCCAGCCTAGTTCGTCTGTGCGCGCGGCTGCTTCGCTGTGTGGGTGACAGCAATGCTGTAGCCTACTTGCTTTGTTATTACAGTTGCGTATAATTCAAGAATTGCCTTAAAATAACGAGTAAAAACAGTATGTTAAGAACATTATTTCACCGCATTCAGCCCTTTTTCTTCGGCGTGCTGCTGGTGTCTCTGGGGCTGTCGGTCGGCTGTGCAAGCGGCCCTAAGTGGGACGATGCTCAGCGTTCCATCTTGGAGCAGAGGGTGCGTGAGCGATACCAAGCACTGGTGGCACGCGACTTTAACAAGGCCTGGGAATATAGCACGCCAAATTATCGAGCTGTATTCTCTAAGCAGTTGTATGTAAAAAAGTTTTCCTATGCGCTCGACTTAGAGTTGACAGGAGTTGAAGTAGTTAACTATGATAGCGACGCAGCTGTGGCAAGTGTGGTGGTGAGGGTCATGTCCAAGCCTACCAAACAAACCTCTACGGCATCGTTCTTAATAGGGGCGACCCCCAAAAGTCTGGGAGAGAAGTGGGTGTTTTCTCAAGATCAATGGTGGTTTTCTGTTAATTATTAGATGCAGTTGCAGGTTGACAGCTAGCTGCAGTTAGCAATAATAGCGCTAGCAATCTAATATTCGGTTGTACAAAGTGAACCCTTAGGAGTCTCCATTATGAAAGTATCATTTAAGCCCTTAAGCCTTGCTGTCGCGGTGTCTGCTGCGGCTGCGGGTTACGCGGGATCAATCAATGCATCAAGCCATGGAACGGTGGCCGGCACTACCGGTCTTGGCGATGCTGCAATTGTTCCTTACTATACAGTCAGAGGTGATTGGACCACTGGTGTGTCCATTATCAATACTTCTGCCAGCACTCAAGTCATCAAGGTTCGATTACGTCGCGCCACAGATTCAATGGATGTACTCGACTTTAATCTTGTACTGTCTCCTGAAGACGTCTGGACAGGCTATCTCGAGAACAACACTGCGCCTGGCGTAGAAGACCAAATGCGATTTTACAGCGATGACAATTCTTGCACGGTCCCAGTGATGACGGCGAATGCTGATGGTGTGCCCTACTTTGCTGTACCCGAAGTTTTTTCAGCGTTTGCGGAAGAAGGCTACATAGAAGTGATCGGCATGGGTAGTATGGTTACTGAGAAGCAGCCCTTTGCT
>MEHZ011441228.1_pt1 | contig 10814 bp, 7 predicted proteins | sample 897221 | NCBI WGS metagenome assembly MEHZ01 (sample SAMN05514161, study PRJNA337945) | marine metagenome | isolation source: marine surface water | place: Arctic Ocean | collected 2007-12-13 | reverse complement strand
ATCTGCCATTGTCCGGAGTTCTGACATTCGACTTATCACATTTGCTACTGTGGATAATGCACCATCCTGTACTTGTAAGTAGGATAGACCATTTTGCACATTCTGCCTGACTGCCTCAGTTCGTTTCAATTTAGAATTCAACTTATAGGCAACGGCCATTCCACCTGCATCATCAGAGGGTTCAACAATTCTTTTCCCCGAGGATAAGCGAGCAAGACTCTTTCTGAGCGAATCGTTCGCACGGGAAAGATTGAAAGATGCAATCGTTGCGGTGGTGTTACTATTAACTACTATTGGCATAATTTAATCCTCCGTGATTAAGTATTGATTCGCATCCTTGCGAAAATATGAAAATGAAACATTGTTCTGTGGCTGAGTTGAACTGGTTGAGTTATAATTAATTGTTCCTGTTTGGTCTCCTGAGAGGGCCAAATTGAGGCTTGGTCGAAAATAACGGAATGTGCCAGTTTTTCTCTTTTCGAAACTTCTCGAATGAACGGTTTGCGCTATGAAGGCGATCAACAAGGAGTCCCCATTGCAGTCTGTTAATAATGCACAAACTCCTCCATTCACTAAAAGCTTTCTTAATAGTACCAGCATCTAAAAAGAATCCTGGTCCTTCACCAAAAACTTTGCCGCGGTCGATCGTCTGGATACCTGGTTTCCCTAAGTCTGCTCTGTCGATTGACAATCCTTCCCATGAGTCGATGGAAGGAACCGCAATCGTGATAGGTTTGGCAGGACCATTTGAAAAGAGGGCGGTTTGATCATATGTTTCTGTTGAAAGTTTTCTAATCTGGTCCCGAGAATAAACGAACTTTTCCTGATAGATTATTCGATCAGTCTGCGTGGCCTTGGGACTTCTAGATTGATTTAAAATCAGTGCGATTTCAGACAACTTACCACCAATCTTGGCGAGTGCGGTTTCTTGACGATCTACTAAGCCAATACCCGCTTCGAGATTTGCTGTTACAGATTCGAGAACTGCCCTTGCATGTGAAGATTTAGTATTATTAATCGCAGGGTCGGTAGAACTCGAACCAGTCACCATACGCTCGACTTCGGACTTCGTCGGATCTGGTCGAACTATCCGTCCACCTGCGATCACTTTGGCGAACCCCCCTTTGGGTCTCAAATCAACAGATGCAGGGGGATTAGATGAAGGCGATAGAGTAGGGTGATTACCTTCGGAATGTTCTGATATTAAATCTTTCATCGATCTATAGGTTCTTTTTGTGATTGTTCGTTATAAATAAAACTCGATCCGCAAAAGACGGTGACTCTTTAAGTAACGGTTGAGTGGTCGAGAGTGCGTTTATCTCTTTCCTCACTCCGCCAAGGCGAAGTGCTTCAAGTGCATCGTTTAATGTTGGTATCCGATTATTGAAATTTTGGTTTTGATGATCTGAGAGATCTGTCGAGCAATTAACATCCAATGCATCTAACGGTTCTTCCGATGTTATAGAATTACCAGGATTAAAACCTTGGGAATTCGATAAATCCCCATTCCCGAAAAAGGGTGGGATGGGAATTTGAGCTGTAAGTAAATGGACCATTGATTAACTCAGTAAAGAGGAAAAAGGAAAAGAATTTGGAATTGAAAATTTCATTAAAATATTTGAGTAACGATTTATAAATTGGTTAACAATTTATCATTAACTACTATATAGCATTATATAGTCGGTTAATATTAAGTTAACTTTAGTTTTTATTTAACATTTATTTTTTAGGTGTTTGTAGTCGTTTGGTAGTGGGTCTTAACTGATTGGTGAAACGAAGGGGGTTAGCCCAGTTAAGTATACAGTTTTACTGGAGTAAGAATTATTTTGTTGTAAGTTTGAACTTCATTTTTTGGTTGAAGTGAATGCTGATAAAATTGGTTTGTGCTTATATTTATTAAAGTGAATCTTATAGAACTTTCGGGAAATCTGTTATGAGTGATACCTGTTGCTTGGGTCGGGAAATAAGCGAACTGGGTGTCGGGTTGGTCTCGTTGCCAAACTTTGGTAGTTCATGCTGGATGTTAGTGATTTAAATTTAAGAATTTGTTTTAGGAAATATAGTTCCGCGGTGTTGCTTCCTTGTTTTCCATATTTCTCGAAGATGGCACGGTAGGGTAGTATATTACGGATCGATTTCCTCATTGAAGCTTTTGGATTTAGAATAAATTGATGAGTGAGTCTTGGGTAAGATTCCTAATTCTCAACTTTTGGGCTTTATGACTACGGAATAAATTGGAATATAAGATCAAAGACTCTCGGCAGTCCGTATCATCTTGGATACAGGATTGAGAATTCAGAGTAGAAATATCTTTAATTAAATGATACCCGTTAAGTCTAGTAGAGCTTGTACTTTCTACCGACTGTACCCTCTGTGGTTTTTCATTCGTATCAAAAGTTGAGTCTAGTACCCCCGGAGTACACTGTTGGTAATTACCTGGTATTATGGTCTGGTTCATGGCTAATTTATGTGACAATGGTTTATGCGTTATTAATGACTCTCAAATGAGTTAATGAAGAGCATTTGCTTAAACTTATCTTGAGCAAAATACGGTTTCATTGTTCTCCTGGGGGTAAGAGTTGTTCTGTGTATTTGGAAATGAATTGAAAATTGAATGAGTGCGAACCCCTTGCTGAAGGCATTAAACTCTTTGTTTGTTTTGATGTATTGAAATGTAATGAGGGAGAATGAACTTCCATTTGATAATTTACTTTTGAGATAGGCTTATGAGAGCGGCCGTTTTGATATAAGTGATAACTTTTTTCGTGCGGCTTAGTATGGTATACCCTGATGCGGCCTTTAATCCTTGTGGTGACCGACTTGTCGCCGATTGTATAAATTGGAGAGGGAGGAGGCGCACTACCAGGATTTCCTGGTAGTGCGACCTTCTTCTCTAAGAGCAAATTCTTTTTAGAATATGTAATTAGCTCGTACATTATCTCCAAGTTTTGATTGAGATTACTAAGTTTTAGCGAATAGACGCTTTAGACTAATGATATATTGGACTAGTAGGTCTTACTGAAGAAGACTAAGAACAATATTATTCATCGAGTTCGCTTGCGTTACCATTGAGGCAGCTGCCTGTACTAGTACGTTTTGGCGAGCCATCTTGGTTGATTCTGCAGCCATATCCGCATCCATAATGCGTGATGTAGCAGCACCCAAGTTAATTTCATTCTCCTCAAGGATACGTTCAGCGTAGTTTAAGCGGGACATTGTACCACCATTTACGGCACGAACATTAGCCAGGGTTTGAATGTAGTCTACGAAGTCAGCGACACTGAAGTTTTGCAGTCCATTAGTGGTATCGAGCAGGTCTTTGTTGTTATCTGCGTCTGCATCAAGGTGTGCACTTGCTTGGGCAATTGCAGGATCACTCGTGGAGGCATAGAAGTCGTCCATTGTGCCATAGATTCCATCATTACCAGCTTCTAGGCCGCCGAAGAAAGCATCATCTGGAGAATTGAAAATCTCGTCCCCTGGAGGTAATGGTGCATCTGTTCGCCGTGCCATATTAGCCGCACGCACATCACCTGAACCATTTAACCTATCAACAAACTTCAAGCTTTGATTGGGTCGAAAGTAGATATCATCTGGTGTGCCAGGAGCTCCGCCACCGCCAACTGTATCAATGTACATCGGAACTTCTTTAAGCGCACCTAATCTGAGCAAGTCACCAAATTCAGTGTACCCATCATCAGATGGACTTTTGTAAATGGACTCATTTGAATCAAGGTGGGATGTATAGACATAGTTTTTACCTTGGTAGAAGATATTGTCACCTCGTGTATAACTTGTTCCAACAGTCTTACCTTGTAAGTGTGAGTAATGTGTCTTTACCCACTTGGATGAATTACCTGTTGAAGTAAACTCATTAGTTTTAGTGATGCGTGAATCTGTTGCTGCACCAGGGTTTCCTAATTGCCAAGGACTGTCTGTGAAATAGATGTTGTTAGCATTAGTTGCATCTCGCCCTGAGATATAAACTGCACCCGATACATCTGTTGCAGCTCCAGCAACCAAGTCATCAGTAGATGGAGAATTTCCAGCAGTCGTTAATGCAGTCCAGTTGGCGGCTGTGAAATTAGCGGCTGTATTATTTGCTGCCGTAATCGCACCTGCTGCTGGCGCATATATGATACCATCTTTATAGACAGTATCAGTAGCTCCAACCGCAGTACCTGAAGCCCATGTGCCCAAGTGAGCTGATGCTAGTGCGGCGTACTTACCTTGACCGGCCAGATCTACACCTCCATAAACTACGTCTCCTGACGCATAAGCCTTCTTGGCATCAAATGTGCCCTTCATAATGTTATTTGCTACACGAACAACATCAGAAGCTTGTGCGTGGACTGCATCACCTGCCGACATAGCGACGGAAGAGATCGAGATTAAATTGGCAGGGTTACTAGGAATATCTGTCGCAGAAGCGGCTGCACTTGCCTGTAACCAAGTACCATCGGAGAATACATATGAGCCTTGATCAAATGCTCCCCCGCTGTAAGTACCCTTTACAAGAGCGTTGAATTGAAAGATACTTGGGTTAGCAGTGTCAGTGTTATCTAAAACCAAATCGCCTTCCTTAAAGGAAGCACTCGGATTCCATAAGTCGACTCCCCAGTCTCCCGAGGTAGCGTAAATGCTACTACCGTTGACCATGATGTGATCAGGAGTGTAGCCGTTAGCCGTATTTGCCAACATTAAATCACGCAAGTCGGCAATAGTACCAGCAAAGCTAACAGGAGATGCTAAGTCTTCATTCGTACGAAGGAATTCAGTGATTGGTTTATCTCCAGCAGTTGCACCGTTTGAGCGATCTTGACCAACATAGTCGAAGTAACCAGTTGTACCAACTTGATTGCTTGCAAAAAGGCTTTCTAAACCAATACCCCGAGGTACATCATTCTGAGCTTTCATGTAAAAGTAACTACCTGGGCTCGCGTAATGAGCCTGTACTTTTACTACATCTCCCTTAAGGTAGGCTACTTGCTCTCCCTTAGAATTATACTTCATGTTAGTATGATCGTATTGTGCTGCAAGAGGGAATGATTCAGCAAACCCTTTTCCGCCCTTATCAGCAAGTCGGATAAATTGTGATATCGCTCCTCCTGTATCTTCAATCTTAGTTCCTGAACCAACACCAGATAATGCCATAAAGTAGCCCGATTCTGCATCTGTAGGACCATTCTTGTAAATTACTGCACCTTCAGAATAGGCACGAGATGTTTTACCAGGTGTAGAATCTTCAAGACCGCCATCACGGGTGAAATCGCCGATTAATTGGCGATAAGATCCGTGTGAACCAGTGTTAAGAACACTGTCTGCACCAAATTTAGATTTTAAATTTTCGAATAAACCAGTTCTTGAAAGTTCAATCTTATCTCCAAGTCCGTCATCAGAGGTGTTGATCTTGAGAGGATTATTATCTGGTTCCATGGTTGCGAAAAGAGAAACTCCATTGAATTTCTGATTTTGTAACATCCCAAGTTCTTTTTGAAGCTCTTTAAATTCGTGATTGTAAGTCTCACGATCGGCTTCGCCTTTAGATACATCATTGTAAAAGCTTTTTAGCTCAGACATGCGATCCAGGATTTCTCCGGTGACTTTTAAAACGCCATCCTGCATCTGTAAAAAAGAAACACCATTCTGCGTGTTCATTCTTGATGCGGCTGCTCTTTTTAAACTGCTTTGCAATTTCATGCCAACAGCTAAGCCTCCTGCGTCATCGCTTGGCGAGACTATGCGTTTACCACTAGATAAGCGCTGCAAACTCTTCGTGAGAAGATTATTTGCACGTTTCATACTGAGCGCCGAATACGACGCTGCTTGATTTGAATTTATTGTTATACTCACTATTTGTCCTCCTTGACTTTGTGAAAGCGTCGTCCGTGACGCCTTGAACTATATTTTTGTGAAGGGGTTTGACTCCCTTGTTGTCGACCTCCTTGTCTTCAACGCTTTGGATAGTCGACTAAGTTGATCTGAGCTTTAGGTTTTTTTTATTTTATTTTTGAAATTCAAGAAATATTAATACATAAATATCTCACTATTATAATCTTATGTAATTATTTTTTTTATTAAAAAAGATTAAAATTTGTTTTTCTATTCTTTTAATTCCTTAAATGATGTGATAGTTTCCAATACATGAGTAGCGTTATCGCAGATGGTGAAGAGGTTGTATTCGATGGCGATGTCCCCACGAACCCCAATCATGTCTACGACTTACTGATGGGGGCACTCAGCGAAAACGGTAGGGCGGTCGTAAAGTTTATTGTCGATGGGGTTGACACCGTCGCAAGTGGTGAATCGCCTTCTACTTATGAGAAGATAGAGGTTATTAGTCTTTCCCACGACGAGTTAACTCTTCGCTTAATTATTGAATCGATGAACCACTTAAGTTCCGCGGAAAAGGAATTCGAAGCTTACATCCGAAATATCCTATCAATTGCTTGGTCAGATGTGTTTCAACGAATGAATGAATTTATTAATAAAGTTCAACCCTTTGCTGATCTACTGGATAACCTGTCCCCTTATGCTCAAACCTATAATCCACCATGGAAGGATGCGTTAGAGAAGGTGACCAGTGATCAAGCTGTTTCCTTAGGGGAAATACTGACCGCATTCCAACAGGGGAATCCATCCTCTTTATCTGACGAACTAAGTATTAACTTCCTCCCTGTCTTTAAACGAGCGAGGAAGTTGTTTGCCGAAAACATTATTCCTTTTCTTCAGGAAAAAGTTAAAGCCGCATGAAGCCTAGATCCATCTTACCGCAAAATGCGGCTGTTTTGCAGAAAAGATTCCCCTTGGTGCTCAAAAGGATTTTAGAGGTGGGCGAGCGGATGCCTCAGGATTTCTTTTATGAGGATAATGATTCTTCAAGCACATTAATGTTACAAAGAGGGGAGTACTCCTTTCCTGTATACGGAAAATATAAATCTATCAATCTGATCAAGCGGTGGTTTAGTAGTTTAGTATTAGCCCGTGAGTCACTCTATGCGATTACTGGTTTTGGTGATGGTTCTCATCTAAATTATTTTCTTGATCAAAGTACCTCGGGTACCAATTTCATGGCCGCAGAGAAAGATCCTGCTTTATTAAGAGAAACGCTTGCTCGTTTTGACTTAACTGGATTACTTTCCAACGAACGTTTCATTTTGGGAGTGGGAGAACTGAACGACTCATTTTACGCCGACATACAAGGAGCTGCCCTTAATGGGGTGAGTGATGTAAATAGTGTTATTTTCTCGCCCCTGCATGGAGTGGATGAAGGTTACTACGACCGAATGCGCAATGAATTGGTCAGGCAGTACCTAGTGGTGCGTCCATTAATGGAGGTGAATGTAAGGACTGCTACCGATATCCAAATAAATACATTTAAGAATCTCCCGCACCTTGCTCATTCTCCTGATGTGGGGGAAATGGCCAATGAATTTACCGACATTCCATTTATTCTTATTGGGGCTGGTCCATCATTGGATGAATCGATCGACTTCCTTAAGGAGGTACAGGATAAAGCGATTATCGTTGCCAGTAATAGCCCTTACCGAAAATTAATTAATAATGGGATCAAGCCGCATTTGGTGGTAACTGCCGATCCATTATCTCCCACTCTGGCGGGTTTTCAAAATGTAAGCCTCGAGGGCGTCCCTTTAGCGTGTCCCTTTAGTGCCTACCCGGAGATTGTAAGTCGATTCTCGGGTAGAATTCTTAGCTGGTGTACCTACAACCCAATTGTCAATTTACTTAAGCAAAGAACTGGAAGAAAACCAGGGACTCCTATACTTGAACAAGGAACGGTATCGGGTTGTGTTCTTGATCTTTCTCGATTATTTGGCTGTAAAAAAGTTCTACTCGTAGGCCAAGACATGGCAGTCATGGATGATGGGCGATATTATTCAGACGACACTGCGTATTCTGATAGTGGTGCTCATTACTCACAATCATCAAAAGGACAACGACTCCCAGGGAACACCCAGGAGAAAGTAACGGTGGAGGGCCGGTTATTTGTATACCTGAAGACATTTGAGCAATTCATTTCGGGTAATCCTACTATTGAATACCGAAACCTTGCCAGAACTGGTGTTGAAATAAATGGAGCCCCTTACCAAACTTATGACGAGGCACTCCAGTGGATAGGCACCTCCTCAGATAGTACTCCATTTAAAAAGCGCGTACAGGATCTTCTAGGCAATCAGGGAGATTGTCCCGACTTGATGGCAATTTTTTCCCCTATTCGTAAATATGTCGAAGATATTTTGGAATTTTCTCTTTCTTCCGCGATTAAAACTGAATTAATTCCTGATAAATTTTCCGGTACAAATTACTCAGAAAATAAACAAATTAAAGACCTGCTCGATGATGCGGGAAAAATCAATCAATTAGTCGATTCAAATAAAGATTTTTGGAATTTTCTTTTCGAAGGTAAGACAAAGAGCGAACTTGTGAATTATCGCAGAAGGATAAGGGATATCGAGTTTCCCAGTAAGAATTGGTCTTCTGTCCAGCGAAACAAAGAATACTTCTGGGCCTTAAGTGAAGGCAGTCACTGGCTCCTCGAACAACTACAGGCAAATTTTGGAAATTATAGTGAAGCACCAAGTGCTGAACTAGAACAAGTTAGCTAAGTTTAACCCCTGCATGGCATAAAAAATGCTCACACGAGCACATGTACATGCACATGAATATTTTTAGGACAAGTTTTAGTTCGTCGAGCAGGCTTTCGAAGGTTTAAGAAATGGGGTCAGACTTACAACTTACTGGATTGGCTTCGGGTTTCGATTGGAAACCTGTTGTAGAGCAACTTGTAGAACTTGAAGCGATACCTAAACAGCGCTTGCAGAGCGAGAAAAATGCCAACGATTCTAAAGTTTCTGACCTTGGTTTACTCAAAAGCCAACTCGATACTCTTAACGGTGCCGCGAGTGCATTGAATAATGATGACCTTTATGAGGGCCGGAAAGTCGGGATGGATTCAACCTCTGCTTCTGTTCTTTCTGTAACCGCAGCAGCAGGTGCATTGACTGGTGATTATGTTGTTAGCGTTTACTCAATTGGCACCCAGTCAGAAATGTCATCGAAGAATCGTGTACCTGGTGGTCTTGGTGCGGGGCTAACATTAGGAGATAAATTAAACGCACTTCCTCTCCAAACAGCAATCACCACTGGAACATTCTCAATCGCAGGCAAAACCCTGTCGATTGATAATTTAGATGTTACATTACAGAGCATTATTGATGAGATAAATGCTGCTGCTGCAACCGGCGTATCTGGGATTAATCCAGAGGATGATACCACCGGCATAACTTTTGAGTATGATGCAATTAATGATCGAATGATTGTGGACGGTGGGGAATTATCTCCCGCCGCATTAAATTCTGTGCCAGTCCTTGGCTCGCCTACAGATACCTCTAATTTTTTGAAAGTTTTACGCCTGCTTAATCGCGAGAGTATAACGCGAGACGCTGACCTTGAGGTCGGTAGTGGGATTTCTGTTTACGGCACAGGCAATAACTCTGGCACTTCCTCTTGGATAAGATTGGACGACGGAGATGAGACCGTGACATCCGCTGATTCTCGAATGTTTGCAAGTGATGGTAATATCATCTACAAGCGCATTGCTAATGGCGAAAGCATTTATGATAATACAGCTCATTATGCCGTAAGTGATAAGGTTTACCGACAGGGTTTTGTTTATAATGCAACAAAAGCTCTTCCCGATGCAACCGGTAATGGCAATGGTCACAACTGGGACAAGACTATAACTGGTGCAGGAAATGATGCCTGGGAGAATAATAAACATTGGAAGTTACTTACCGATCTCACTACAACCCGAATTGGAAACGGTACAGGCAATGCTCACTTTACTGCTGCGGTTAATGCTGGGCACCATGGTGTTAACTTAGCCACCAACGCTACCACAGCGAATACCACAGCGATAAAAGCAGGCGATATCGTAAAAGCACAGGACGGTGAATACTATCGTGCGATTCGAGATCGAACTAGTGCAACAGCAGTTGCATGGAATACGCCCGCAACTGATCATAGCACTGGATTTGCCACTGTTGCCGCCGGTGCAGATAGTGCAAAGTGGGATAGTAATTTACCCATTTCTATTTATAATGCAGGTAGGATGTACATCCGGAATGCTGGATATACTGCAACTGAGCATGCAGGAGCAGCGGATTCAACTATTTATAATACCGGGAATGGTTGGGGTGCTGGCACGAAACTGGTCGTCGGGAATCGAAGCGTAGCCACTGCAAAAGTTAATTATTATCTGCCCAAAACGGGTGCATCTGGTTGGGGTGGAGTTGCATCACACACAGGAGTTGCCGATGTCACTGGTTACGGAAATGGTAAAGTCGTTAAATCAGGGACAGATTTTTTTGAAGCTCAAATTGATTTTAGTGCCATACAAGCGATAGCCAATAATGTTAAGTACACTCAGGGTACCCATACTAAAAATGCGGGCGGCACTAATTACTACGAAGCGGGTTCCAATTGGGCTAATGTTTTGGATAAAACAACGGGCGCTGACCCGTTTGGCCGATCAACCACAGAATATGTGCAAATAGGTGGAGCAAGTGGAGATTTCTTTAAGGCAAAACAAGATTTTGACGGAACAAATTTCCCTACTTATGATAATACTACTTATTATGCTGGCACAGGAACTGTAGAGGTTAAATCAGGGTCAAATTATTACATTCGAACTGCAAATTCGAAAATTGCTGATGTAAATAAAGGTGGATCAACTACTATTACTGGTACTGAACTAACCACTGCGATCGGTGCAAATACTACTTTTTTCGTAA
>MEHZ011531359.1_pt1 | contig 10822 bp, 22 predicted proteins | sample 897221 | NCBI WGS metagenome assembly MEHZ01 (sample SAMN05514161, study PRJNA337945) | marine metagenome | isolation source: marine surface water | place: Arctic Ocean | collected 2007-12-13 | reverse complement strand
TACCTTCCAAAATACTTGTATGCAAATTAATGCTAGTGCTAATATTAAACTTGTTGCTGTTTTTGAATTTATACCTTCGTTGAAGTAATGATTAACCATTATAGCGTAAATAACCATTCCAACACCAAACCCAATAAAACGAGCAGGCCATAATAAACCACCCATTCCACTTACAGCATACTTAGTTCCCCAAATGTAAAAGAATGATAATATAATACCAAAAGCTGCTACCCATATTTCATTTTTCCTAAACCAATCAGTTTTAAGAAACTGACCATTTAATTGGTAGAATGTTATAACATGGGCTCCAAAAAATAATGCTATCCCTATTAATAGGTCTTTAACTACAATCATTGATTATTGTATATCTCTTTACTGTCGTCTCCCCAACCATAATCATATACTACAGTTAAAAATAACACTCTAAATACTATACTGTCCCAAGGTAAATCCTCAGAATAATCATAATGATCTATACTAAACCCAACGCATATCCCATCATGAGGCCATTTTAAATTAAATTTTAAACCAAACCATTTACTTTCCATAATTATAACATTAATTTATTATTTTCTAAATACATCCAAAATCTCTCTAACCATAATTCGACTCTAACGTCTTCAATTAGATCCTTAGCTCCATATCCATTTTCACGTTTAGAAGCTACATAACCAATTCCCATATCACAATAGTCTCTTGCTTTATCTGGTTGGTTATTTGCCATCATTAATTTAGCTTGTTCTAAGCAATTGTGCAAAACTTGTTTTTTTATCATATACTATAATTAAAATAATTATATAAAGCCATACCAATGAATGTTAATATTAGGCCTATAACACTAACAGCACCTGCTATTTCATTTCCTCTTTGTTGTTTTGGATCTCTTCCTTGGTTTGACCTATATTGACGTACCTTACCTTTATTTTCGTTTTCCATATTATCCATTATAACCTGTAGAATACATATCTCTATCAACTAGTCTTTCTTGAGCTTCATTCCAATATGTTTGTGCCTGATTAAATTTCTCAGCATCAATATCTTTGGTTTGTTGATTAATAGCTCCTATTAAAGCATTAAAATCTAAAATACTTTGTAGCATCTCTTCAGCTTCTGTATTAACATTTGATTCTAACCAAGACTTTAAGTAAGTAATGTTAGATTTAATTTTACTCTCATTTGAGAATCTAAGGAAATCATGAGCGAAGTCATTGTATGTACCTTTTTTGTTTTGGTATTCAATATACCTGTTTGCTTGTTTGATTACTAAATCAATCTCTTCGTGAATTTGTACCATGTTTTATGTTTATTTATTTATATGCTATAATATACGAAAAAAAAATGCGGTAACCAAATAGTTCCGCATTTTCCTTAATATATTGTTGTTGTATTTTTATTTAAATCTGCTAAAATGTTCTCTAACATCACCCATTTTATCATCAACATAGTTTCTAAAATCTTCTAAATAGTCTTCAACATCAAAATCATCATATTGATCACTACCATTTAACCTCATATCATTATTTACTGAATCCATGTATGCTTCAACTTCAGACTGGCTATATGCTTCTCTAGCTTGCATTATAAAATCTTTATAAGCGCCTTCAGATAGTTCTTCACTATAATCTTTAACCTCACCATTTTCTTCCAAACCAGCTAATTTATCACCTGCTGCTTGGTATCCATCTATTTCTTTATGCATTTCATTATTCAAATGGTTGATTACATCTTCAGCGTAAAATGGATCTTCTTCAATTAAATCTTGCCATAAATCCATAAATGAATCTAAAAATTTCTTTTTTAATGGTATACTAAGCATACCTTCAATACGTTCAGATACTTCGTTGTCAACTCTTACTTCATCCATTGGCATTTTTTCTTCATCATTTTCTTCAGCCATTGATTTTTTAGCACTAGCTTCGATTGCATCGTCTTCTTTACCTTTAAATGATCTGACTTTTGCTTCTAATTCATCAACGTCAATACCTAATTTCTTAGCTAAATCTACTAATGACATTTTATTTTCTGTATACATTGGTTTAGTTGTTTTTGTTGTTCCTGCTTGTTCAGCACTATCTTCACTACGGCTTGAATCTACTGAGCTGCTATAACCAACACCTTTAGCACTTGGGCTAGCTACTTTATCAATATTATCAACACTATCTTCTGATCCACCATCTTTAGTGAATATCTCTTTGACATGGCTAGTTGCTTTTTCATATGAATCGCCTTTATCAACTTTTCTATATGCTAAGGCTGCTGCCTTTTTCTTATCAGCGGGGATGTCATCATCCTTAGCTACCATATCATCATATTTATCTTCCTTAACAGCATCTTTTTCTTTAGCTAATAATGCTTGGATAGCTTTAATTTTATCCCTTTCAGGATGTGCTTCTAATCTATCAGCTTCCTTTGCGTCTGCAAATTCTTTATCTGACATGCCTTCGTAAAGGTCTGTTAGGTTATATTTACTCATTATTTATTTTTTTTACGTCCTTGTCTTTTTTTACCTTTAGCTGCTTGAACTACATCACCTGCTTGGTTACCTAATTCTTTAGCTGCTTCAACAACGTCTTTTAATTCTGCCGCAACATTTTTAGCTCTACGTTTTGCTTCTACAGCTGCTGCCTTAACATCTTCAATTGTATCTTCTATTTCGTCAGGAATATAATCACCATCTCTATCATTGATTTTACCTTTTTTGTAAAATTCAAAATAATAAATAGCTCCTGCTACTAATAATAATAATAAAATAACTAATAATTTAATCATGGTATTTATGTGTTTAAATGTTTTATTATAAATATATAAAATTAACTCAAATTATACTTCTGTCTATATTTGTCAATGAATGAAACACCAGAAGATAATTCAATCCATTCTGCTGATTCAGGTATACCAGGTATTTTTTTAGCTGATATAACGTAGTCAATATTTTTATTAATTACCTTCATTTTAGTTTTAGCATTTGAACGATTGGATGTTTTAAATACTATTACTGTAGGCATGTTTTTAGCATACATTCGTTGGTCAATTTGAGGTTTAGGTTGTTTATAACCTTTAGCTTCCCAATGTTCTGTTTTATAGGGTCCATTTGCAGATTTACTTCTATCATAATGCCAAACTGATCTTCCACCTAATTCGGGTTTTGATGGTACTTCAATACACTCTTGAGTGTATTTTTGCCATGGAATTGCTTCTTGTTCTTTTGGTCTACCTCTACTTTCTGCCATTGTGTTTTCCTCTTTTAGGTTTATATTCATTAATTGGCATGCTCATTGTGGAATGTAATCCACGATTGGCCTGTTTTTCTGCTATTATTTGTCTATAGGTTGGTGATTGTAACTCACAACCATTATATGCTCGTTTCATACTCCTAGTAATATTAAAATTAATAAAATTGAACATATAGTTAAAGCCACTTTGTCAATTTTTTCTAAACTATTATACCATTTTTTTACCATTTTTTACAATCTTTAAGTGCTACTTGACATAATGTACCTTCATTTTTAATTAATGGGTTACCATTTTTATGAAAGCCAAATACTATTTTAATTTTATCTTCATAAATTCGAATTCTATCCCCTTGTTTAATCATATTAATTTATTTACAACGTTTATATTACTAATAATAACTTTAATATTAGCACATTTTTCATATTCTTCAGTTGATTCAAAATATTCAAGTAAATCTTCTGCCATTTCTAACTCTGATGTTTCTGGATCTGGGATTAATACCATATCTTCTATTTCATCACTATCATTAGGTTCAAATGTATTTTCTTTTCCTAATAACATATTATAACCTACATTCATTGCTCGATCAAATAATTCTAGTTCTTTCATGTTAAAATGGTAGGGGTTCGTTAAACGTCTCTTTAGGTGTAAACGATGGATCATCTAATTTACGATAATCAAAACTAGCAAACGGTTGCTCACCTATTTCTTTGACTACAACATCTTGGGAATGTCTTCTATTATCAATTGATAATCTTAAATCGTTAGCACGTTTTTTAGCCATATAATCATTATCGGCATAAACATACATTTCCATTTTTACAACGTATCTTTTATTTTCACTCATAACCTTTATTTAGTGTGTTAACTTCATTATTAACAACGCGTAAATATACGACCCCTCTATGCGGTAGCCTAGTTTTTATGCGGAAATTTTTGAGTATAATACCCAGATTCAAAATTACCTATTGAATGAGTTGAATAAACACACGCATATAACGCGCGTATTTTGCCGGATTTATTATGAGTCGATGAATGTAGTGTATTACCATCGATCACGATTATATCACCGTTATTTGCGGATAATAAATCATATTGTTGTGTTTGATTATTAAAACAACTTAATGGACCTGTTTCTTCAGTCATATTAGTTAATATCTGACAGCAATTTATTGTTTTAAATTCACCTCGTAAAGCTGCTTCAGGATCAGGCCCATACTGATTATCATAGTGTGGTTCAAATGAAAATGTTTCATTAGGTAATTTAACAACTACTTGATCATTAAATAGATAGGGTTCATCAACTTGTAAAAATGATTTGGCTATTTCTAGCATATTAGGATGAGTATAAGACTCAAATAATAAAGGGTTTAGTGTTGAGGCCATTTCTAAACCTTTCCAGTAAGTACCTGTACCATTAATTCTAGGTTGACCTTCAAATTGCTTATAATGATTCTTTAACTCTATTGAGTGATAACGAGTAAATGATAATAAATCAGACTCAATAACATCTTTTAAGTGTATATAACCTTGTTTATTAAATTTATCTACCTTGTCCTTTGTATACATTTTTATACCCATTTTGTCCTTTAGATGCATTCTTTGAATGCACACCTGGTCTTTTTTTATTGGATTGTTTAATGTATGAACTTAACTGTAATGCTTTAGCCATTATATTTTTAATATAAATATATAACTAAAGGTTTAAGTCATACCCCCTAAACAATTTCATATATGATGTAATTTTTACACCATTACCATCTCTTCTTACTTTACCTGTTCTAAACCATTTTCTAACACTGCCAGCACCTCCTAAATGGGCAGCTGCTAATAACCCAGATTCAGTTACTAATACACCATTTATTACCCTTCCATTATACTTTTCAATATATCTTTTAAGTTTATTTTTATTATATTGAAGCAATTTGTACATTGCTTGTTCTTGTAATTTAGGATTATTAATAAATTCTGATCTGGATACGTTTATTTTTAGTGTTTTTAATGTTGATCTACCAAATTGGTATTTACCCATATAACCATATTTGTTAACTGCTTTATAATTATTGCTTGATTCCCTATGCCCCATAGCATCTAAAAATTGTTGATGAGATGTTAATTCTAACTCAACAGAATCTATAATTAAAGGTTTAACTAATAATTTAACAATGGGTTCTGTTTTTAACTGTTCAAGTGGTTTAATAGAAGCTCTATATGTTGTAAAAGCCATTAATGAAAATAATCCTAATCCAAATAATAATACAGTTGTTATACTATCTAATTTTTTCATATTAAAAGTTTTTTAAAAAATCACCCTTAATTGGTTTTGATTTTAATTGTTGTGCCTTTTCATCATTTTTAAGAATTTTATCAGTCAATCGTTCTAAATGCTTACTTTTTTGCTTATCATAGTCTTTAATTATTTTATGATGTTTTTTATCTATTGATCTTGCTTTTTTCATATTCTACTTATGTATTGGTTTGGATCATCTTCGTCTTCACCATCTAAACCCAGTTCCTTTAAACGTTGTAAGTGATAATCATCAACCTCAAATTCAATAGTTTCACTTGTGCCATAATGTTCTTGTTTTGATTCAAGTTGTTTAACATCTTGTTTATTAAATATATCTCCTACTTGTAAAAAGTAGTGATTGTAACACAATAATTGAACATTATTTAAACTATAGTTATTACTATTATTATCTTTAAAATGTAATAATAAAGGTATTTTATAATCTAATACACGTCTTTCTTTAAAGTTACATGCCGTACACTCTTCTGCTATATAACCTTGTTCTATTAAAGCGTATTTAAGTTTATTTGGATTAAATGAAGATGCTGCTATTCTACCTTCAATTATTTCTTTCATATGAGGCATTTTCTTAGGCCCCTTTAAATATTTAGGTATACCTTTACCAGCTTGGTTTTTATGTCCATCAAATAAGTTATACATTTTGGCGTACTTCTTATAATGCTGGTATGAGACATGAAGGTATCTAGCTGCTGCCATATTAGATAATGTTTTACCTTGGGCAGCAACTAATTGTTCCTTACTTAAGAATTTCTTCTTATTTGCCATCTATATCTTTAATTGTAATAGGCCCATGTAAATTCTTATCATCGTCCATATTTTGTACTTCAGCTTTATTGGATTTGTCCATATTTTTATATGCTCTTTCTTGATTTTGATACTGTTGATATTGATCATCATCCATAATTACAGTTTCAATCCAAGTATGATCACCTTCACCCATCATAACGGGTATACCGTGTTTGGCTTTAACTTTATTCCCAGTTTCAGAGCATGTAACACAAAAATTATAACCATATTGTGTTAATCGTAATTCAGGCATATCACCTCCACAAGATCGACATTCAATCATTTCGTATTTCATAGTTTGTTTTTTTTCTATTGTGAGCATAAATATTGGGTTTTAGGTTTATTTTGATGGTTGGTTATTAAATCTTTCTAATATTGATTCAGTAGTTTCAATAACAGCATCATATTTTTTATGGAATCTTTCTTTATCTAATTCACTACCATATCCTAAAGTAAAACTAACTTCACTACCTGAATTGAATTTAACTTTAATGATTGGGAATGAAGTATATTCTCCTCTACGATAATCAGTACTACTATAAACAACAGCTTCAGGGTATAATTTATTATACTTAGCAATTATTTTACCTACTGCTATTTTTTGTTTACCATTATGTTCAAGCTCATTTATCTTACGATCATTATATTCTTTAAGTTTAGTTAATAATGAATGTGGAATATAATATCTATATTGGTCAGTAATAGTAGTACACATTAATTTATCACCATCTCTATCTATACTAGCATTACGTTTTATCATTTTACCTTCTTGGATAAAATTAGTAATAAGTGAAACACCGCCTACAGCATTCATATAAGTAACTTCATGATCAAAATGGGTATCGTTGTATGAATGACCAAATTCTACTTCTTTAGTAACTTCATAAACTTTAAAATTATCTTTATAATCTTCATTTTGAACAAAACCCGCCATATCTAACATTAACATTACTTTGTTAACCTCATCTTGAGCATTTACTGCTCTTTTAGCTTGTTTTTCAATCCAAGTAGCAATATCTTGTTCTTGTTCAGTAGATAATAATACTCCTTGGAATAAATCTAATTGTGTGTTTGAATTTGACATAACCTTTATTTATTTAGCGCGTTAACTTCATTATTAACAACCCGTAAATATACGACCTATATATGCGGTAGCCTAGTTTTTTCGTGGAAGTCTTACTCAGTATGGAAGAAAAATGTTTGATGTAATCTGCAATATTCTGGTGAATGTCCAAAGTATTGTACAGCTGAATGGAAGAATTTACCTTCATATATAACAGCTCTATTAAATACATTACCAATATAATCAGTCATTTCCCAAGCAGTAAAATCTAGCCCATCCAAAACTAATTCGTCTTTAGCTTTTTTACTTTCTGGTTGTACTCTATATCCAGTCTTTTTATGTTGGTATAAACCTGTACCTGAAGATAAAGGTGCGTCTGGGGTTAAATATATTACAACAGCCCAATCTGTTCCGTGGTCTGTATGAATCCAGCATCTATCTTGCTGTGTGCAAAGATTATAACATCCACTATGAGTATTCCATTCAGCATCCCAGGTAGTAATTTTTTTACCAAGTTCTTTTTCAAATGCTTCTTTAACGCTATCGTGTTTATCAGGATCAGTTCTTTTACCTGGATGGTTACCTTTTTTATCATACCATTTCATATTAAGTGCTTTTTGTCGCACAAAATGTGGATCTGAATAAAAATTATCTATTGTGTATATTGATGCCATAGTTTTATATTATTGCTCTACCTTTCATTTTTTCCCAGTCTTTATTTTTTCTAACTTGATCATTTTTTTCATCAGTAGCTATTAACATTAGTGGGAAAATACTTTTGTCATTAGCTACTTCAATTAATGCTTTCACATCTTTAGGAAAACAATGTCCTCCATAACCAAAATCTCCATCTGGGCCTGGAACTGACCAATGTGATTTACCTAATCGTTTGTCATACGTAGCATATTCAATTACCTTATCGTAATCAATGTCCATCCCTTCACATATTTGATACATTTCATTTGCAAATGATACTTTAGTTGCCAAAAATGAATTAGTAACATATTTAACCATTTCAGCATATGTTGAATCCGTTTTAACAATTGTTGCTTTTGGGAATACTTTTGAAAATACTGTTTTTAATTTAGTTGTTGATGTTCTAGGACCACCTAATATAATTCGTGTTTGGTTTTCATAATCACTTACGGCATTTGCTTCAGTTAAAAATTCAGGGTTAAATACAATATCAAGTGATGGAAATTGTTTATTCCATTTAGCACACGTACCTGGGGGCACAGTTGATTTAATTACTACTGTTTTAGCTACACCAAATTCAACCACACGTTTAATAGCTGCTTCAACTATATCTATATGGCAACTGCCATCTTGATTCATTGGGGTTGGTAAACAAATAAATACAGCTTCATTATCTAATGTTTCTTGTTCAGTGCTATTACAATGAATTATACCTTTTATATCATAAGTTCTAACATTAAAACTATTTTTAAATTTTTGGTAAACTGCGTTGCCAACAAATCCTTGACCTATTATTCCTATATTCATATCAATCCTTTTTTTATATAATGTCCAAAACTAACCATAACTCTTGGTTTTTCACCTTGCACTTCAGATGTACCATGAAATACTTCTCCGGCTTTACAAATCCACACTTCATTTTCTTTAACCTTAATTTCTTGTTCATCAATAATAGGATTCCCACCTATAAAAGGTTTAGAAATCATAACATTAAATCTAACTATTAAAGTATCTTTATCTGGGTTTTTATCTTTATGTATATGTACTGCATGTCCATCTTCTGAATATGATATAAAATGACCATCGTGTTTACAAATTGGGGTGTTTAATTTATAACCTTGTTCTTTTAAAATATAGTTATTTATTTTTTTTAATTCCTTATATAATGGAAATGATTTTTTATTTGTAAATCTAGCTCCAAACACAACACCCTTATGTTCAGGTGGTCTTGCATCTAAGTATTTTTTTCTATTACTTAACTTGTTTACCCATTCAACAACAGGTTTAGTTAATTCTGTTGGTATTTTAATTGTGGACATATAGTACTTTATTTATGTAATTAACTTTGCTTGGGTACAATATACGATAGTTTTCTACGAAAAACCAGTCTGCTTGATAGCTTTTTGTATCTAATTTTATTTGTTTTGCATATTTAGATCTTGTAGCAAAACATCCCATATCGATTTCATTTATCTTTAATTTAGTTTCTAATACTTGATAATGTTTATAATGGGCTTCATTATGAACCATATTACAGTATGTAAAATTATAATCCCCATTAATTTCAGGTGTTTTTAAAAATTCATCTACAAAATCAGGCATGTAATAATTATCAGCACCTGTCATTACAACCCATTCTTCACTAACATTTTCTAAACCATAATTTCTAGCAGTATGACCCCAATCTTTATTAGGACCTTCAATTGTTGAAAATTTAATTTGACTATTTAAACAAAAATGTTGTTCTACATCTTTAATTTCATTTAAATAACCATCTGATACTACATGGGCTGTCCAATTATTATTGCTTTGATTAATTAATGAATAAAGCATACCCATTAGTTTATCACTATCTTTATAAGTTGGTATTACAAATTCTATTTTTTCCAAAATGAATAAATTCCTTTATCTAATTCATAACTAGGCCATACGAATCTATCTCTATTAGGTTGTCTTAAAGCCCAAACAAACATTTCTCTTAAACCGTCTTTTAAGGATGTTTTATGTTCAAAACCTAATATGTCAACTGATTTTTGGTATGTAGGTATTGAGTGTTTAACTTCATGTCTACCCTCTAAAAATCTTGTTTCAGGTCTTTTACCTCCAAATTCACTCATTACTTCTTTAAGTATTACACTTGCTCCTATAATTGAATGTTCTTCAATACCACCTAAATTAATAATTTGTTTACTAGCTTCTGGTTTAATTGCTGCATTCCATAATGGTTCTAATGAATCATCTATATAACTAAATGCTCGTGTTTGATCACCATTACCAAATATAGTTAATGGCTGTTTATTTAAATGTTGGAACATCCAAATACCTAACACGTTCCTGTATTTATCCCATATGTTTTGTTTAATGCCATATACATTATGAGGTCTAATTATACAATAGTCTAAACCATGTTGTTCAGCTGCTATTTGAATATCCATCTCACAAGCATATTTTGCTACTCCATAAGGGTCTATCGGTGCTTGTTGTTGTTTTTCATCAAATATACCACCACTTCCATGTCCATATACAGCTAATGTTGACGTAAATACCAATCTTTTAACGTCGTTCTTGATGCATTCATTGACTATGCGGGCTGTGGCTTTTAAATTGTTATCATAGTTGTACGAACGTATAAAAGGCGATAATCCTTCAGCAGCGTATGCAGCAAAATGATATACATAATCGATTTTATGAAATTCAAATATATTTTCAATTGGATGGTTAACTAAATCCAT
>MEHZ011643513.1_pt1 | contig 10833 bp, 10 predicted proteins | sample 897221 | NCBI WGS metagenome assembly MEHZ01 (sample SAMN05514161, study PRJNA337945) | marine metagenome | isolation source: marine surface water | place: Arctic Ocean | collected 2007-12-13 | reverse complement strand
CAAGCGGTCACCCCGGAGCATTGGATTTGGGATGGCATCCACCCCTTACCGCAAGGACATGAACTCATCGCTCGCAATTGGCTGCAGGAAGTCAGTAGCCGTTGGCCCCATCAATGATGGCGAAATGGAAATCGCTCACTCAAACAGAGCTCACTTCTCCATCATCTTCATCTCCGAGGATCCCCCGAGCTTCTTGGCCTTCTCCTGACTCTCTTTCGAAAGTTGCTCCAGCGGGTAGGCCACTTTCTTCCCCGTCTTCTTCAGCTCAAGGCTGACCTTCCCTTTGGAAAGTCCCCGGAAGCGCGCGGTGATCGTGATGCCTTTCGCATTGGTCCACTCTCCCCACTCCGGCTCGAGGGCCTTGGGGGCCGGGCCAAATTGCTCGGTAACGATACGGCCGTCCTTAAACTTGAGAATCTTTTCCGGGTCCAATTCATCTGAACCTTTCTTCCCCTTCTCGCCATCGATCTTGGCCCCTTCGTGAATCCACTGAGCCACCGTCCTGACTTCCTTCTCGGTGAGACGTTCCCCTTTATTCTTCGGAGGCATCGCCCCCTTCTCATGCTCGGGCCGCACGATCGTCACGAAGAGAAAACTGGCATCCCAATCGCCCGGGATAACGACATCATTTTTCGCGAAGCGCTTGTAGAAATTCTCTTCATCATCAAAGCGAAGTCCACCCTTCACCTTCTTCGCGTTGTCACTATGGCAGTCGTAACATTTCTCCTTAAAAATCGGCATGACATCCCGCTTGTAGTCCAAGGCGGAGGCCGAAAGAACGGTGAAGGAAAATAGGAGAATCAACTTCATATTCTATCCGGCCACCCCTTACATCTATATTTCATAAAGGATTCAGCCCTTCGCGGCGGAAAATGCTAACATTGTGCTAACCTTCACTTAATGTCAGTAAAGTTTCACTCTCGCAAAAGCAACCCTTAGCAGGCCGCCGCAAATGAGCCTTGGCTAAAGACCCGTTGAAGCGTCACCCCTCAGATTTGAGAGATCATCGCTAAGACACCCCCAAATTTGGGTTGGTCGAGAGAGACCTGCTCGTGCTTAGCGATGGGCTCAAAATTGAGCTGGTTGGCGCCCTCATCACAAAGCGTCCCCGCCCCCTCCGGTCCAAGGGCGGCTTTAAGGCCCTCCCGCCAAAAGTAAACTCCTAATAGCTCTTTCAGCAATCATGCGCACCCTGCCATCACCTATACGGTCTTTTGAACATTTACAATCGCCGGCGACAGAACAGCAATAACCGCGATGATTCTGTGTTTCATTTCTTGAGCGAACGTCAGAGGTCAGGCACGGAGCGGAACGAAGTTGCCTGCACCGCCTTGTTCGCCAACCGCGGGCAAATGGGTGGGCTATTGGTTTTACTGTTGTTTATGTTTATTAGTGAGCGAAGTCTTAGCATCACTTCCTGATTGTTGCATGCTGATAAACCATTTGAGCAGCTTTGCTGCGGGTCAGAATTCTGTCCAACTTAGGCTGGGCCGGCACACTTATTTGCAGTAAGCCTGAAATAATTCTGCTGGCCTTGGCCTCGCTAACTTGTTGATCCGGGTAAGCAAGCGCGCTTCTGGAATCCTTGTTTACTTTGTAATCGAAGAAAGGCTTTTGAGATTGGCTTGAATAATCATACAAGGTCTCGATGTATTTGTAGACAGGGTGCCCGCGCGGTACGTCTGTGAAATGTGAAGCGGTAATACTGAGCGGGATTTGAAGCCCGTTTACTGCCATCTGGGAAAACTCGCCCATCGTGATTGGGTCATCGGGGCGGAAGCGGTAGGCGGTCATTTCGAGAGAGGCTAAACCCTTGGATTTATCAGCTGTGTTGTAATCATCCATATCAGGGCCGGCCACCGCGCCGAGGAGGCTGAGCTTTTGTACCGCGGTGAATGCGGGGTTGTCTAAGGGAAGGTCTGTGTAGAAGAAGAGGACGCTGCACTGCCTTAAGAGTTCATCTTGGATTTGCTTAACAGAGACGTCTTTGAGTTCCTGCTTATTGTCGATCGCGATGGCTGCGGCAACACCGGCTGCTTGTCCGAGCGAAGACCATACGGGCTCCATGCGCACGCTGCAGATGGCTACGTGTGTGCAGGATAGGCCGACAGGGAAGAGGATGCCTTTGTGTTCTTTGGGTACGAGAGTGCCGTAGGGTATTTGGTAGGGGCCAGTCGCATCATGCAGGTGAAGCGTACCTTCGGCGGCGCCTTTGCCGGAGACGGGTTCCTTTCGCCCGTCGGGACCTTGAACGCGATGCGCATCCATGCCGTAGATCCCGATGGCGATGGAGTCGGGATGAAGCGGTCCACGGAAGCCGTCGCCGCGCAGGTCTTTATGCAGATCACTTTCAGTTAAGGTGTAGAGTCCCTCTATGCGGCGGCCTTGGCGCACATAGAGGCGGTAGGGGAAGTTGCCGTTGTCCTGAAACTCGTCGTCGGGGAGGCCGATATGGGGCGAGCCTCCCTCGGTCTGTATGTAGTAGAGGTAGCCGAGATCATGGTTGCGGTAGATTTTTTCGATTTCTACGCGTTCTTCCCAATTGGCAAGAACCCAACGAGTACCGTGCCCAACCAAGTCGCCTCCCCAGTTGATGCCAAGCAGGTCAAACTTCCCGTTCGGTATGATAGGCTTACCTTTCCCCCAGCTATACTTGGCAGGATCGTATCCGGGAGGCGCTTCCTTGAGGCGATAGGGGTGGTCGGGAGTACCGTAATCCTTGGCAGTGATTCGGTATGTGAATGCCTGCGAGCGGTGGTCGGCTTCACCTGTGCTGTGCGGAAGGATAGTGGAGGGCAGTGTGCCCTTCGCTTTGCCTCTGCGGAAATAGTCTGTATAAATGACGCCGGCATGCGGCTCTTCTGCGGACCGTGCTTCGCGTCCGATGCGGTACGGTATGTTCGCATACTCAGCCAAGTCGGCTTCATAAGTGGCGTCGATGATGACCTTGCCGGTATAAGTATGCTGTGCGCCAAGCTTCCCTTGGTTGTCGCGCTCACGCGTGATGACGCCCGTGACGCGGTCGCCCTTCATTTTCACGTCTACAGCCACTTCGTTGAAGCGTGTGGTGATGCCCGGATGTTCGGCAACCATCTCCGCGTAGATTCTCGCGGCTGTGTGGGGTTCCCAGGCGCGTCCCTCAGCAATGTTCCAAGGCTTCGGCGAGCTCTGCTTCGCGTGTGCCTGCACTAAAGGGTCATCCGCCATCTCCGTGCGGTGATAGTCTTTTACGCGCAAGCGGAATTCCTCCATGACGCCGCTGTTCGCTTCCACGTATTTGTCGTCAAGTCGAAGCACGCCCGAAGAAAGCACGCCTCCGAGTACCGGCGCTTGCTCAATGATGATTACGGTCTTTCCCGCACGGCCAGCAGCGATAGCTGCTGCGATTCCAGCCGGCGTTCCGCCTATGACCGCTACGTCATAATCCTTAGGGAGGGGTTGGCCCGGAATGTGATTCTTGCTGGCAGTCTCGGCCTGAAGGCTGCCGGCTAGCAGCAAGGTAAAAAGAATCAATAACTGGTGAATCAATCGTGTCATAAATTTTAAGCCGAACGGCTATCTAACCTGCGAGTGAAGGCGGCCGCCTTTACTTGTCAGGTTCTTGTTCGCTTTTCTTCTGGCTAAACAGCCACTTCAGGACATCCTTGTTGGCATAGGTTTGAGACCAGGAATTGTGCTTCACGCCTTCGTATTCAGTGTATTTCGGATTGCCTCCGGCTTTCTCGATGGCCGCAATCATGTCCCTAGAACGCACTGTCTTCACTGTCGTGTCCTGGTCACCATGGAACGCCCAGATGGGGATCCCGGTCAGTTTCGGGGCGAGTGCCGTATCTCCACCACCGCAAATGGAAACCGCGGCCGCAAAGATCTCGGGGTGACGCTGGATGATATCCCAGGTGCCGTAGCCACCCATGGAAAGCCCGGTGACATAGATTTGCGTCTTGTCCACAGGTAGTTCCTTGATCGATTTGTTAAGCAGTTCGAGCGTAAGTCGCATCGAATTGGACGGTTCGACCGGCATGGTGTGGGAGAGCTTACCCCACGGGGTGTTGACCCACTGCTCTCTGGCAGGGCACTGTGGCGCAACGATGATTGCGGGCGTATTACTCTTCTTTGAGTAGGCCAGAATATCTTTGGCGCCATGGATCAATTGTTTCTTGTTGTCGTTTCCTCTTTCCCCTGCGCCATGAAAAAACAGGACTAGCGGATACTGCTTCTTGGCATCCATGTTTTCAGGGAGGTGTATTCTGTAGTTTAAAGACTGACCCTTGGACGACTTGTAAATCTTCGCGTCAAAACCAGCATCTGCTTTCAATGAGGTCGTTACGATACACGTGAGTGCTATCAAAGCGGCATAAAGTGAACGATCGGATTTCATTATCTATTCTTTCTTTGTTTAGCGAACGTTTAGGAACTGCCGACCTCCACCGTAGACGTCTTATCAGTTTCGAGTGACTAAACTTATCCCAACGAATCCAAAAACTCAAAAACAAACGACGGGGCAAAGGCGGCTTCAAGGCCCTCCGGCAAAAGCAAATTCCTAACAGTAACAATAATTTGAACCCTTGCGTAAAGGTCCCGATTTCCGGATCCTCTACGCACCCGTCCTGCCGGATTTCTTGGACTCTTCGAGGAGCTTTTTAAGCCTCTCCGCCACCTCAGGGTGCTTGGAAGAGAGGTTCGTCGTTTCACTCGGATCCTCCTTCAGGTTGTAGAGCTGCCCCGGAGCATCTGGATCAGTGTCTGGTAGAGCAAATGACTTCATCCCCCATTCACCGAGACGCTCGTAGCTGTTCCCGCCCGAGCCCTTATGATCGATGTACTTCCAATCCCCTTGGCGAATCGAAAGCTTCATCGCGAAAGTCTGCTGAAGGAGATAAGGCCTGAGCGGCTTCTCACCCTGAGTTCCCTTAAGAACCGGAGTCAGATCAAAGCTATCCTCGCCGGCAAGCTCTGGAAATTTTGCTCCCGTAATAGCGGCGCATGTCGCAAAGACATCCGTAAGACTCATAATCTCATCACTCACCGCACCCGGCTTCACCACTCCGAGCCACTTTACGATGAAGGGCGTGCGATGTCCACCTTCCCACTGGTCGCGCTTCACCCCGCGCCAAGGTCTCGCACCATCGTGTTGATGATCACGACGCATCGCTATCACAGTGGGCACCTCGGGGCCATTGTCCGAACCAAACATCACAATGGTGTTTTCCGAAAGCTCCAGCTCATCGAGCGTTTTCAACAACTCGCCCACGACCCAATCCATTTGGAAAATGAAATCTCCATGAGGCCCGAACTTCGTCTTCCCCTGAAACTGCTTCGCGGGAAAGGAAGGAAGATGCACCGCTTGCATCGAATGAAGGAGGAAGAAGGGCTTGTCCGCTTTCTTCTCCGCGTGCGCCTTCAGGAACTCCTGACTCTTCTTGAGAAACACGAGGTCCACTTCCTCCAAATCAAAATTGGGCGCGATCATCCCAGGCCGGCAATCATTGCTGTAAGGATGCTTTGGCAAGGTGCTCTTATCGATCGGCTTCACCGGCGGAACCGGAATCTGGTCTCCCTCGATATAGGCATAGAGCCAATCCGTCGTCGGACAACAAGCGGTGCCATAGAAGTGATCAAAGCCATGCGTCACCGGAGCTCCTCCGATGGGCTTGGAGTAGTCGATCAAATTCACTCCCTCGAGACCCATCTTTTCAATCCGCTCCCCTCCCTTATCGAAGAAGCTTAAGCCAACGTGCCATTTTCCAAAAAGGGCCGTGGTGTAGTTCTTGGTCTTCAACATTTCCGGAAGCGTCAAGCGGTCGTCCTCGATCAAGCAAGGACCACCCAGCCCTGAAAACACGCGCGAGCGCCCGGTCCGAAAACACATCCGCCCGGTCAGCAAACTATAGCGCGTCGGACTGCATACAGTCGCGGGGCTGTGCGCATCGGTGAAGCGCATCCCCTCTTTCGCAAGTTGATCAAGATTGGGCGTCGGGATCTGGGACTGCGGATTATAGCAGGCAACATCACCGTAGCCGAGATCGTCCGCTAAAATGAATACGATGTTCGGGGGCGAGGTAGCGGCGGCCTTGCCCATCAAGATCATCCCCAGGAAGAGGGCGCTCGCATAAAATCTCATCACTTTTCCTATCACGGCCACCGCCACCATGAAGAGCCTCAATTTCCCTCAGGTAAAAAGGACATTCACCTCGCGAGGCCCACCCGCTATACCTCGCCCATCCAATGAAACGACTTCTCCCTCTCACAGCTCCCCTTGTTCTCCTTGGTGTGGCGATCGGCATCAAGACCGAGACCTCCGCCCCGAAGGTCGAAAAAGTTTCGCCCGAGCTGCGCGAAGAATTCAATCTCGCTCCCTTTTACCAAAAGGCGCTCGTGATCGAATCCTTCCCCATTCTCTCGTCCGAAAAGGTCCCCGATGCCGCGCTCTATGAAGCCGCCAACGTGATCCAGACGATGCTCAAAAACCGGCCCGACATTCTCCGCGAACTGGGGAAGAACAAAGTGCGCTACTCTATCATGTCGACTGGTGAACGCACCTGCGAAATCCCGGAGCACTCCGACCTCAAGCCTTCCATCTTCTGGAACCGGCGCGCCCGCGGATTGGGAGCAACCCCGCAGCGCCCGTCGGTTTCCTGCGGCGAAGAAAACCTCCTGGCCAATCCCGGCGATCCTTACGCGGCCGAATCGATCTGCGTGCACGAGTTCGCCCACGCCATTCACGACACCGCGATGGTCTCGCTCGATCCCACCTTTGACAAGCGCCTCGAGAAAACCTTCAAATCAGCGATGACGAAAGGCCTCTGGGCCGACAAATACGCCGCGACCAACAAACACGAATACTGGGCCGAGTCCGTGCAGTCCTGGTTCGGCACAAACCGCGAAGACGACCACGATCACAACCACGTGAACACGCGCGCCGAGCTCGTGGAATACGACCCCGCCGTCGCAAAACTCTGTCAGGAAATCTTTGGCGATAATGAGTGGATCTACCTCCGTCCCGACCATCCTTCTCGAAAAAACGAGGCGCATCTCAAGGATCTCGATCGCTCAAAGCTCTCGAGCTTCCAGTGGTCCAAAAAAGAACAAGCAGACTACGACGCCTACTCGAGAAAAAAGCAATCCGATTACGACGTCCCCCAAAAAAAACGATAACGTGCCCGGGGTTCCCCCCGCTACACACTTACTCGATCCCATGGCACGGATCTTTGGCCCTTTGAGATGGAGGTGCTCGGGGTGCCAATCCGGGGAGGCGAGGAATGCTTTCGAAAAGGTCGCCGCTTCAGGGCCTTCGAGGTCCACTACTTGAATGATCTTTTGGGCTTCAAGCTTGAGAAGCTCATTTGCCGTTGGCAGAGCGTGAAGGAGGGACGCGGAGGCAAGGAAGATTCCGAACGCGACGCAACTTGGTTTTCAAGAGAAATTCATGGTCGGGGATCTTCTCAGACGTTCATCAAAAGAGTTTTTTTCTCAAAAAATGTATCGAATCGATCATTTCTGCGCGAGCTGGATGATGAGGGGGAGATTTGAGATGCCAAGATAATCACTAGACGAATGAGAATTTCTCATTGAAGGTCTACTTGTCATGAATAAGAAATCATTTCTGATCGGAGCATTTGCCGTCGTCATCGCCGTGGCAGTTCCCTCACTCGCGCAGGATGCCAAGGACCCCGCCGTTCCTAAGGACGTCGCAGCTGCGCCCAAGGATGCCGAGAAGACCAAGTCCGGCTTGAAGTCCAAGGTTCTCAAGAAAGGCAAAGGCGCCAAGCCCGAGGCCACCGACACCGTGACAGTACACTACTCTGGCTGGACCACCGACGGTAAGTTATTCGATAGCTCTGTCAAACGCGGAAGCCCTGCAAGCTTCCCGCTCAATCGCGTTATCAAGGGATGGACCGAAGGCCTTCAGCTCATGGAAGTCGGCGAAAAGCGGCGCTTCTGGATTCCTGCAGACCTTGCCTACGGAAATAGCCCTGGTGGCGGACGTCCCGGCGGCCTTTTGGTCTTCGATGTCGAGTTGCTCAGCATCAAGTAAGCGCCCTATTCTTTTCAAAAAAAAGCCGGTCCCGCGAAAGCGGGACTGGTTTTTTTAACGGGGTGACCTTTTAGCCTCTCAGCGGAGAAAGCTGAATCGTGACGCGACGGTTAAGCTGACGTCCATTCGCGCTGCCGTTACTCGATACCGGCTCATCAGGTCCACGCCCGGTAACATTGAAGCGACGGAAGTCGACCCGTTGAGCCTTCAGGTAGTCGGCGACATTCGAAGCCCGGGTCTCCGAAAGGCGGTAGTTGTAACTGCGCCCGCCTACATTGTCGGTGTGACCAGTGACATCGACCAAGGTCTTGTTATACTTATTGACGACTCTCGCAACCGATCCGAGGACAGCAAAAAAGTCTGGGCTGATGCGCGCTTCGCCAGTTGGGAAAGTGACATCGCCCGGCATATTGAGAACTACCCAGTCACCTTGCCGCGAGATACTCACGCCCGTGCCTTGCAGCTCGACGCGAAGCTCAGCTTCCTGCTTGTCCATGTAGTTTCCGATTCCACCGCCAGCGAGAGCTCCAATTCCCGCTCCGAGAAGAGCGCGCTGACGGCTGTCAGTTCCACCGTCCCCGGTGAGCGCTCCTATTGCCGCGCCAAGCGCACCCCCAATGATGGCACCGTTGGTGGTCTTGGATGGTTGGTTTTTTCCGGTGTAGGGATTCACAGTCTGCTGGCATGAAGCAAGGGTCAGAGCCGCAACTAGAGAAGACACAATGGATTTCGCAGTGATTTGCATATTTGTAAAATAGATCAGTTGGGCTGGAATGCAAAAGGTGATTCACCTTTGGACCAGAACGATGGCCAACAGTGCTGACCAAAACGAAGTCCGTGACAGCGCAAATCCCTCGTTTCCAAGCCTCCAAAAAAATAACCCTTTCCGTCAAAAGACAAGAGGGATTGAAAATTCCTAAGCGGTCTGTTTTTTACAGCGCTGAGATCGCGCGCCAGACTTGCTTGCGAATCTCGGGAAGATGGGGATTCCCGAGGTTACGCGATTGCACCGCTTCCACCACTTGATCTGCGACATACCCAGCGAGCGCTTCTATGCGACCAAGCAGCTGATCCCCGCGATACTTCGCAAAGCTTAATCCCTGTATTAGTTCCGTGAGCGTCTCTTGTAGTGAGGACATCCTTTGAGCATCAAGTCCACTGAGCGGCTGATCCTCTTCACCCAGAAGAGGAGCCATCATCTCAAAGAAAGGCTCGGCCATGGTGTTCAGACGTTTGTATTCCTTCTCCGCTTCCACCAACTCAACCTTCAAGAAATTCATTCCTGTGAGGTTCTCTCGTAGAGATTCCTGAATGAGGTTGAACTCGCGTTCGCCAATCTGGCCACTTCCAATGACATCGCGGCAGCGATCCAGGCAGGCAGTCAGGGCGTGGTCGGGGATTTCATCGCAAGCGCGAACCACAAGAGTGGGTTCCTCAGCCTTAAAGCTTTCAGTCATCCGCTCAGTCAGAGAGCTGACGCGGGTCGCAACAGAGTCCTGGCCCACCGCAGTGTTTTGGTAACAGAAAGAGTTCTGTGACATCGTGAAGTTGGAATTGTGGTTCTTCATCGTAGCGTCGGTGTGTTTCTTTTTGGGTGCCGAATCAGCACTAGCAAAAAATTAGTCAAAACAGGGTCTCTCGACAAGGACATCTTAGATTTTTTCTAATTTTATTCCCTCGATATCAACCAAAGCTAATTAAACTTGCGCAATTTTTTTAAAAAACTAGTATTTATACATGGAACAGCCCTCCAAATTAGTAAATCTCGCCGACGAGCTGTGGAAGCTTAGCACCGAAGAACTAGAGGGATTCCTTGAAGTAATCTCTAAGATTATTGAAACAAAAGCAATTCTGCGCAACACGGCAGAGGGCAGCGCTACCAACCAGGATCGGGCTGCTGCCGATGATTTACGCGAAATTAGACGCGCCTTAGAGGATACTAATATTACGCTATCGGGTCCCGAGTCTGTCTTACTTGCCTCCTTTTATAAAGAGCTCGAAGGCGCCGAATCTCTCGACACCCGCGCCCTTAATATTACGCTCGATAGCTACGCCCGGAAGCCCTCGAACACCACAACCACGATCGAAAATCTCGAAAAAAAGGGCCACATTGAACTCATGAAAGGCGCAAACCCTCACGCTCATAAGACCTTCCGTCTCACCGAGAGCGGAAAGAACGAGGGCCGCGCACTCCTCGATCGTATCGCACGAGCGAGCGGCTAACGCTAGTTTGTGCCCGCTCGCTAAATTAGTCTTCCTTGAGAGCATCTGAAATCACGGTAATTACCTCGATTTCACCTTTTAATAAGGAGCGCCTATCGCTATTCCTCCAGCGGCCTTCCGGCACAATCCTCATTCACCGCATCCCATAAGACCATGCCTATCAAAATTGAAATGCCCAAGCTATCGGACACCATGGAAGAAGGCACCGTTGTCCGCTGGCTCAAGAAAGAAGGTGAAGAAGTCGAAATCGGTGACATCATCGCTGAGATCGAAACCGATAAGGCCACCATGGAAATGGAAGCTTTTGACGAAGGCACCCTTTCCTCAATCTCCGTGCCCGAAGGTGGCAGGGCCCCCGTCGGATCGGTCATCGCGATCCTCTTAGAAGACGGCGAGTCTACCGATGACTCTACCGCCGCACCCACCCCTGCTGCCAAAACGCCGGCCGCTATTGCTGCTCCAGTTGCTGCTCCAGTTGCTGCTCCAGTTGCTGCTCCAGTTGCTGCTCCAGTTGCTGCTCCAGTTGCTGCTCCCACCGCTACCAATGATGGTGGACGTCTCAAAGTTTCTCCGCT
>MEHZ011610304.1_pt1 | contig 10836 bp, 7 predicted proteins | sample 897221 | NCBI WGS metagenome assembly MEHZ01 (sample SAMN05514161, study PRJNA337945) | marine metagenome | isolation source: marine surface water | place: Arctic Ocean | collected 2007-12-13 | reverse complement strand
GCCCGGTATTTCAGGCATCGCCGCCATTGGCGGGCATGTGATCCTGTCCGGTATTCTGCTTGAGCAGGCGGAGCGCGTGACGGACGCTTATCGTGCGGGCGGGTTGTCGTTAAAGGACCGGATCGATCTTGGAAATTGGTCGACGCTCATTCTGACGCGGCCAGGACCCTGAGGTATAGGGAGGCCTGAAGTGGCCGAAAGCCTGGAGAAGGACGTCAGACTTTACTTGGTTTTGAGGTCCATAAAGCCGGCCGAAAATCCCTTCAGGGAGAATTTGACGCGCAACGGCTGGCCGTTGGGCTGGCGGACAATGACACGCCCTTTTTTGCCCGCCGTAAACAGCTTCTGCATGTTTTAGGTGATCGGAAACTGGCCGCGGCGCCCGTTGATATTGCAGAACCGGAGGGGGAACTGGACAAGTTCTTTTTTATCCACATGAAGCGTCAGCCCTGCGGGCAGAAGAATGCCGAGTGGCGCCGTTATGGCGGCAACATAGGGCTGTCCCTTTGCCGGGCGCGCGATCTACACGTTAAGGATGGGCTTACCGCTGGTCTGCCAGAGGATATCCTGGAACAGCACGCAGCGCTCGGGACCATCGGTTTTCAACTGGCGGCAGGAAAGCGCCCAGTCACCAAATTTTTTAGTCGTCTTGGGAGTGGATTGCGCTGCCCGTTTCTTGTGCCGGCGGCAATGATGGCCGCGGCAATCAGAATGATTTTCGGCACGTTTTACTCTCGCTTACCCAACATACAATATGCCGCTGGCGATATTTCAGCGACCTCCGGATCCTAGGGCAATCCGACTTTGATTCGTAATCATATTGTCCGCGCCGCTCCGGAGCGCTACCGTGCCCGAAAATGACGGACCGAAACGTCGGTTTTCCGCCATATTGGAGGCTACGATAGATATCACTCTGCTGGAAGGAATAGCTGCTTCGGCATTCCTGACCGATGTTAACGGCGTTGACGATGTGCTGGCGGAGTTTTTCGAACACGAGAACACTGCGGACGTCCGCGCCCGGATCGATGCCTTTCGCGCAGATGACCGTTCGGGGCTGGGCCTAGTCCCGGCCCCGCTGGAACGTCTGGCAGCCCTGCGGGCAGAATTAGCAGAACGGCAGCTCGACGGGTTTCTCGTACCGCTCGCAGATGAACATCAGGGCGAATTCATCGCTAAAAGATCGCAACGCCTCGCCTGGCTGACAGGTTTTGGCGGTTCGGCGGGGATGGCGATCGTGCTTGCAGACAAGGCAGCGATATTCGTTGATGGACGCTATTCGCTGCAGGTTCGCGACCAGGTCGTCACGACTGCCTTTACGCCGGTCGCGCTTGCAGAGACGTCTCCAGAAGCCTGGTTGCGGGAAAACCTGCCAAAGGGTGCGCGTCTGGGCTTCGACCCGTGGCTTCACACATCATCCGGCACCGCGCGTTTGCGGGTCGCCTGTACAGAGGCAGGCGCTGAGCTTGCGCCGGTACAACAGAACCCGGTCGACTCGGTATGGGTGGATCAGCCGCCCATTCCGCTGGGCCCCGTTATGTCGCTGGCGCAGAAGCACGCAGGGATGGCCACGTTGGAAAAACGTCGCCAGTTTTCTGAAGGTCTTGAGGACGCGCAATGCAGCGCGTCGGTCCTCAGCGCGCCGGATTCTATTGCATGGCTTTTGAATATCCGGGGATCTGACGTGCCAAATACGCCGCTGGCACTCGGGTATGCCATCGTGCGGCTCTCCGGCGATGTCGACTGGTTCGTCGATGCTCGAAAAATCCCCGCATCTGTCCGGGACACGCTCGATTCCGGTGTTTTGATCCTGCCGCCCGCAGATCTCACCGACAGGCTCGCGGCGTTAGGAAAATCGGAAGGGTCAGTCCATGTTGATCCGGCAAGCGCACCGGAATGGATCCGCCTCACGCTGGATGCGGCCGGCGCCTCCCTGTCCGCGGGGACGGATTTGTGCGTCTTGCCGAAGGCGCGCAAGAACGATTCTGAAATACAAGGAACGCGTGCGGCGCATATTCGTGATGGTGCCGCGTTGACGACGTTTCTTGCCTGGTTGGCGCAAGCAGGTCCGAAAGGCGGCGTTACCGAGATATCGGCAGCCGATCACCTGTATCAATGCCGCCGGACGGATGACAGGTTTCGCGGGCTCAGCTTCGATACGATTTCAGGTAGCGGGCCGAACGGGGCGATTGTGCATTACCGGGTGACGGCTGAGACCGACCGGGCGCTGAACCCCGGTGACGTCTACCTCGTTGATTCAGGTGCGCAGTATCTCGATGGCACCACGGATGTGACCCGGACCGTGTTTATAGATGACGGGAAGGGCGCTTCCGCCCAAGCGAAAGAGCGAAATACGCGGGTTCTGAAGGGGCATATTGCCGTCGCGACGGCGCGCTTCCCCGTCGGCACGCATGGCAGCCAGATAGACGTTCTTGCGCGACTGGCGCTGTGGGAGGCGGGGTTGGATTACGATCACGGCACCGGTCACGGCGTTGGCAGCTATCTCGGCGTTCACGAGGGGCCACAGCGCATTTCGAAACAGGGTGGTGGTGTGGCGATGGAGCCGGGCATGATTCTATCGAACGAGCCCGGGTATTATGAAGAGGGTGCTTACGGCATTCGGATCGAAAACCTCGTGGTTGTCGCCGAGAGCGATGATGTCGGTAGCGCACCGGCTGACACCGAGCGCAAGATGCTGGAATTCGAGACCATCACGCTGGCGCCTATCGACCGGAACCTGATCGATCGTGACCTGTTGACGGAGGCTGAGAAGGACTGGCTGAATGCCTATCAGGCACGTGTCCGTGACACGCTGTCGCCGTTGGTCGATGAAGGTGTTCGCAATTGGCTGAAGGCTGTGACGGTGCCTATCTGACTGTTGTCAGGCGTCGTGGCAGACCTCAGGCGATCATCGCCTGCCATTCGGCTTCTGACAGCACGGTAACGCCAAGTTCCTGAGCTTTTTTTGCTTTCGAGCCGGCATCGGCGCCAACGATGATATAATCCGTTTTTTTCGAGACCGAGCCCGACACCTTGGCGCCCACGGATTCTGCTTTTGCCTTGGCTTCACCGCGGGTCATAGTGAGCAGGGTACCGGTAAAGACGACTGTTTTTCCGGTGACAGCCTTACCAGCCGCCGGCGCCTCAAGCGCTTCGACCTCCAGCCGTTCTTCCAAGCCTTTCAGGATATCGATATTGTGGGGCTCCGAAAAGAACGCCGTAAGCTCGTCCGCGACGCTGATACCAATCTGATCGATATTGCACAGATCGGCATAGTTTTCGCCGACAAGTTCGGGCTTTTTCATCTCGTCGGGGTTTATCGCCCGTTCTGCTGCCGCGGCGGCCATGGCGTTGTGCCAGGTCGCGAGGTCGCCGTATTGTCGGGCGAGCAGACGGGCCGTTGCCTGACCGATCTGGCGGATGCCGAGCCCGTAAATCAGCCGGTCAAAACCAATGGAGCGCCGTGCATCTATCGCCGCGAAAAGTTTGGTGACGGATTTTTCGCCCCACCCCTCCCATCGTCGCAGAGGATCCAGCGCCTTGCTATCGTTCTGTTCAAGATCGAAAATATCGACCGGGGTGCGGATCATCTCACGATTGAAAAACGCTTTGACCTGCTTTTCGCCGAGCCCGTCGATATCGAAGGCATCCCGGCTGACGAAATGGCGAATGCGTTCGACCTGCTGAAAAGGACATGCAAGTTCGCCTGAACATCTGGCGACAACGCCGCCTTCCTGCCGTATGATGGGTGTCTGCAACTCACACGGACAGACAGTCGGGAACGTAAAGCGTGTTGAGGCCGGATCGCGCTTTTCTTCAACGACGCGCACGAGCTGGGGAATGACGTCCCCGGCGCGCTGGATGATCACCGTGTCGCCTTCGCGCACGTCCTTACGGCGGAGTTCGTCTTCGTTGTGCAGGGTTGCCCGGCTGACGACGACCCCGCCGACGGTTATCGGTAGAAGATTTGCGACCGGGGTAATTGCACCGGTGCGTCCGACCTGAATGGTGATCTTTTTGAGCACCGTTTGTGCCTGTTCTGCCGGGAATTTATGGGCAATTGCCCAGCGTGGTGCGCGGCTGACCATGCCGAGGCGCTCCTGCCAGTCATGCCGGTTCACCTTGTAGACAACACCGTCAATGTCATAAGGCAGGGCGGCGCGGCCTTCGCCAATTGCCTTATAGCTATCCAGTACTTCTGTGGTCGATTGACAGAGATTTGACTGAGGATTGACCGAAAATCCCCAGTCGGAAAGTTGTTCCAACCACCCTGAATGACTATCGCCCACCGGTTCGGAGAGTTCGCCGGCAGCATAGGCGAACATCTTCAGGTTCCGGGACGCCGTGACAGACACATCGAGCTGGCGGAGTGATCCTGCTGCTGCATTCCGGGGATTGGCGAATACTGCCTGATCGCTTTCTTCGCGGGCGTGGTTGAGTGCGGCGAAATCGTTATGCCGTATGTATACCTCTCCCCGGATTTCGACGACATCGGGCGCCTCCGGACCGAGGGTATCCGGAATGTCTGAAATTGTTGCTACATTGGCGGTGACATTCTCGCCGACGGCGCCGTCGCCGCGGGTTGCGGCCTGCACATATTTGCCGCCCTCATAGCGGAGCGAAATGGACAGGCCGTCTATCTTGGGTTCGGCAACGATCTCGACAGGTTCGTCTTCGGCAAGGCCGAGGAAACGGCGCACACGGCCGATGAAATTTTCCACGTCCTCGCCGTCGAAAGCATTGTCTAGCGAGAGCATGGGGCGGCTGTGGGTGACCTTGCCAAAACCGGTGGCCGGCGCAGCGCCGACGTTCTGGCTGGGGCTGTCACTCCGGGCCAGATCGGGGAACTTGATCTCTATAGCGGTATTTAGCCTGCGCAGCCGGTCGTAATCCGCATCTGAAATTTTGGGAGCGTCTTTTTGGTGATAGGCTTTATCGTGCCGGTCGATTTCGGCGGCGAGTTCTCCAAGCCGGTGCGCGGCTTCTTCCGCGGTCAGGGATGCAAGTTCGGGAAACTCGTCTGCGGTTTTCATTCGTCTTCGGTCTTCATCGGGAAAATTCTTCGATCAGGCTGTCGGCGGCCGCACGGGCTTCCTCCGTGACGGTTGCCCCCGCCAGCATCCGGGCGATTTCTTCTCGCCGCTCGTCAACTGACAGTTCAGTCACGGCGGTAACCGTGTTGTCGCCGCCATCAACGGTTTCAATTGATTTTATCACATGAAGGTGGCGTGCACCGCGGGCCGCGACCTGCGGTGAGTGCGTGACGACAAGTACCTGAACGCCGTCGGACAGCCGCGACAGGCGTTCGGCGACGGACGCTGCGGTTGCGCCACCGACACCGGCGTCTACTTCATCGAAAACCAGCGTCGTGACCCGGTTCGATGTCGAAAGTGCCACTTTGAGCGCAAGGAGGAGTCGGGCAAGCTCCCCACCCGATGCGACCTTGTTGATCGGTCCGGCAGGCTGGCCCGGATTGGTTGTCACGTCGAAGGTGACATTATCGATGCCGTGGCTCGACCACGCGGTCTCGGCAAGCTCGGTCACCTGGGTAGCAAACTCTGCCTTTTCCAGGCGCAAATGCGGTAGTTCCGTGTTGATCGCCTTATCTAGGGCGCCCGCCGCTTTCATTCTGGTATCGTGAAGACCGCGTGAGGCATCTTCATAGGCGGCTCTTGCTTCTCGCGCCTCCGTCTGCAGGCGGGTCAGGTCCCGGTCTGCATCGTCGAGCCGTTCGAGCTTCTGTGCAAATTCTGCTCGCAATGCGGCAAGTGAATCGACGTCAGTGTTGTGCTTGCGCGCCAAGGCTCGAAGACCGAACAGGCGTTCATCGAGGCGTTCAAGCTGGGCAGGGTCCTGATCGAGAGACCGCAGGGCGTCGCCGAGCAGGTCGACCGTCGTGGCGGCCTCGTTTCCGGTGAGCTCCATCGATTCAAGCACGCCTTTGAGAGTGCCTGTCGCCTGTTCGTTTGCTCTCTCCAGTGAACGCGCAGCTTTGGACAATGCGGTCTGAAGACCTTTATGACCAGCAAGGGTATCGAGAGCCTGATTTATGGCCTCTGCGATTTTTTCGCTGTTCATCATCAATGATCGGGCTTCGGAAAGACCTGCTTCCTCGCCTTCCTGCGGGTCGAAATCGTCAATTTCCGCAAAGACATGACGCAGGTAATCGCCTTCGCTGGCGATCCGCTCGATTTCGTCACGCGCATTGGCCAGGGCCCTCTCCGCTGCGGTCATGGTAACCCAGGCGTCTCGGGTTGCCGTCACCCTGTCTTCTAGCCGTCCGAACGAATCGAGTGCGGTCCGGTGATTGGCCGGGTCGAGAAGCCCATGGCTTGCGAACTGACCTTCGATCTCGATTAACATTTCGCCGATATTGCGCAGCGCGCCTGCGCTGATTGGCTGGTCATTGACAAAGGCGCGGCTGCGACCGTCACCGGTAAGCGTCCGGCGCAGGATGAGCGGTTCTCCGGTACCGGGCAGCTCGATATCGTTCTCGGCAAGGCGCGCAAGTGCCTCATGGTCCTCGGGGATATCGAAGGCCGCGGTAATGATCGCTTTCGCGCCGGAATCGGGGCCACCGCGGACATACGAGGCATCTGCCCGCCCTCCAATGGCGAGGCCGAGTGCGTCTAACAGGATAGATTTCCCCGCGCCGGTTTCGCCTGTGAGAACGCACAAGCCCCGGCTGAAATCGATATCCAGCCGGTCGATAAGCACAAAATTACGGATGGAGAGCGATGCAAGCATCGCAGATCAGAACAACCAGTCCCATGTCCGCGTGACAAAACCCCGGTCTTCAGGGCGTTCGCGCAGATCTGGTCCGGCGGCAACGGCATAGCTGTCGAGGTACCATTCGCTCCCTGGATAGTTATGTCCGAGGACGGCAGCAACGCGGCGTGCTTCGTTAATCACGCCAAGCGCTGCATAGGATTCGACCAGGCGGTGAAGGGCTTCAGGCACGTGGGTCGTAGTCTGATAGTCATCGACGACTGCTTTGAAACGGTTTATCGCGGCGACGTAATGGTTTCTGTTCAGGTAGAACCGCCCGATTTCCATTTCTTTACCAGCCAGATGATCGCGCGTGAGGTCGATTTTCAGCCGCACATCTCGGGCGTATTTGGAATTGGGAAAACGCCTTACGATTTCCTTCAGCGACGTTAGGGCCAATTCGGTGACAAGCTGGTCGCGTGCCACATCAGAGATTCGTTCGTAATACGATAGCGCTTTGAGGTAATAGGCATAGGCGATATCGCGGTTGCCCGGGTGAAGGCGGATGAACCGGTCGAGGCCGATCACCGCCTCATCTTATTCGTTCGCCTGATAGTGGGAAAACGCCGCCATAATCTGCGCCTTGGTCGCCCATGTCGAATAGGGGTGCTGGCGTTCAACTTCGTCAAACTGCTTGGCCGCGTCCTTGTATTCGCCCGTTTCGAGCGAATTGACTGCCGTGTTGTATAGAATCTCGACTTTTTGTTCGACATACTGCTCTTCGTCGCTGCCGCTACACGCGGTCAGGACGGCGCAAATGGACAAAATGGCAGCAAAGTACCGGAAGCGATAGGTCGCCATCAGAAATCTCAACCTGAATAAACTGTCGAATAAAGCTGGCTGTATATAACATCTAAAGGTCGTTGAAAGTAGGCCGGAACGAAAAAAGGCGCCCGAATGGACACCTTTGTCGTAATTTTGTTGAGCGCCGTTCAGGCGACCGCGGAGACCATCGGAACAGTTTCCTGGTCCGATGACTGCGGCACATCGATGCGCACCCAGGCGTCGTCGTCGGCGAACACGGCGCGCAGAAGCGCATTGTTCAGCGCGTGCCCCGATTTGCTGGCGATAACTTTGCCGATGACCGGGCCGCCGGCGAGGTACAGATCGCCAACGCAATCCAGAATCTTGTGACGTACGAACTCGTCGTCGAAGCGCAACCCACCTTCATTGAGGATTTTGTCGCCGCTGACGACGACCGCGTTGTCAAGCGAGCCGCCGCGGGCCAGTCCGGCGCTGCGTAGGGCTTCAACTTCATGATCGAACCCGAAGGTACGGGCACGCGCGATATCGGATTTGAAATCCGCACCGATACGCTGGAATGTCCGTTCCTGGCGATCGATCGCCGACGAGTCGAAATCGATTTCGAACGCCAGGCTGAACTCTTGGGCGGGAAGGATCGACAGGGACCGGGTATCGTCACCGACGGTTACCGGCTTGAGAATCTTGACGGCGGTACGCACGGCGCTCTGTTCAACGGTGCCGGCACATTCGATCAGGAACACGAATGGTGCCGAGCTACCGTCCATAATCGGGATTTCGGGGCCGTCGACTTCGATCAGAACATTGTCGATTTCGCAGCCGGCAAGCGCTGCTGCCAAGTGTTCTACCGTGCTGACCGTAGAGCCGTGATCGTTGCCAATCGTGGTCGCCAGCCGGGTGTCGACCACATTGTTCCAGTTGACAATAATTTCCCGTGCGCCATTCAAAAGATCGGTACGACAAATCCGTATGCCGGTATTTTCTGCCGCCGGTTTCAGGGTCAGCGTGGTCTCGCACCCGGAATGCAGAGCGACACCGGTACAACCGATTTCAGCCTTGAGTGTTTTCTGTTTGGTCGTACCAGCGGTCATTATTCTGTATCGTCCTTGGTTTCGTCTTGCGTCTTCACGGATATGTCCGGATGAGAACCGAAAAAGCCTTAAAGCGGATTGAAGACCTCGGAGTGTGTTTACCGAACACACCCCAAGGAACTCAAATCAACAAATGTTACAGAATGTTACGTACTTAGACGGTTAACACCCCGTTAATTTGCCTGCCGACGAAGAAATGCCGGAATTTCCAGTAAATCGTCGTCCGACTGAGAAGTCTTGAGCCGGTCATCTGGATCAACACCGGATAGACGGGCCTGCTGCGGTGCCGGCTGAGGGGCAGTTTCCTCACGCTTGTCCGGCGTTGACGCGATGGCCGGCTGTTCCGGTGCGGTACGTGCGGCCGGTGGGTTGGCCCGGGCAGCGGGCATTTCCGGTTTGGCGTCCCGGGCCGCACCCGTGATCCGCTGGAACAGGTTCGGCCCCTTGCGGCGCGAATCGTCCGCACTGCCACCATTGACGAGATCTGCCTCTTTAAAGGCATCCGATGCAGTCGCGGCTTTAGTGGTCGCTTTCGGGTTGACAGGCGGCGGCGGCATGAACGCGTCGTTCTTGGCGACGAGGCGGGGTTCGGGCCGCGCAGGTGCTTCCACTGTCGGCGCGCTTGCTGTTGCCGGTGCTGCCGCAGCCACAGGCGCGGCTTCGACCGGAACCGTTGTCGCGGGTGCCGCTGCAGGTGCCGTCGCATGTGTCGTCATTGGGGCTTCTGCAGATGCTTCCGGGGCACTTTTCACGACGATTTCGGCAGGCGTCGGTATCGGCGTTTCGATCGGTGCAGACGCCGCAACCGGGGCAGCCGGGGCTGTTGCGGCAGGTGCCTGCGGTTCGGCGTTCATCGGTGCCGGCAGTGCCGGCGGTGTGACGGGTTGCGGAATCGGCGTGTCAGCGACCGGGACGGCGGTGGCGTCTGTGGCCATGGCGGAGGCCGTTGCCGGCATGTCGGGAGCGTCTTCCGCAGCTTCTTCGGTTTCCTTGGTCCGAATCAGTTTCTGCGGCGCAGAGTAGACCTTGAGAACAGGACGCGGCTGCGTTTCGGCAATCGCGTCGATACCGGTTGCGACCACCGAGACCCGCATTTTGCCTTCGATGGACGAATCCATCGTGGAACCGAAGATGATGTTCGCATCCGGGTCGACTTCCTCGCCGATACGGTTGGCGGCTTCATCGACTTCGAACAGGGTCATGTCGGGCCCGCCGGTGATGTTGATCAGCACGCCGCGCGCGCCTTTCATCGATACATCATCGAGCAGCGGATTCGAAATCGCGGCTTCGGCGGCGAGTCGGGCGCGATCTTCGCCTTCGCCTTCGCCGGTCCCCATCATCGCCTTGCCCATTTCGCTCATGACAGCGCGAATATCCGCGAAGTCCAGGTTGATCAGGCCGGGAACCACCATCAGATCGGTGACGCCGCGAACGCCCGAATGAAGAACCTCGTCAGCCATCGTAAAGGCGTCGGCGAACGTGGTTTTTTCGTTGGCGATCCGGAACAGGTTCTGGTTCGGGATAACGATCAGCGTATCGACATATTGCTGCATCTCTTCGATGCCGGCTTCTGCGATGCGCATCCGGTTGATGCCTTCGAACTGGAATGGCTTGGTGACAACACCGACCGTCAGAATGCCGTGTTCCCGGGCAATCCGGGCAATCACAGGAGCCGCACCGGTGCCTGTGCCGCCGCCCATGCCGGCGGTGATAAACACCATGTGGGCGGAGCCGATCGATTCCATCAGGTCTTCCATGGCTTCTTCGGCAGCAGCGCGGCCGATATCGGGCCGGGAGCCGGCGCCAAGGCCGTGGGTGATGCCCGGGCCAAGCTGAATAGGTTTTTCGGCCAGTGTCTGGGCCAGTGCCTGCGCATCAGTGTTCGCGACGACGAACTCGACGCCTTCGAGCTGCGACGAGATCATGTTGTTGACGGCATTACCGCCGGCGCCACCGACGCCGATGACGCTGATCCGGGGCTTGAGGTGGTCCTGGGCAGTGGGGGGAACGGTGAGATTGATGGTCATAAAGGCCTCCTAGTAAAGGGAAGGGACGAAATGGGTGGTGTGGATCCACCCGTGCTGAGAGTTCCGCGAAAACGACGCGGCAGTGGAGTTGGTTTTGGTCGGTTCTTTGCGTGTGGCTGTGGTCTAGTTTTCATTGGATTAGAAACTTTCCTTGAGCCATTGGCCGATCCGGGCCATCCGGCCGACCGGGG
>MEHZ011290369.1_pt1 | contig 10838 bp, 18 predicted proteins | sample 897221 | NCBI WGS metagenome assembly MEHZ01 (sample SAMN05514161, study PRJNA337945) | marine metagenome | isolation source: marine surface water | place: Arctic Ocean | collected 2007-12-13 | reverse complement strand
CTTGGTTGGCTTTCCGCCTCTCTTCAGCATTCTTCACAGCTTGGTTGGCTTTCCTAGCGTTCTCCATTTTCACAAGAAACGGGCCCAGTTTATTATCATTCTCCTTCACCGTATCCAATTCCCTTATCAATTTATTTTTTGTATTATTGTTCACGTTTAATTTTCCGATTATTCTTTGTGCTTTTTTTTCTTGCATACGAGTCACAGTACTTATATTTTTTATAACTCGTCTTAATCTTTGCCCACTTTCTATCGCCTTGGTCATAGCTGTTTTTGGTTTAGCCTTTTTTATTTCTGCATTCAATATAGCATTTTCCTGAGCTCTGGCGAAGGTTCTTGCATTTGCTATTTTAGCCGCCCTTTGTGCCTGTTGTCTTATACTAGCTACAGTTTTCGGGGAAACCCCTTTTCGTTTCATAGTCTTTATAGGTGTTCGTTTCTGTGCAGTCTTCGCGGACCCCTGGTTACTCACAATGGGTGATTTTTTTTTATTCCCAGAAACAGCTGATTGAAAACTCGCACTGTTACTCTGAGACTGATCCAAACGCTGAATATTCCCATTATTGAATCCTACACTCCCCCCGGATTCCGCTGTATTCATACTCGCACTCCCCGTGCTCATTATTTATTATACTCTGATATATTTATTCAAAATCTACATCCTCATCTACGGGTTCCTCTACTTCTTCTTCCTCGTCGTCGGCCACGAGCGCTTCATCCTCCTCGGGGCCATCTTCATCATCCTCTTCGTCCTCATCCTCTGCCTCTTCCTCTTCCTCTTCCACCTTGGGTTCCTCTACAGGTGCCTTCTTCTTCGCCGCGGCAGTCTTCTTCTTTGCATTCACAGACTTGTCGAATATAGCCTCGAGTATCTTTTCAACCTTCTTCCCAAACACCACCCGCTTCTTATGCTTCTCGGTGAAGGCGGTAATGAACGCCTCAGAGTACCCCAGGTTTTTATAAGCGGTGGTCAGGGTCTTGAGGGGGGGAGCCTTCGCATGCGAGTAATACTTTTCATACATCTGCGCCCCGTGCAACACCATCTTCACACGCACGTTCCCGTTTTTGAGGACACTCAGGTTCACCTGCACCTGATCGAGGTACTCGATATGCGTCTCTGATTCAGCTGTAACCCTATGTCTGGGTTGAAGTTCAATGATATTGGGTTGCTTGAAGGGGATACCGTGGTATTTGTAATTTTTTTTCAAGTCTCTGAGGTACTCTTCAGACTTTTCTTGGGCTATGAGAGGCTTGGGCTTTGCATAGCAAAACTTGGGTAAGTTGATGATATCATATACAACACCTTTCACGGGTTGGGTGGAAGGTGTGGTAAAGGTGGTATGCCGAGGGCGGGTCAAGGGTCGCTTGAAACCGTTTTGAGGCTTGTTGAGGAATTCCATCGTGTTGTTTGTTTGGAAAGATACAATTATTACGCTTTTCCGCAACTTAGGTTCAATTCACACTCGAGAATATGATGCGCCTGGAAATTTTGGAGGGAGCAAAAGGGACCCCAGAGCTCGACAACCTTTCGCTCCTTATCGTACCAGATGTAGTCGAGTCCGAGATATCTCGTGAGCCAATAGAACTTCTTCCCACCGTTGCCGATAAATTTGTACATGTCATTCTCAGAATATTCAGAGACGTCGAACTGACTGTAATGCGCGTTAGGGGGATCGTAAGGAGCCATGGTTCTTCTTACTCTTTTTATGAGCTTTTGTTTTAAGTTACTTCATCATGCAGCAGTATCCTTCCTTTTTGGGTTTGGAAGGGGTGAACTTGCAAGCGAAGACGACGAGGAGCGCGACAACCGCGAGGGGTAAGAGCATTTGGGAGGTGGTTTTCATTGTGTAATATATCACTATTTTATTTTACGTAGTTATTACATATGTTTTCAGTGGTCAGATGCATCTTACCTGGTATATGTACCAAAAGGAAAAGGGCGTTTATGTATAAAAGACGCAGGCAGGCTGTCCTGGATAGTCCCCCTCCCCCTAACATGATAGATAATGACCAGTGTTATGGGAACTATTGTATTAAAGCGACAGTTGAGATGACTGGTAAAGAAGAAAAGACATTCATAGGGTACAGTCAGGATATGAGTATAGCCGTGAAGACCCTACACGCGTGTGAGAGGTATAATAAGGGTTCCTGTGGAGAACCAGAAATAGCATTCAGTGGTGGTGATTGTAAAGAAGTTTTATTCATCAGGTCCAAGGATGGTAAAATGACGCAGATATTTATTTGAGACGTGCTAACCGAACAACCTTATTCTATTTCGAGGCTCACTTCCGAATCAGTATCACTCTCTGTTTCAGATTCATATTCAGAGTCTGATGTTTCTACAGATTCGTAATACACATCGTCTATTTTCGTAAAGAGTTCAGTCTCTTCAAGTTCCTTGGTGTCGTAAAATCCCGCGATCGACTCTTTAGGTACTGCATGAGAGTGTTTACTAAACCGGTGCAACCCACCAGGTGTTTGTATCAGGGGGGTCACTACGAACTGCTCGGGGGTATCCTCAACTATTTTGACGATTCTCACATAACCATTTTCGTATTCAACATCTACGATTTGACCATCCATGGTTTGTAGTATATGCGCACCTAATCTTAAAGTGCTACAAATTGTTCATATGCACGGAACAAATTGTAGTTGTATTGGAAAATTACCCAACATAAAGTATATATTGTTACAGCGTTATAAACACAATCACAATATCTCATTATGTGATACACAGATAAAATCTTAAAGTATATAAATGGTTCATCCGAACGATGCTGTGATGTTTGACATCGACGATACCCTCATCACTTCTAAAACAGGGGAGAGAATAGAGGAAGTGTATAAAATCTATCAACAATCGAGACAAATGGGATTTAAAATTATCATCGTGACAGCGCGACCTCATTTCGATTCGAACGTGAAGTGGACAGAGAGGCAATTGAAGGAACATAATATTATATACGACAAACTAGTGTTTGCTAGTCCTGAAAACAAGGGGGACTACAAACGCACGTCTAAATACAACTTTATTCTCTCCGTCGGTGACATGGACACGGACCTCACTGATAGTTTGCATAGTATTAAGATTTCCATGTGAGTCTGCACACGTGACACGTCACAAAAACCGTCATAGGTTCATCCGCGCTCCTGGTCTGCATCTGATAGTACGTCGTTTTATACTCTCTACATTTTTCACATTTGAAAATACCCTTATAGTCCTTATCGTGGGCCACGTTATAATCCTTCGCCATATCTCTTTTGATTCCCTGGTCCTTCGCCTTGGCGTAGGGACCCCCGGGCCATAAGCTTTCGAGTGGTAGTTCTAAAACCCTGTTAGTCTTGAGTTGTCCATTGCGTATCCGGTTTTTTAGGGTTGGTGAGCATTTCAAGTTTTTTTGAATTTCTAAAAACTTATGTTTGTATCTACTCATGTGACGATGATTGTCACTCGCAGGCGTATCCATCAGACTCGTAGTCTTATTAACTGCCCAATTATGTGTAGACTTTTCGAGGTTCACACATAATGGGTGTTCCACGGAAAGACCGAGAAGGGAAGCGTATCGGGTCACAACGAAATCTCGCGACATGTTTATAGTGTACACATATGAAAATCTAGTATCGACTTAGGATGGGAAAGGCAACTTTCGCGCATTCATCGAAAGACTCAGGGGAGCAAGTGTTGAAGGGGCCAGCCTTACGACGGGTGTCATTCTGGACTGCACGCCACTCTTCGTCCACGAAGCTCCTGGGAACGTACAACTCAGTCCTGCTGAGTAGAATATAGACGATGACGACAGCTATAGCTATCTTTACAGCTCTGTTCATTTATTACATACAACTTTTTTATTTGTGTATGACAAATGGAAGTAAAAGCTGTTGTAATACATGAAGAAGAAGGAAACATAGACGAGATTGACCTGGATATTGACCCTAAGAAGAATGAAATTTATAAAATCCTTTCAGGGCGTGGGACATTCATAGGCCAGTGGCCTGAAATAGATGTGGTCATCATGAAAGGGGTGGGGGGAGGTAAACCCAACGAGAATACTCTCCCGTTTCCATTCCACGAGGAAGAGGTATTGGGTAAAATACTATTGATACGAATGGATAAGGATTCTGAACCCCTAGATTTCACGAAAGTGGAATTCAAGGCTTTGGGATGAACGCACCCCCCCGGAGGACACTTTGTGTATACTTCATACACAATTGGAAGTGTGTGAAGGCCCAGTCTATCATATTCTTCTCTGTGACTTTCATGGGGTTATCATTGACCACTTTTTGAAAATCAACTTTCGTCCCAGTTGTAGTTTTGTTCATAGCTTCATCAACATCCTTGAGCCACATGACGTGCTTTTCATTTTTAGGGTCGAACAATCCAACGAACGACATGTATATAGTGTACTCATATATTCTTTATATTGTATTCGAGGTTCTCCGTGTACATGAAATCATTCACAAATCCATCCATTTCTTGCCCACGAATATTAAGAGAGAGGAGGTCTTCATAGTTGAATGTATGACAGTAAAAATAATTGACACCTGTCGTGATTGACATATGATCCAAATCATCTTGGTCTTTGTGAGTAATATCTAAAAGGTTTATGAAAATTGACGCCTCTGTTGGTATATGATTGTGCGCGAGCCGCACTTTCACGAAAGGTGATGATAGGTTTACTTCTGGCCATGTACCAAATTTTGCCTTGTGTTCTGATATGTACGTGGCATATTTTCTAGCTTCCCTCGTCTCTTTGAAACATATGAATCTTGGTTTCTCGCGAGAATCCAAAATAGTCGCAGAAGCACCTGATTTAATACTGATGAAATGAAACTCCATATTATTACTTACTTATTTTGGGCTCCAAAACCTTAAGTACGTCTTCGATAAGGTCTAGGCATGTATTAACTTCCTTGAGTGTCTCCGCCCTTTTAAGAGATGTGGACTGTAAACGTTTTTTCTGTTTCACAAGTTTTTTAACTTTCCTTGTCACATGCCCCTGATTAAATCTCATAGAAATCATAATACACTATTTAAGATTAAAAACCTTAAATAAATATATGCAGTTCCCTAAAACCCCGGGACAGTGTGTATATCTTAGGGGTATTCAATCTTCAAAACCTATACTAGTGGCCACGGGACCCGCGGGCTCTGGTAAGACAATGTTGGCGTGTCACGAAGCCGTGACACGGTTGAGTACACGAGAGTTCGCCAAGGTTATCTTTACCCGCCCCGTTGTCGCGGTTGATGAAAATCTTGGGTACTTACCCGGGGATATAGACGAAAAGATGGAACCGTGGGCCCGTGTCATGTTGGAATACTGTCATTTGTCGCACCGAATGTCCGTGGAACCCCTCGGTTTCATGAGAGGACGAACATTTGATGACACGTTCATCATCGCCGACGAGATGCAGAACAGTACCCCGAATCAGATGAAGATGCTTTTGACGAGGATTGGAAATAATTCAAAGATGGTCATCGTTGGGGACACGGAGCAAAGTGACCTCGTTGAGACGAACGGTCTCACTGATATAATTGGCCGCATCGATGGTCTTGAACTCACATACATCAACCACGTGACCATGGGGTCCGAAGATGTCATCAGGCACCCCACGATTTCAGAAATACTCTCAGTGTATCGTATATGAAGTCGAGACAACCCATAAAGACTACAGCTACACCGAGAAGCGAACGTCTCAAAAAAATGCAGGATACAGCGAAAAAAATGTCGGCACTCGCGAGAAAGAAAATCATCAATACGAAAAGAATAAACGTGACTGGTAGTATTACCCGTCAATTAGGAATCATGACCATCCCCAAGGCTATAGAGACGAAGGGTACGATAATGTCCACGAATGGTACAGTTTTAACAGTCAAATTATCGGGTGAACTCATGAGAAAGTTAAAGGATATTTACGCCATGACAGAACGTGACGATTTTGAATACGCTGGGTTAGTTGAATGTAGTTTCGATATGAATTACGCGAATTTCAATTCTCCTACGATAAGGACCAATCGGCTACCAGGGTCGGTTTACTTTCCACGGAGAACTGCACAAACAAAATTAATGTATCACTCTCACCCGGCCCCTACCACAAACAGCCGTGCAAAGATAGTGACCTTCCCCAGTGCTCCCGACCTCAGAATATACGTGAATAATCACCAAGATGGTGTTTTAGAAGCCAACCTCATACTAGATCAACAAGGTGTGTATATAATAGATGTGGTGAGACCTATAAATACTTTCAACGCGGATAATATGTTCGAAACCGCTGTGTATGAAATGGGAAAGAAAGGAGCATTCGATTATATTGTAGGTGATAATATATTGGCTATGAATGTCGACATCAAAAGATGGAAAACATTCATAAACTCGGATATAAATAGTAAGATGATAACTAAGTTTGGTGTGTCGGTCATGTTTTACACTTGGAATGAACTCCCCACCGTGAGAATCAGTGCTCTTTCTCAGTAAAGAGTAGCATCTCCCTCACGACGTCGTAAAGTACCGCACACAATGCCATCTTATAGGCTAAGAACCCCGCAAACGTCGCACCGTAGTCGAAATCAAACGCGAATGGTGCGTGATTCCACATGGTTTCAAAAACACATGTACCCACGGGTACCAACAACTGTTTCTGAAATCCTGAACGTTCTATACTGTCCACGTGTATGCTCAATAGGTTCATGTACGCGAAGGATGAGACGACACCCAGAGTCGCTGAGACCCCCTCCTCGGCACCCTGGGTGATGAAATACGAAGAGGCTATGGCAGACCCATAGGCGAGGGTAGACCTTTTCAGATTATTCTTGAGTTTCTCATACTCAGCTCGAGAGTTGGTGGGAGGCGCAGTCTTTTGGAGAGCGCAGAGCGTATTCATTTCATAGAGTACACGTTGAATCTTTATACAGTTAAAAAATACAAGAGCTACACATGTAGTATGCTGGTACCAAAGATAATACACAAGGTCATCATATGTGACGATGGAAAAATCCCAACGATTCCCGATGGTATGAAGAAGGCTCTTGAATCCTTTTACAGAATGAACCCTGATTACAAAATAAAAATGTATTCCGGTGATGATTGTGTGGAATACATCAAGAATCATTTCGACGAAGAAGTACTCGAAGCGTATCGGGCCCTAAAACCATATTCATACAAGTGTGACCTCATGAGGCATCTCATATTATACAACGAAGGTGGGTGGTACTCTGATATAAGACAGATATGTCTAGAACCAATTGACACCCTAAACAAGTTGCACAAGGAATATTTCACGAGTGTAGATTGCCCCCCCAATCAGATGTGCATGTACACCGCTTTCATTGGTTCAGTACCAAAGCACCCCATTTCCAGAAAGATGATAGATCTCTTACTATGGAATGTGAAACAGAGACACTACGGTTTAGATTGCTTGTACCCAACAGGACCTGGAGCTTACATGAACGCAGCTATTGACTACGTTAGGGCGCACCCCGAAAAGTGTGTCATCGGACAACACACGTCTGAAGAACATGTGGTGTTCGGTGGGACATCTATGATTAAGTGTAAATACAACAACGCTCGAGGTGCGGACAACTCGGACCTCGGGGGTACTAATGATTACGGAAAAATGTGGAGAGAGAGAGATGTGTACGACAATTAACTGTTGACTAACAAGTTATTATTCATCACGGTCATATAAGTAATCTTTATATTACATCAACCGGTCATATAGGTCTGTCTTAGACGGTGGTGCGATGGTATAATTACCCGTATCATCAATCTTCCACCGACTTTTCTGTTTCTCCATGGATTTGATGTGCCATAGAGCCATTGATGGATTTGGTTTCACTCCTACTATTTTATCGGAACCCACGAGCGTCGTGTGAAGTGTGTCGGTCCAGTGAATATGGTCACACTTTTTGAAAATACGCGTTTGATAATCGGGCCAGTTGATGAAACCCACCTCGTTCACGTGGAATCCAAAATCTTTCGCCTCTTGTTCTGTGATGCCCGGGTGAATATTAATTCTTGGGATGGATATCACTTCAGCTTGGGTATCGTCGATAATGCGTTTAATATTTTTGATGAGCATCTCCTGTGGCATCTCATCAGCATCAATACCAAAAATATAATCACCCGTTGCCTTTTCTGTATGAAACTGAGCGTTCACGTGAAACTGGTCGAAAGGTCTCTCGTATACATTGACGGTGTCCTTGAAATGTTCGAGTACCATGTCCACCTTTTCAGTCTTGTTGGTCGAGTCTACCACGACGTTTATTTCATCTTCTTCGTCCTTGACTCTGGTGATAAATTGTAAAAGTGAAAAGAGTTCCCGTGATTCGTTACACACTTGAATCGTGTATGTGAGCTTCATTACTCATTTAAAGTTTCAATTCTTTAAGAGTGTAATGAAAGTATCAGACTATATCACAAACTTTCTCATAGATAAAAATATCAAAACATGTTTTTCAGTCACGGGTGGATTCGCTATGCACTTGAATGATTCGTTTGGTCAGAAGATGGATGTGACATACACACACGGTGAACAACCCGCTGGGTACGCCGCCCTCGGGTGGTCCTCGTACACTCACGACCCGAGTGTCTGCTGCGTGACATCCGGGTGTGGCGCGACAAACGCAGTGACCCCATGTCTCATCGCGTATCAGGATAGTGTTCCCATTTTCTTCATAAGTGGCCAGGTGCATCGCAACGATAACATCCGTTCATTTGACGGTAAAGTCAGGGGATATTTTGGTTCTGATTGTGACATCGTGGAGAGTGTCAAGGGTATTACAAAATATGCGGTGGAACTCACAGACCCGCGGGATACCTTGAAGGTTCTTGAAGCGTGTTACAGTCACCTCACCACTGGGAGACTCGGACCTGTGTGGTTGTCGATCCCCGTGGATGTACAGGCGATGCAGGTTCCCGAAGACGTCGAGACCTGGACACCCCCGGAAGTATCCTACCAGACATCGTTCCCTAAAAGTTTCCTGGATGCCTGGTCCAACTCGAAGAGACCCATCGTCCTCGCTGGCAACGGTATCCATCTCTCAAAAACCAAAGAAAAGTTTAAAACATTCGTGAAAAAACATGGACTTCCCTATGTCGTGAGCTTCTTCGGGAGTGACCTCGGTGATGACTACGTGGGTAAAACGGGGCTCATAGGCAATCGAGCTGGAAACTTTGCCATTCAGAACGCTGACCTCATCCTTTGCCTGGGTTCAAGACTTTCCAAGAGTATCACGGGGTACTCGAGGGACCTCTTCGGTCGGGAGGCTACTGTGGTCTATCTCGACATAGATGCGTCTGAGTTTATCCCGGAAAAGAAATTGGATATACAACTGCACATGGACTTGAAAATTTTTTTTGAATTGGAGTTACCTCAAGTGTTGTGGGACGCCCAGTGGATTCATAAAACGACTGAATGGAAAGTATTGTGGGAGGAGGAAATGCCTGAGAAGGATGGAGCTCTCGTCTGTCCTTACAGACATCTGAACACTTTCTTCAAAAAAAAACGAGGTGATGCGATAGTTACCATGTCATCTGGTTCCATATACTGTGTAGGGTGGCACATGTATAGATACAAAGAGGGTGACAGGTTCATCACGAGTGGACACGGGGACATGGGGTACGAGGTGGCTGTGGGTATGGGGGCGTCTCTCCATGGGAAAAGAACCTTCACAATCCTCGGTGATGGTTCCTTCCAATATAATATCCAAGACCTCCAGACAATCAAACATCACGGACTTCCCATGACCATTCTTGTATTTAATAACGACGGTTACGGTGCTATAAAGATTACACAGAACACGGTATTCAAGAGAGAATACGGAACGAGTTCAAAGAGTGACATTACCTTTTGTAACATCAAAAAAATCGCCGAAGCCTACGAAATACCCTATTACCTCGTGAAGCAGGATGAAGACGTGGGGTATCTTGAACACCACGACGGACCCATGATTGTTGAGATTGTTTGTAATGTTCAAGGGAGGTATCCGAGGCTCTCGAATAAACCACTTCCTGACGGAACATTCAAAAACATGCCGTACGAGGAGATGGCGCCATTTTTGGATGATGACTTCTTACAGGAACATTTGTTTATACAAAGAGTTTAAAGATAAAAAGTAATTATTGAGTAATGAAGTTTGTAGACTATTGTCGTTCGTGTTATTCACGGGGGTGCGTTGGTACACCAGCCATCGTCGCTCCTTTCATCGTTGACCGTATTTGTAATATGAAACCCACACTGACAACTTCTTTATACGGGGCTTTACCAAATCAGGTCAACTACTTCCCATGTCAAACACTTACGTGCGCATCATGCGGTTTCGTGGGTGTCAATATAATGTACGACGATGAAGAGATGTCATGCATGTACGCAAACTATAGGGATGAAAAGTACAATGCACTACGACGTATTCATGAACCCACGTACGACCAAACAGTTTTTGAAAAGCGTCACGAATATGTAGATACCGTCTCTACTCCTTTTATACTTGGAGGTGTCCCTTCTGACATAAAGACACTCATAGATTTTGGTGGGTACGATGGATTAAACACACCATATATCGGAAACGAGAGATATGTCTATGATATATGTGATAAAGAAACTCTGATACCTAAGATTGATACTTTATTTAAGTGTGACCTCATGACGTGTATGCACGTCCTCGAACATCTACCGAATCCCAACACGGTTTTAGAAGAAATAAAAGGGAATGCAAAATATTATTATTTTGAAATTCCCCGAGAAAACCCGGAGAATAAACAGTTCTGGCATGAACACATTAATTGTTTCACGATGAAAAGTTTTATTGAACTTCTTTCGAGGCATTTCAATATTTTAAAATA
>MEHZ011517247.1_pt1 | contig 10841 bp, 8 predicted proteins | sample 897221 | NCBI WGS metagenome assembly MEHZ01 (sample SAMN05514161, study PRJNA337945) | marine metagenome | isolation source: marine surface water | place: Arctic Ocean | collected 2007-12-13 | reverse complement strand
GGACATGGGCGGCGATATCGATGTCCCAGCCCTGCGCGCGGATAAAGGCGAGATCGGCCAGTGTCGCCTTCGATCCCGGCAGCAAGACCAGATCGGCATCGCCGGGCAGCGCGTCGCCGGCAGGGACCATCACCACCGACACATCGGGCTCGGCGCGCAACGGGTCAAGATCGTCAAAGTTTGCGATGCGCGACAGAACCGGCACGGCGATTTTGATATCGCCCACGCGGGGCTCATCCCCGCCCACATCGAACGCATCTTCGCGGGGCAGCCGCCCGGCATCGGCGAACCACGGCACCACGCCGTAAGATTTCATATCCGTCCGGTCATGAATGACCGTGAGACCGCTATCGAACAGGGTCGCATCGCCCCGGAATTTGTTGACGATGAACCCCCGGGTCAGCGCGCGCTCAGCCTCGCTCAGCAGGTTCCATGTCCCGACAAGCTGGGCGATAACCCCGCCGCGGTCGATATCGCCGATCAGCGCGACTGGCACGTTCGCAGCCTCGGCAAAACCCATATTTGCGATATCCGCGGCGCGGAGATTGACCTCGGCGGCACTCCCCGCCCCTTCGACCAGCACCAGGTCGGCCGCCGCCGACAGGCGGTGAAAGCTCTCCATCACAGCCCCCATCAGGCCAGGCTTCATCGCCTGGTATTCACGCGCCTTGGCGTTGCCGACGATCTTGCCCTGCACGATCACCTGCGCGCCGGTCTCTGATTGCGGCTTCAGCAGGACCGGGTTCATATCGGTATGCAGTACCACCCCGCAGGCGCGCGCCTGCAACGCCTGCGCCCGGCCGATTTCACCGCCGTCGCTGGTGACGGCGGCATTGTTCGACATGTTCTGCGGCTTGAACGGGCGCACGGTCAGCCCGCGTCGCGTATAGGCACGGCACAGCCCCGCCGTCAGCACGGATTTGCCGACATCGGAGCCCGTGCCCTGAAACATCAGCGCGGGGATCATGAATTGTTTCCCGGCAGGCCCACTTAGAACTCGATCCCTTTCTGGGCGGGCACATTCTGTTCGCGAAAGGGATGCTTGATCTGCGTCATCTCGGTGACCAGATCGGCGATCTCGATCAGCTCCGGCTTCGCGTTCCGCCCCGTCACGACGACATGCAGCATGTCGCGCTTGTTCCGGAACGTCTCTAGCACGTCCTCGATAGCCAGATAGTCATAGCGCAGCACGATATTGAGCTCGTCCAGTACCACGAGATCGTAGCTTGGATCGGCGATCATATCCTTGGACACCGCCCACGCGGCCTCGGCCGCCGCGATATCGCGCGCCTTGTCTTGGGTCTCCCACGTGAAACCTTCGCCCATGGTGCGGATGGTCACCTGGTCGGGAAAATGATCGAGCACGAGACGCTCGCCGGTTTCCCATTTACCCTTCACATACTGAACAACGCCAATTTTCATATCATTGCCGATAGCGCGGGCAACCAGCCCGAATGCCGCCGTCGACTTGCCCTTGCCCTTCCCCGTATGGACGATCAGCAGGCCCTTCTCGACCGTCTTGTCGGCTAGCATCTTGTCGCGGGATTCTTTGCGCTTTTTCGATTTCTCGTTGGCGCGCGCAAGTTCTTCGGCGGTAGTGGGTTTTTTTACCATCAGGCAGTTCCCTTCAGTTCAGTCAGACGCGTCCACGCGGTGTTGGATCTGGGCCGCCACAGGCCACGCTCCTGCGCTTCGAGCAGGCGTTCGGCCATTTCGCGCAATGCATCCGGGTTGTTCTGTTCGAGGAAATCCCGCACCGCATCGTCATCAAGATAGGCATCGAAGACCAGGTCGAAATGATGGTCCTTTACGCAATGAGCGGTGGCGGCGAAGGCGAACAGGTAATCGACCGTCGCCGCTATTTCGAACGCGCCCTTGTAGCCGTGGCGCATGACACCAGCGATCCATTTCGGGTTGACCACGCGGGCCCGTACGACCCGACCGATCTCCTCTTCGAGGCTGCGGATCTTCGGCGTTTCGGGGCGCGAATGATCGTTATGCCAGACCGCCGGCTGATCGCCCGACAGGTGGCGGACGGCGGCGGTCAGACCGCCTTCGAACTGGTAGTAATCATCCGAATCGAGCAGATCGTGTTCACGGTTATCCTGATTGTGCACCACTGCTTGTACGGATCCGAGGCGGCGTTCGAACAGGCGGTGTTCCGCCTTCCCGTCCGCGCCGTCGCCATAGGCATAGCCGCCCCAGACTATATAGGCGCGCGCGAGATCGGCATCGGTTTCCCAGCCGCGCTCATCGATCAGCGCCTGCAGGCCTGCACCATACGCACCGGGCTTGGACCCGAATACCCGGTGCCCGGCGCGGCGGTAGGCGATGTCTTCATCGACACCGTCGGCGATCAGGGCGGCGGTATCTTCGGCCACACGGGCAGCGAGCGGGTTCTGGTCCGCCGGCTCATCCATCGCGGCGACGGCGCGGACGGCGGAATCGAACAGATCGATCTGTGCCGGGAACGCATCGCGGAAAAACCCCGACAGACGCAGTGTGACATCCACACGTGGCCGGTCGAGCACGTCGAGCGGCATCACGTCGAACCCGCTGACCCGGCCCGAGCCGCGATCCCATTGCGGCTGCACACCCATGAGCGCCAGACCCTGCGCGATGTCGTCGCCGCCGGTCCGCATGTTGGACGTGCCCCAGGCGGACAGCGCCATACGGCGCGGCCATTCGCCATGTTCCTGCACATGGCGTTCGACCAGAAGCGTCGCCGACTTCCAGCCCAGCGTCCACGCGGTCGGCGTCGGCACGGTTCTGGTATCGATCGAATAAAAATTCCGCCCCGTCGGCAGCACTTCGGGACGCCCGCGGGTCGGCGCGCCGGACGGGCCTGGCTCCACAAAATCACCCTTGAGGGCGGTGAGCGCACCCGTAACTTCCGCCGCGCCGCAGGCTTCTACCGCCGGTCCGATGCGATCCGAGATCTGCTGGAGAACCGCGCGTGTTTCGCCCCAGTTTTCGTCCGGCGCCCCGCCGGCGACCAGATCGAGCGCCAGGATTTCAAGCCGTTCCACCGTGTCGCCTATGGTCCGCCACGCATCATCGCCTTTGAGCGCCGACGGCGTCGCACCGGTCCAGGGATCGCCAAGCACGCAGTCCAGCGGGTCGAACCCGTCAAAGCCAAGATCGGTGGCAAGAGCACGGATCAGTGATTGGTTACCGGCCTGCCCGTCATCGCGCGGCAAACGGGCGAGGGCCACCAGCAGGGCATCGCGCAGGCTGCCCACCGGGCTTTCACCGAAGATGTGCAGCCCGTCGCGGATCTGCATCTCTTTCAATTCGCAAAGGTAGTTGTCGAGCTTGGCAAGCGCCTCGTCCGCCGGCTCGTCCGGATTGATCCCGCAATCGTAATCGAGCCCCGACGAACGCGTCAGCTCCACGATCTGATCACGCAGCAATTCGATCCGGCGGGGATCGACCCCGGCGGCCTCGTAATATTCATCAACCAGCCGTTCGAGATCGGCGAGCGGGCCATAGGTCTCGGCACGTGCGAGGGGCGGGGTCAGATGATCGATAATCACCGCCGCGGCGCGCCGCTTGGCCTGCGTGCCCTCGCCCGGATCATTGACGATGAACGGATAGATATGCGGCATCGGTCCCAGCGCTGCTTCCGGAAAACAGGTCTCCGACAGCGCCAGCGACTTGCCCGGCAGCCATTCCAGATTACCGTGCTTGCCCATATGGATGACGGCGTCCGCCCTGTATTGCTGGCGCAACCACGCATAGAAGGCGAGGTAGCCATGCGGCGGCACGAGGTCGGGGTCGTGATAGGATTTTTCGGGATCGATGTTGTAGCCACGCGCCGGCTGCAGCCCGATCGCGATATTGCCGCAACGGAAGGCCGGGATAGCAAAGACCCCGCAATCGACCGCGCCCGCGATGTAAAACGGGTCAGCCTCGGGTGCGCCCCATCTGTCGGTCACGGCCAGGCGCACCGCGTCCGGGAGCGTCGACAGGAAGATCTGGTAGTCGGCCAGCGAAATCGTTTCCTCAACAACACGCTCTTTGACGGCAGCATTGGTCGGACCCGCCAGCAGGCGGTCGACCAGCGCGTTGCCGCCGGTGGGCAGCTCACCCGTCGCGTACCCGGCATCGGTCATGGAACGCAACAGGGTCATCGTGCCTGCCGGGGTGTCGAGCCCGACACCATTGCCGATCCGCCCGTCACGGTTGGGATAGTTTGCCAGCACCAGCGCGACCCGTCGTTCGGAGGCAGGCGTGTGGCGGAGTTTCGCCCACGCTGCCGCAAGGTCGGCGACGAAGGCGATGCGGTTATCCGACGGCAGATGTTTGACCACCGCCGTCTGGGTCGCATCATCGAAACGCGCTTCGGATTTGAATGCCACCGCACGGGACAGCACACGGCCATCGACCTCCGGCAGGGCAACGTTCATGGCGATGTCGCGCGCGATCAGCCCGGTATCGCCCTCGGCCCAGACCTGTTCGGTGGTCGCCGCAAAGATGGTCTGCAATACCGGACAGCCCGCCGCATCGAACGGCGTTTCGGTGCGCTCACCCCCCGGTGTTGAGACCGCAAAACCCGTCGCGTTCAGGATGACGTCCGGCGGATATTCGGTAAATGCTGCCGCCACAACCCCGACAGAGACTGTTTCCTTCAGGCTCTGCAGATAGACCGGCAGCGGGTTCAGGCCCCGCGCGGCCAGTGCCGAGATCATCGCGTCGATAGGTTCCAGGTTTCCGGACTGCACCAGTGCCCGGTAGAACGTGATGGCGACAACCGGCGCATCCGCCTGCCATTTTCCCCGGATTGCCATCATATCCGGCGCCTTGAGGCCCGGCCAATACAGGCCCGCCGTCATCAACTGGGCGGGCTCGCTCCAGTCCCTGTCCTGCCCTAGCAGGGCGGCAGCAAAAGCCAGCAGGTTGTCCGCATTGGCAGGCCCGCCATGCACGAGATACTGCCAGATGCGATGAACGTCCTCGGCCTTCAAGGTCGAATGCCGTGTCAAATCCGAATCCGGCTGATCGTCGCCGGGGATTGCCGCGAACCCGATCCCGCGCCGCCGACAGGCAACCGCGATCTGTTCGACACCATAGGGCCAGTAGCTGGCGCCGCCGAGCAGGCGCACGATCACGAGCCGGGCGTTCGACACCATGTTTTCGACATAGAGATCGACCGACATGTGGTGTCGCAGTTGCAGGAAGTTTGCGAGCCGCAGGCTCGGCGCGCCCGCATCCGCTCGCGCCTGCGCCCCCGCAAGGGCGGCAAGTTCGGTATCGGCCGCCGACAGAAAGACGATATCGCCCGGCGTCTGGCCGAGGTCGACCGCTTCCGATCCGTCGGAGACAACGCCCGGCGTCGCCGCGAGCAGATGCATTTTTAGCCCTGGGTCGCCAACACAGGGCCGGAGACTAGTGCCGTTGTGATGGCGGCATGATCAAGCCCAGCGAGACCGATAACGACGAGACGTGTCTCGCGCGGCTCCTCTGCCACCCAGGGCCGATCGAAATGGTTCTGTATCCGCGCGCCGACGCCCTGAACGATCATGCGCATGTCCTTGCCCGGCACATGGACAAAGCCTTTGACCCGCAGGATATCGTGATCGGCCACGGCGGTTTCCAGCCGGACGACCAGGTCTTCGGGCGATACATCGGACGGCACGGCAACCTCGAAGCTTTCGAAATCGTCATGGTCATGATCCTCCTCGGCATTGTGGTGCGACGGGCGGGCGGCGAGATCGTCTTCCGCCGCCGCATCTATGCCAAGCAGGATACCCGTATCGATGATGCCATTGGCGGTCTTCACCATGCGCACGCCGGCGCGCAGCCTGCCGCCGACCTCGCCCGATACCGCCTCTATCGCGGCATCGTCCATCAGATCAGTTTTGTTGAGCAGCACGAGATCGGCGCAGGCAAGCTGGTCTTCATACAGCTCATGCAGCGGGCTTTCGTGATCGAGCTCGTCGTCGGCAGCGCGCATCGCGTCGACCCGGTCGGGATCGTCGGCAAAGCGTCCGGCAGCAACGGCGGGTCCGTCCAAGACCGCAACAACGCCGTCTACCGTTACCCGCGTGCGCACTTCGGGCCAGCCGAATGCCTGTACAAGCGGTTTGGGCAATGCAAGCCCGGAGGTCTCGATCACGATGTGATCGGGTGGTTCGGGCAGCGCCAGAATCTTTTCGATCGTCGGCAGGAAATCATCCGCAACGGTGCAGCAGATACAACCATTGGCGAGCTCGAAGATATCTTCGTCCGTGCAGTCGGGGTTGCCGCAGCCTTTGAGCAATTCGCCGTCCACGGCGAGATCGCCGAACTCGTTAATAACGAGGGCGAGTTTTTTGCCGTTGGCCTGTTCGATCAGGTTACGGATCATCGTGGTCTTGCCGGCGCCAAGAAAGCCGGTGACAACGGTTGCAGGTATTTTTCGCGCGAAAGCCATGTTTTATCCGCCTCCTCGCGGGATTTAAAAACACGCATCGCCGCGTGACCTTCGCGGAACACACCCCGGCCCACAGTCTGACGATACGGCCTACGTCCGGTCTCCTGGCTCACGGGTCAATGCTTCGTTCCGGCCTTCCCGCAGATATTACCGCAGTGGCCCTGTCGGAAGAGGCTTACCGTATACAGTTGCGGGGGCAGCCGAGGCTAGGTTGCAATCAGAGTGCTTGCAACTTTCTCGTTCCCGGTTCATCGGCGCGACAAAGCTAAATCATTCTAACTGAGCCGGCAATGCCGCGGATAGAAAGCACCCCTCATTCTACCCGTTTTAAAAAACTCTGGGCTCTCTAAGAAGACCAACGATTTGCAGTTGGTAATTTTATTGTAATGTTATATTATTACATTATAAAGATCCTTGATGTTGTTTTGCTATTCAACTCGGAACCGCGATTGGTTCAAACGCTTCATATTTTTCTAAATACAGGAGACACCCATGATGACCCGACTTACTCGATCAATGGCCACGCTATCCATTGGTTTAGGCCTTGCCATCACACCGCAAGCCATGGCGGCAAATGCAACAGATATGCAAAAACTTATACAAGAGGTTCAAGCACTCAAAAAAACTATGAAGCTCGAACAGCAGAGCTTGAAATAAAACTGAAAAATCTCGAGAAAAAACAAGCCAGTAATTCTGCGAAAGCCACGGGTCCCGGCGTATCAATTCGCAATATTAGGGACAATTCTTTCAATCCATCTATAGGCATAGTCCTCAATGGTCGAGCATCGAGCTTCACAAGTACCAATGCCGAGATCGCAGGTTTCTCTGTCGGTGAGGAAGGGGAGAGGGGAAGCGAAGGCGTCGCATTAGATGAGACAGAACTGAACTTCTCTGCAAATATCGACGATAAATTCTATGGCAGTATGACCGCCGCAATCGTGCGTGAAGGCGGCGAGGACAAAATAGAACTCGAAGAAGCGTATATCCAAACAGTTGCCGGCGCAGGGTTACCGGACGGTGCGAGCGCTAAGGCGGGAAGAGCGTTTTGGACGTTCGGCTATCTAAACGAGCACCATGCTCATGCAGACGATTTTGCCGACCGACCGCTAACTAACAGAGTTTACCTTAATAAGGCTTTCAACGACGACGGCGCTGAAATCAGCTTTATCCTCCCCACGGATCACTATGCAGAAATCGGTGGCGGCATGTTTCGGGGTGATGACTTTCCAGGTGGCGGCTCGTTAACCGGGCTCGGTTCTTGGTCTGCCTATGCTCGGACTGGCGGCGATATCGGGAACAATCAAAGCTGGCGGCTTGGAGTTTACACGCTACAAAGTGATGTCAACAGCCGAGCAACCGAAGAAGGGGCGCTGGCATTTGTTGGACAAAACAAATTATATGCTGCCGACCTTCGTTATACCTTTGCCCCGACAGGCGATGCGTCCAAAAAAGAAGTTATCTTCCAAGCAGAGGTTATGCATCGTGAGGAGGACGGCACATACAACGACACTGAGGCCGGGACTGGAACGGTTTCCTATGACGAATCATCTTTAGGCTGGTACGCACAAGCAATTTACAAGTTTGCACCCTCGTGGCGGGTGGGGGCACGGTATGCCAGGCTTGATGCCGCAGATACGCCGGAAGGGTTTGCTGGAAGCGCTTTAGATTCAGCAGGCCACGATCCGGAAACCTATTCCCTCATGGGGGACTGGACCAACAGCGAGTTCGGCCGCTTCAGGCTTCAGTATAATCGAGAAAATCTCGCTAAGGAGCAGAAGGATAATCAGTTCATCTTCCAGTACATCATGAGCATCGGCGCTCATGGCGCGCATGCATATTGAGGAATGAGATCGTGAAAAAATCGCTTGGCGTTGTCCTCGCGGTCGCATGGGGGATGACTTTGTCATCCCCCGCAGCGGCCGATCTTCGTGTTTTCGCCTGTGAACCAGAATGGGCAGCGCTGGCCCGCGACGTGGGCGGCGAGAAGATAAAAGCCTTTTCCGCAACCCATAAAATGCAGGATCCCCATCACATTCGAGCCCGACCGAGCCTCATCGCCCAGATACGCCGAGCCGATCTGGTTTTCTGTTCGGGTGCCGACCTGGAGGTCGGCTGGCTGCCGCTTTTGATGCAAAGGGGGGCCCGGTCGGGCGTGCAACCCGCTACCACCGGTTACCTGATGGCGGCGGACCACGTCCCTGTTCTTGAAAAACCGGCAGTGCTGGATCGCAGCCTCGGCGACCTGCATCCCGGCGGCAATCCGCACGTTCATCTCGACCCCCGAAACCTCGCCATCCTGGCAAACGAGCTCAGCCGGCGACTGATCCAGATCGACTCGCCGAATACCGACTACTACCGGAAGCGCCTCGAGACATTCCAGCAAGAATGGCAGTCGGCGATGAATAGCTGGCAATCCCGCGTGAGCAAACTTGCGGGCCTACCCGTTATCGTGCATCACAAATCCTATACCTATCTGATCAACTGGATCGGCCTTAAAGAAATTGCCACCCTCGAAGTCAAACCCGGCATCCCCCCGACGGCATCTCATCTGAACGGTCTTCTTCAGACCGTCCGGTCGCAGAAGGTAAAAGCCATTCTGCGCACGCCCTACGATCCGGCAGATGCGTCCCGTTGGCTCTCTTCAAAAACAGGGGTCGCCGCGCTGACGCTGCCCTATACTGTCGACAAGAAAGCGCCACCCGGGGCGTTGGCCAATCTGTTCGACCGGACCATTACCCTTCTGGAGAACGTGCATGCAGGGCCTTGAAGCCCTAGAAATCGTAGTGCCGGCGACCGTCGCAGGGCTGATGATCGCATTGGTCCACAGCGTTCTCGGAATCGAAGTCCTGCGACGGGGTATCATCTTTATCGATCTTGCCATCGCGCAGATCGCCGGTCTCTGCGTCGTGTTAACCGCGCTCTGGCTGCATGAACCCTCATGGTCGCAGACACAGATCGCCGCCGGCATCGCCGCCCTCTGTGCCGCGGCCTTTTTCCGATGGGTGGAAAATGTTCTGCCGCATGAACAGGAGGCCGTTATCGGATCCTGCTTTGTGCTTGCCGCATCTGCGGTCCTTCTTGCGCTCGCCAATCACCCGCAAGGCGGGGAAGAAATCCAGCATATTCTGTCCGGGCAGATATTGTTCATTTCCTGGTCGCAAATTCTGGCTTTTTTACCACTTTATGCTGCCGCAGCTTTGCTGTGGTTCAGTGTCCCGCGTGTGAGAACGGGTCTCGGTTTTTTCGGATTGTTCGCGCTGGTCGCGACGGCATCGGTACAGCTTGTCGGCGTTTATGTTGTGTTCGCAAGCCTGATCCTGCCAGCCCTCGCCGTAAACACGATGGTTCGCCGCAAGGCCGTTGTCGCAACCGTGGTGAGCATGCTGTCCGTTATTATCGGCATCACCGTCTCGACACTGCATGACCTTCCGGCAGGCCCGGTTATGGTCCTGGCGTTTGCGGTTGTCACTATCCTGTGCCGGGTGTCATACGGGATTTATTCCAGGGATTGAGCGCAGGCCCGAGATCGGGGCGTTCTTGACAGCGTCGACGCACATTCCGAGACAGCCGCTGTCTTTATGACCTTCGGTCTGGGTGGCGACGTGACATTCGATCCCCCCTGGAGACCGTCCGTCAGACCGACCAGGGCGGGACCGCCGGGACCGACAGGTTGTATCTGACGCTTTCGGGCCAGGTTGGATGGAAGGGCTGGAACCTGGAAGCATCCTGGACCGAGCGGCAAACCGATAACTCCACCGCAGTAACCAATACCGATTCACATTTTCAGCACTCTGCCGGCTACAGGTTCGATTTCGGCCTTTCCATCGATGTCGGCTGGAAAGCCTCGGAAGACGCCGGGACAGAGACCCGCACCCTGGGCGCCCTGGCCGCCTATACGATAGAATTTTGACCAAAATAACGTAGGGACTTGTAACGTCCGACGGTCACGGGCATAAATTAAGGTACACGAAGGAATGGTTATGACACAGAACGCACAGAAATCAGCTACAGCGACGGTGATCGATGCTCGCGCAACAGTGCTTGCACCGGCGGTGCTGGCCTTGCTGCTCGGTGCCTTCCTGGTGCTCGGCACGGGCTTCGCGCATTCGGACACGATCCACAATGCCGCACACGACACCCGGCATTCTTTCGCTTTCCCCTGCCACTGAACCGATAGCTTCCGATGTTCAGGCGGATTTTTTTCACCGCCATCGTCGCCGGCCTGCTCGGCGGCATTGGTATATCCGTAGTCCACGAATTCACCACCACGCCGATCATTCTGCATGCCGAGGAGTTTGAAAACTCTGACGGCGATGATGCGCACAAGCACAGCCTGCGAAGTGGCGGCGTCTCGCTGATCGCGCCGGCCCATGCACACGGCCCCGAAAAGACGGCGGATGGTGACGAAGCCTGGGGGCCGGGCGAC
>MEHZ011557301.1_pt1 | contig 10860 bp, 10 predicted proteins | sample 897221 | NCBI WGS metagenome assembly MEHZ01 (sample SAMN05514161, study PRJNA337945) | marine metagenome | isolation source: marine surface water | place: Arctic Ocean | collected 2007-12-13 | reverse complement strand
TGTCATAGCTAACTTCCAGGCACTGCCTGCCTTCATGCCAACTGATCCACTAGAGCGCAGCAATAGATATGATACCGCCGAGAGGAACAACGCAATACCTGCAACCGCAGTCACTAATACTGTCGTAAGCACCAGAGACTGGCTATACCAATACACAAGAAAAATAGTACCGCCAATACCGAAGACATAAGGCACGTTGGCACCAAATTTCTGCTGATCTAGATCTTTGCGCAATACGCGCAGCGGTGGCGTCGCGCGCAGAGCTAGCAAAGGCGGCAACGCGAATGAGAGCAAACATATGACAGCTGTTAGCGAACCAATAACGAAGGGTTCGAATCCGGCCGCTGGCAGATCTACCGTAATGACTGCCTGCAGAAGACGCAAAATCACATGATGTACCAGCCAGCCGAGAACGCAGCCGACAATGATAGAAATAAAAACTAGAACAGATTGTATGGCTAAATAAATTACGCCGATTTCGTTTGAGGTACAGCCAAAGGTCTTCAGAATCGCCACATAGTCATAGTGACGCTCGGCGTAGCGCTTGGCGGTCAATGCTATTGCTACGCCAGCAAGAAGCACTGCAAACAATGAGCCTAACAGAAGAAAACTCTCGGCCTTGTTTAGCGCGTCACTAATTTCTTCGCTCTCATCGCGCACATCTCGAATCCGATATTCACCCGGGTATTCCTCAGAGATCCATTCGGAAAACGAAGCCAGTGTTTCTAATTCTTCGCCTGCAAATAAGGCACGATAAGAAACTCGACTACCAACCTGCACTACATTGGTCTGTTCCACGTCATCCATGCTTAGCATAAGACGCGGGCCTGCATTGTCGAGCATACCGGCCTGTTGTCGATCCGGCTCGGCGATAATAATCTTACTAACAGTCAATTCTGCCTCACCAACGAACACAGAATCCCCCACATCGATATCGAGTGCAGACAGTGCTCTGGACTCTAACCACACTTCGCCTGGTGGCGGGCCACTCACGATTGGAAGCCCACGAATAAAAGGCTCATCAGCGATGATCACCTCACCACGCAGCGGGTATTCAGAGCTCACCGCTTTTGCTGCGACTAGCATATTGCCGGAATCGGAGAACGCCATGGAAGTAAATGAGAGGATACGCGCAGTGCGTAGGCCCAGAGATTCGGCATAGTCTAGAATAGCTTCCGGGGGTGGCTGACGGCTGATCAGCACCCTATCCGCTGCGAGAATGTTTGCGGATTCGAGTATCAGGGCTTTTTCCAATCGGTCTGTAAAAAGCGCTATGCCAGTTACTGAAGTTACTGCCATAACTAACGCGATAAACAACAGTCGAATTTCTCCACCGCGCCAGTCACGCCACAGCAATCGCAAGGCCAGGCCGAAGAGAGTCGAGAACGTTTTGTTACCACCGCTTTGCATTGTCACGGAGTTAGACACTCGCTGCTTCCTCTCTTCTAGCACTGGTTTTCTCATCGCTTACCGCCTCACCTGCGACCAGCCTCACAATGCGATCACACTTCTGCGCGAGTCGCTCATCATGAGTGACGAGAATCAAGGTCGTTGCGAATTCGCGATTTAGATCAAACAGGAGTTCTACGATCTTTGCGCCTGTAGCTGTATCGAGATTTCCCGTGGGCTCATCGGCGAATAATATTCGCGCCTCGGTCGCGAAGGCGCGCGCGATAGCTACGCGTTGCTGCTCACCCCCGGAAAGTTGATTTGGATAATGATGTCCCCGCTCTTCCAGCCCCACCCTCAACAACAGCCGCTTGGCCTTCTCTTTCGCCTGTGCATCGCCCTTCAATTCGATGGGCAGCATCACGTTCTCTAACGCGGTAAGACTGGGCAGAAGCTGAAAAGACTGAAAGACGAATCCTACGAGTTTGCCACGCAATATGGCACGCTGCTCTTCATCCATAGCATTGAGACTCTGGCCGTCCAATATCACATCCCCAGAAGTTGCTGTGTCTAGACCGGCCATCAGGCCAAGCAGTGTAGACTTGCCGGATCCAGACGCGCCTACGATCGCTACGGCTTCTCCGGTATCTATATCGAGGCTGACTGATTTCAGAATAGCCAGCAGACCCTCGCTGGTATCTACACTCTTAGTTAGGTTTTCGATTCGGATCATGTACTCAAGGTCTCTTAGTGCTTGGTGTCAAACAGCGATTATAGTTCAATTTGGCGGTCCAGTATGGATTGCAATAGGCAATCGTCTCTATAGAATACAGACTAAGCTGGATCACTTACGTTCTTGCAGGTACCTACGCAAACGAGAGAGTACTGGTTTACCATATTATTCCACCCTATATGCTTTTGATGCGATGAGACCCCTTTTAATTCGACCATGCGTTTAACTCGACTATGCATTCTCTGCCTCAGCTGCTCGATCTATTTCAGCAGCTGGGCCGCAGATGAAGATATAACTCTTCTCGTCTATGGCGACAGCCTTAGCGCGTCCTATGGCATCGAGCAGGAACAGGGGTGGGTCAATCTTTTGAAGAGTAAACTGCGCTCGGAGAAATTACCGGTAGATGTAGTCAATGGCAGCGTGAGCGGCGAAACCACCACCGGTGGCTTAGCGCGACTACCCGCGATGTTAGACAGTTATCAACCGGAATTATTGATACTCGAGTTAGGCGGCAACGATGGCCTACGCGGCTTACCGTTGGACCTCATGCGCGAGAATCTCGCATCGATGATTGATCTTGCAAAGGCGAGCGGCGCTGAGGTTATTCTTACTGGGATTCAGATTCCACCAAACTATGGACCCCGCTATACAGCTCCCTTCTTCGAAATCTACTCGGCTCTTGCCAAGCAGAAATTGCTTCCTCTAGTGCCGTTTCTGATTGATGGTATTCCACAGCAGCCTGAACTAATGCAGAACGATGGCATTCATCCGCGCGCGGAAGCTCAGTCGATGATCCTCGACAATGTATGGCCCATTCTCAAGCCGCAACTCGAAATCCTGCTCAAGAAATAGAGAAGTGAAAGGTGGCTAGAAGGTTGAACTGGGAATATGAAAAGTTGTGGCCCTAGAAGGAAAGCTGGATGTTGTCTACGCTATCCAGGTCGAAGCCCTTACCTTGATACCAGCGGCGCAGCCCTTCAGAATCGCCTTTGGCCTCTCCAAAGATAGACACTACCTGCTCGTCTTTACAGAATGCGATAACCTCATCTAACAGAGCAGAGCCAATACCCTCATTGCGGTAGTTCTGGCTAACCTCAATTATCTTTAGGCAATAGCTAACACCGGGAGCGGAATCATCGTTGGACGCTCGCCGAGAGACCGATCGTTGGTGATTGTTCTCCATACGGGAACTCAGCTGTGCGAACCCAATGGCATTAGACCCGCTGTATACATGGAAAAACAAACTCGAAGCCAAGCCACTGGGCTTAGTCACTCTCAAGTCATGTATGCCACATTGTAATTTCTGAAACATCTCACGATCCAATTGACTCTTGTCTAGAAGCTCTCATTTTTATTCAGATAGCCGCCCAATGCACTAGACCATAGAGGAAAGTGTGATGAGAGTCACACAAAAACGGTTAATTAAACCCGTTGTTTACACGTTTTTTGCGGTGCTGGCTCAAGTGAGTACCACAGACCTAGTTTACGTTTTTTGTATAACCGGCTTACTTTTCATGCGATAGAGCATGATAGCCGAGGCGATATTACACAGAGCTATCGCTAACAACGCAAGGTCGTAGTTACCAACCTGGTCGTAGTAGTAGGCGACCAATACAGGTCCCAATGCCGACATGCCAAAGGTAAATGGCATGGCTGTCGATCTTACCGAACCAAGATAACGTCGGCCGAAGAACGTGGCCCATATCACCTCTTGCAGGGGTAACAAACCTCCCCACCCAATACCCATTGACAGAAACCCAATATAGACTAGCAGGTCTAGTTGGTTTGCAACGCTGAAGACTATTAGCATCACCGCGCTACCAGTGACTGCCGCACCCACAGCAGCAAGCTTTCGCGGGCTGTAACGGTCGATGAGTATGCCCCAGAAGGGTTTACTCAGAAAAGCAGGCACTGACGCCAAGGAAATCATAGTGGAGGCAACAAGTCTCGAATAGCCCGCATCCGTCATCAGCGGAATCGTCTGAATCAGCATGACCGTAATTGAAATTTGAAATAAACCGAATGCCAGCACCAAGAAATAAAAGCTGGAGGTGCGCATCGCCTGCGAACGCGTCATGGAATTTTCGAAATCAGCCTTCGCTGCCGCGCCATGACCCTGCGACATCTCTTCCTCCGTTTTTCCATCCGGGTGTAAGCCATGATCTTCAGGGCTGCGCCGCATGATGAACGCCATAGGAAGCGTAAGCAGTCCCGCTGCTATACCCAACAGTTTCCATGAGGCACGCCAACCGAACTCATCTACCATCCAAGTCGATAACATCGGAAGTATGATGCCCGAAAGTGAGATCCCCATTCCTGCCAGAGCAACTGCTCTGCCTCGACGCTCGACAAACCATTTCCCTAGGGTCACATTGACCACCAAATTGCCGATCAGTGCTGCGCCCGCGGTGAGCATTAGCCCATTCAGCAACAACCATTGGCTGAGAGTAGTGATATTTCCAAGACTATAAGTCGCAGCAGATAGGACAAACGCGCCAGCAATAATAAAGCGACGTCCACCGTAACGATCAATATAAGAGCCAATCAAAAAGCCTGTACAGGCCAGAACAAGCTGTCCTATGGAACGGGATAGGCTGAATTCGGCTCGAGTCCAGCCAAACTCTTCGGTCATCGGAATGAGAAACGAACCTACGATGTAGTTCGACATGCCAACAGCAACGAATTGCGTGACGAATCCCGCCACGACGATCCAGTAACCATAGTAAATACGATTAGATGGGAGGTTTTCCTTCAAGCTTTCTTCCAACAGGTTTTAGGTGGAGCAGTGGTAAGTGCGTCTTACCATAGAGAGATCCGCGGAGCGCGCAGTCTAATCGAAGAGGGACTTATAGTATATAAAGAGTATGCGCACCAGACAAAGGGCATTAATATGACACCTGACCCTTATTATTGAAAATCAAGGAAAACCGCTTAAAAATCTAATCTCTGCGCCGGTTCTCAGACACGCCACTGCGACCACCGCGCCCGCGTTGCACGTTAGTTCCTCTGGGCGACTGACGAGGCGACACTGCTGAGTGGTTGCTCCGACCCTGATTCTCTAACTCGCGTGTGTTGGTATTCTGCCGAGACTGTCTTTCCAACACATTACTTCGGTGGTCAAAAGATGGAGCACTCTGCACACTACGCGAACCTCGATTGGGCAATGCCCCAGCGGGTTGATACCTCCCGCCTGGCTCAGTTCTTTGACCTTGACCACGACCCTGATCATCTCTGCTGTTCTGACGGCCGGACACGACGCCATCATTGTTGCCCTTAAAAACCGGAGGAATTGCATTCTGGCGACTGGGCACTATACGACCATTCGACCTAGGTTCTTGATCGCGCCGATCATAATCACTGTCATTGCCGCGACGTGGATCTAGCTCACGTGAACCCGAGTGACGCGAGCCAGTGTTTCGTGAACCATAGCTGTTTGAACCGTTGTGCGAACCATAGTTATGAGATCTATAGTTGCGCGAACCGTTTCGCGAACCATAGTTACTTGACCCATAGCTGCGTGAGCTAATGATTGATATGCCACTATATGATGAATCATAAGCCGGGCCATAGCTCTGCCCACCTAAACCGGCATAATAAAACTCATCGTTTAGGTTCGTGAACACATTGCTTAATAGGCTTACTTCACGATACAGATTCGGATCATGGTCGCGTCGATCGGCTGTAAAGAATGCTTGCTCCAGACGCTCATAGCCGCGCCGAACATCTTTGAACTGTGAGCGGATACGGGAATTGCTGCGATTGCGCCTTAGCGAATCCACGAGTTGTGAGGCCTTCCTGCTCAAAGTTACCGCACGTTGGCGAACGGAGCCATAGTGACGAGTGTAACGAAGATCGTCTGCGAGCTGATCACTAATCAATTCAATCTGGTTAGCCAGACGGGAGAGCTCGAAATGAGTAGCGAAGACAGTACTGGGCGCCAGAACCACTAGTACAGCGGCGATGCCTGCCCAGCGTGGAATGTTTACTAGCCTTAATAGCCTGCTTTTCATGACAGCCACTCCTTCACCAATAATCTCGATCTTGAATTAGGGTACCTCTAGCAGTATAGGCCGCGGGACTGAACCCTAACTTAATGGAATTCTCCACTAAGAAGGCCGCATTGTGCGCCTTTAGTCGCGGCCAACTATAGCCAGGTACCTAGCTATCACCTCAGTAACACCCAATTGCAGGGATTCGACAACGAGTGCATGACCGATCGAAACTTCAAGAACATTGGGAATCTGCAGAAACTTAGCCAGATTTTGTAAGTCCAGATCGTGCCCTGCATTGATACCTATACCAAGCTGGTCCGCCCTTTGCGCCGTCGCACGATAGCGCTCGAAAACTGGCTCCTGCTCGGGCCCCGTGTAGTGACTCGCAAAGTCTTCGGTATAGAGCTCTATGCGATCTGCAGCTACGCCCTGCACGTGATCAACCATTTCAGGATTCGGGTCTAGGAATAAGCTACTGCGAATGCCGTTGTTACGAAGTTCACTCAATACCCGTTGCAACACAGACTGATTCTGAGGAATATTCCAACCATGATCGGAAGTCAGCTGCTCCGGAGAATCCGGCACGAGTGTGCATTGATCCGGGCGTACTTCTAACACCATCTTCATGAAGTCTTCAGAAGGATAGCCTTCTATATTGAATTCGACCTGCGGCTTGTCTTTTAGCATTTCGCTAAGCGCATAGACATCACGCTGGGTTATATGACGCTCGTCAGGGCGTGGATGCACCGTTATGCCCTTAACTCCCAGCGTGATCAGCTGCTCACTGAATGCAACTACAGAAGGAAATTCTCGGCCTCGAGAATTTCTCAACAGAGCAATCTTATTTACGTTAACGCTAAGTACTGTCACAACAATTCCTTAAAGCAGTTGTCGAACGGGAATCGAGTCGATACGAATCAACTAGATAAGAATTTAAGCAGTATCTTCTGCAAGGCCTGAGGTTTTTCTGCATGCAACCAATGCCCTGCGTCCATGAGTAGCTTTACCGATGCCGCAGGAAATAGTTCTTTGATCTGCGCTTCATGCTCGGGTTTTATATACGGTGACAAACTACCTTTTATAAATAAAACGGGTTTCAAAAAACTCATTGTCGCAATGAGTTCAGCCCGTAGATTAGCGTAGTTTTTCCTTATCGAGTCCTTATCTAGCCGCCACTCGAATGAACCTTCCTTATTGCGCACTAAATTTGTTAGTAAAAATTTTCGCGTTGCTTCCTGGGGAATATAATCCTCGATAGTTACCTCAGCCTGGGTTCTGCTTTTGATCTCACCGAGTTTAACCGCATCCATCGTAGCCAACACATTCATGTGGCCGTCCGCATCCTCGGGATAGCTCACCGGCGCTATATCAACTATCACCAGCTTCTCTATCAGATCAGGAAAACTAAGCGCTAGCTGCATCGCAACTTTGCCTCCCATCGAATGCCCAACGATACAGCAAGATTCTAACCCTAAGCGAACAATCAACTGACGAACGTCCTCCGCCATTACTTGATAATCGAGCTGATCTGAATGCGGGGAGTCACCATGATTACGCAGATCGACCCCATAGACGGCGTACTGCTGAGCAAGCTGCTTACAATGCCACCCCCAGTTGCTAAGCCTGCCAAATAGACCATGCAGCACGAGCACAGGCGCGCCATTTTCTGAATACTGTCGGTAGTTTAACTCCATAGCGGCCAGGCCTAGGGCAGATCCTTAAGCAGCTCCAACACATCATCATGATGCGTCTTAGTCTTGAACTTATCCATAATATGCGCCAGGCGCCCCTGCTTATCGATAATAAAAGTTGTGCGCTTGATACCCATGTATTCGCGACCCATGAACTTCTTTAGTCCCCACACGCCGTATTTATCAGCAATGCCGTGATCCTCGTCTGCTAAAAGATCGAAATTCAAACTCTCCTTCTCTTCGAATTTTGCCAATCTCTTCACCGGGTCTGGACTCAGACCTAGCGCTACTGCATCAAATTTGGCAAGCTGCTTCTGGGAATCGCGCAGTCCACAAGCCTGATTGGTGCAGCCAGGTGTCATGGCCTTCGGATAGAAATACAGCACTACGTTAGCACCGCTTCTGAAGTCTTTCAGACTTACCTTCTCTCCTGCTTGGTTTAACAGACTGAATCCCGGCGCCAAATTGCCTAGTTTCAAAGCGGTCATTGTGTTCTCTCTTAGATTCGATAAGAAATGTGAAACGTGGATTGAATGAGTGCCATTATACCCACTAGGTTTCTATTCACTAGCTCGTAAAATACATCGATAGCTGGCACTGCTCCAAGCAGGAAATTGATACGGCACAAACTGCTATTATCTGAGCAGGTTTTCTCCGTGTTACACTGCCCAAATGAGAGCAAGAGCTGAATCCATCGTCGTACTTACCGGAGCAGGCATCTCTGCCGAATCTGGCATCAAAACTTTTCGCGCAGCCGATGGCTTGTGGGAGAATCACCCCATCGACGACGTCGCCACACCCGAGGGTTTCGAACGCAATCCACAACTAGTCTATGAGTTCTACAACCAAAGGCGACAGCAATTACTCTCAGATCATGTCAAGCCAAATTCAGCACACAGCTATCTAGCGAAATTTGAGCATGAGTTCCCGGGAAAGTTTCTATTGGTTACGCAGAACGTAGATAACCTTCACGAACGCGCTGGCTCTGAGAATTTAGTGCATATGCACGGCGAGCTACTAAAAATGCACTGTCTTAACTCGCAGTTGATATTCGATATTGCTGAGGACTTCAACTTCGACACTGAATGTCGTTGCTGCCGTTCACCCGGCAATCTGCGACCACACATTGTCTGGTTTGGCGAGATGCCTTTGCAGATGAACAAGATCAACCAGGCGCTGGAAAGCTGCGATGTATTCGTGGCCATCGGTACCTCTGGGAATGTGTATCCTGCCTCCGGTTTCTATCAGACTGCAAAGATTCGCCGCGCACATACGGTGGAGCTGAACCTCGAGAGCACAAGCTCAGGATTTGATGAGCACATTGCCGGCAATGCCTCAGAGATAGTGCCGAAATATTTTAAAACTTTATTGCCGGTTTATTGAAGCAGAATATCTAGACTGCTGATCACAGTGCATACAGAAGAGGTATCTATGGCTCGTAAAATCGCCCTTGGCCTAGCCGGAGTATTAGGCTGACTTCTAATTGGCCTCGCCGTCACCTATTTGGTGACCATGCCTTTGAGCCTACCCAAAAGACTCTAATAGTGAAGAATGGCTCCAAGGCGGCCCCTTTGCCGTAGGGTTCTCCGATTTCGTACTCGTGGATGAATCTCGCGAAAACATGACCAACGGCGATGCACCCGAGCTATCAAATCGAACATTCCCCACTAGCGTCTGGCATCCCGAAAAGGAAGAGAGAAATTATCCTCTGGTGATCCATAGCCACGGCTACGTCGTTTCCGCAGCGAATTACCCGCTTACTGCAGGCGGCACACTCGGCGGACCCAATGCCGATGACTTAGTAAATCAGCCCACAGACGTTAGCTTCCTGATCGACTCTCTTCTACAATTTTCCGGCAGTGACAAACCCTTCGCTGGCGAATTAGATCCGTCGCGGATTGCGCTAATGGGTTATTCCCTTGGCGGTATAACCACTACGCTAGCTACCTATCATCCTAGACTGAGAGACCCAAGAGTCGCTGCGGCTATCTCTATAGCAGGACCCTCGGCCGGGCTAGTTAGCAAATTTTACGAAACTACTGACGTGCCTTTTATGATGATAGCCGGCACCTTGGACGCGCTGATAGATTTCGAATACAACGCAGCGGTAATCCCCAAGCGAGTTCAAAACAGCGTATTGATTGGTATTGAAGGGGGAGCTCACTTGGGTTTCGGCTCGATCTCCGAGCCCTGGCTACGCCTGATGAATCATCCGGATGGATTAGGCTGCACAGCTGTATTGTCAAACCTGGGTTCGGACCCTAGCGCCGCATTTGTCGTACTCGGTGACGAATCCGACGGCATTGTTTTGGATTCTGATACTCCAGTCCTTTGCGAGACTATGCCTATCGAGAAAGCACTGCATCCTGCGCGGCAGCAGATGGTAACCAGCATCGCTGCATTGCCCTTCTTTGAATTCGTTTTCAACAAAGATCCGGCTAAACGACAAGCTGCCTAGGAAAAACTAAGCAACACGCTCCCAGCAGATATGAGTGAAGTGAAGCGAAGCAAAGTTCAGCGCAGATCCAATTAAGTTTCTTAGGGAATGAAATAAAAACGGCCTTACCCTGATCCTTTATATTGAATTGCATTGTTTCTGCTCAGGCAACTCTTTTTAGCATTTAAGCCCTCGTCCAACGGGGCTTTTTTTTGGTTTACATATCAGCGCTATTTAATAGCTACGTAAAACTACTAGAGTAGTTTTACGTAGCTCCTCAGGAAAATAGGGGCGCTCACCATCTTTCAGTGAGACAGCAGTAATCTTGGCCTCTAGCATCAACTCATCGTCTGTGAGTCTTCTAATTTCCTGATCAAACACCACTTTCAATCGGCCCAATTTCTTAGCGGAGACAGACACACTAAAACGATCTCCCGGCCTGAGCGCTTGCTTGTAGTCCAGCTCGGCGCGAATTACGACGATTATTACTCCAAGAGCCGTCAATTCGGCAAAATCTAGACCGCGGCTATTCAAATACTCGTGCCGGGCATGTTCTAAGTAGTGCTGATACACGGCATTGTTTACGATGCCTTGCAGATCACACTCGTAATCCCGCAC
>MEHZ011565964.1_pt1 | contig 10869 bp, 7 predicted proteins | sample 897221 | NCBI WGS metagenome assembly MEHZ01 (sample SAMN05514161, study PRJNA337945) | marine metagenome | isolation source: marine surface water | place: Arctic Ocean | collected 2007-12-13 | reverse complement strand
TACGCCGGTCAAAGACCAGTTATTAGCGGCGAATAAATCGATGGAAGAGATGCGAGATTTCATTGGTGTGGATAGTTTGGCTTTTTTAACTGTTGATGGTCTATATAAAGCTATGGGACACGAGGGTGGGCGTGATCCAAAAGATCCTTTTTATACGGATCACTGTTTCACTGGAGATTATCCAACCAAGCTTCGTGATTTTAATCGAGAAGATGATATTAGGCAGCCTTCACTTTTGTCGGAGCTTGGTAAAGAATTAGTTTAACGTATTGGTTATTGCATGTATATTTTATTCAATCTTCATAGTAGTGACCGCTTCGAGAGTAAGCTTCATCTTCTGGAGTGAAGTGAGGTGCGACATCAATCAGATTTGGATTGTAATGATAAGTATCTTGAAGAAACCCAGAAGCTAAGATTTCTTTTTCCAATTGATTTAATGTTTCCCCAAATCTACTCTTACAAGATTTAAATAAGTCATTATTTTGGGTATCAATAGCATATTGGATTTCATCTCTGAGCGTCTGAAGCTTTGAAACTGGGTGTAATAAATTATATACTTTATAAATTCGTGAAACTTCTATTGATATTTTTGAAAAAGCGTGGGCTCGTTCTAATTCTGTATCTAGACTTGGCCAATACCTATTCGTGTATAATGGATCTTTCTCCGTATTGAACCATTCTTCGCTTCTAGCTATCGACGAGGATACGGTATTATGTAATTTCCAAATAAATAAACGCATTTTTTCAGCAGAAGATATTGTTGATAGCTTGTCTTCTAATGAAATGGTTAAGTCCATTTCATTGCTATTAAATCCTAAAAATAGATATTCCAAAGGATATCTTTTTATTTCCTTGTTTTGCACAACATACCGGTTGAGATGGTATCGACAATACGGACAGGGATAAACTGTCGCGAGTGATCGAAAAAAGTTTTTGAAATCTTCTATAAAGTCTTCTTGTGGAGTTTTCTGATTGCATGCAATTTCTGCCATTGTGTGCATGAAACGCCAGGTTGCTGGACCTATATAATAAGGAAAACTAATCCGCATTTCTGATAATTCAATATCATTACGTTTCAAATATAGATCAATAAATGTTACATATTCACAAAGATATCCATCATTTCGCCCAAACTCTTCTCTCTCACGTCTTTTTTGAACACCGTTTAAGTAATGCTCTGATAATCTCCAGGCCTGCTTTAAACTTTTCTTCACTTTAAGTGAATTTTTTAAGAAATGTTCGTTTAAGTCCAGTGCATATGGTGTGAAATCTCCATTTGATACACAATCGTTAAACCAATTGTCTAAATCACTTTCTGTCTCTTGTTCTGATTTTCTCAACTCTTCATTTGTATGTGCTGAACAAACTTTTAATAATTGTGGCATGAATTCTTCGTACCAAAATTTCACTGGCATTATTGATCCGGGTACATGCGTGTCTGCATCATCCACAATTACTCTTTGCCAGGATTCAATAAAGTTTTCGTTTATTTCATTTAAGTCTGATTTGGATTTTGATAATTTACCCAACTCATGTAATTCTTCTTTTAAGCGTAACCTATTTATTTCGTTCATTGCCATTTCAGAATGATCAATTGAGAAGTGATCTTCACCGTCAATCCCAATACTTAAAGTCATCTCTATTATTGAAAGAAATAATTGATGCTCATCTTCGGTTTCGAGCTCTTCATTTTCTAGAAGATTTTCGGCAAGCTGCATGTGTTCATCTTTGTCTAAAATTTCCCAATCCAATATTCTGCTTTTTAATGATTGATATTCTTTTGTTACGATTTCAGTTAACTTTGTAGCTTCAAAGATAACTTTATCTTCTATAACCCCACTATCAATATACAATCGAGTAACCCGATCAACAAAAGATACAAAATTAGTAATAGAATAGGGTAGGTTGTAAGCTCTTAAATGCGTTTCAGAATTGGCTGTATAACTTGCTCTAAAGCACCTATAAGCTGCTCCTTGTATCAGTCTAAAAAATCCAATTTGAAGTTGAAGTGGAGAAGTGCCTGAAATATCTACTTTTTCATCATCTGATTGTATAAATTCTGGTGTTATTTGGTTTGCTGGTTTTTGTTTTGAAGTTTCTTCCATCTTATGAATAACAGAGAACATCTGAGAATTTTTAGAAGTTGATTTTGGTAAGAAGTTAATAAAGTCTTTTTGAGTGGCTTCTCCCAAACCAGATGCATCAACTTTAGAAAAAATTCTCTTGATAATATTTAGATCAGGTATGATTAATTGCGCTACCTTTGTAAGGTTGTCTTCGTTAATAGTTTTTCCACCATCTGATGATAGCTGTTGAAATGCCACTTGTGCTTTAAAAGTTGGATCTTCTCCTAAGGCAGCAAGAAGGCAAAGAAATTGTTCAAAATTTATATTATCGTGGATATGCCTCGTCTTAAAAATATCTGAAAGCTCTTTTTGATTAAATATTTTAATAAAATTTGGAAGAGATTTTACTAATAGCTTTGATGAAATCTGTTCTTTTTCATTCCGGCTAGAAACTAATTTAGTCCATATTTCTTTTGCTGTCTCAATGTCCGAACAATTTAATGGAGTATTAACCATGATCCTGAACTTTCTATCTTTTTATTAAAATTAGCATATTTTATTTGGTTTGAATAGTAACTATTAGTTTCTATACGTAACCACCAGACGTCAATTTCTTAATTTAAGAAACTTTGAAAGCTATAAAAAGTTGCAGGTAATAATTCAAAGTTTCTTACCTGCAACTTAAACAATAATGTAAATATTTCTTATTATTATTTTATGTTAAATCAAACCGATCGCTATTCATTACCTTTGACCAAGCTGCAACAAAGTCTTTAGTGAAGGCTTCTTTGCCATCATCAGAGGCGTAAACCTCCGAAATTGCTCGAAGCTGAGAGTTTGATCCCAATGCAAGGTCCACAGAAGTGCCAGTCCATTTTAATTCTCCAGAGGATCGATCATATCCCTCAAATACTTCGTCTGAATCATTAGACCTTTTCCATTCGGTAGACATATCAATCAGATTTACAAAAAAGTCGTTACTTAATGTTTCTGGGCTCTTAGTGAATACACCATGCTTAGAATTTGCCATATTAGCGTCAAGAACTCTCATTCCGCCAATAAGTACTGTCATCTCAGGTGCTGTTAAATTTAGCATTTGAGCTTTATCGATTAAGAGCTCTGCAGCGCCACGTGGCTGTCCATTTTCTATGTAATTACGAAAGCCATCCGCTTTTGGTTCAAGAACGGCAAATGACTCAACATCAGTCTGCTCTTGTGACGCGTCTGTTCTACCAGGTGCGAAAGGTACTTCTAAATTATGACCAGCCTTACTCGCCGCCGCTTCAACAGCAGCACAACCACCAAGTACTATCACATCTGATAAAGATATTAATTTACCATTCGCTTGTTTGCCATTAAATGCTGTTTGAATTTCCTCCAGTGTATTCAGCGCTTTGTTTAATTCACTAGGATTATTAACAGCCCAATTCTTTTGTGGTTCTAAACGAATACGTGCTCCGTTTGCTCCACCTCTTTTGTCAGTTCCACGATAGGTGGCAGCAGATGCCCATGCCGTTTGCACTAATTGCGAAATTGATAAGTTGGATTTAAGAATTGTCTCTTTCAACGCGGCAACATCATTTTCATTAACCAAATCGTGATTAATGTTTGGGATTGGATCTTGCCATAGCTGTGCTTCTGAAGGAACTAATGAGCCCAAACCTCTTACATACGGTCCCATATCTCTATGGGTAAGTTTAAACCAAGCTTTTGAAAAAGCTACAGACAATTCATCAGGATTTTCGTAAAAACGCCTTGAAATTGGTTCGTATATTGGATCCATTCTTAAAGCTAAGTCAGATGTGAACATTACTGGCGCATGTTTTTTTGATGGGTCATGTGCATCTGGTACAGTTCCAGAGGCAGATGTTTCTTTTGGTGTCCACTGTGTTGCTCCAGCTGGGCTTTTGGTTTGCTCCCATTCGTAGCCAAACAGATTTTCAAAGTAGTTATTATCCCATTTTATTGGGTTTGTAGTCCAAGCACCTTCAAGGCCACTACTAATTGTATGTAATCCTTTGCCACTTTCATATGTATTCTTCCAACCTGTGGCTTGTTCGGCCAAAGTAGCTCCCTCTGGCTCTGGCCCAACATATTTGTCAGGATCTGCAGCACCATGTGCTTTACCAAAAGTATGTCCGCCTGCAATGAGCGCAACAGTTTCTTCGTCATTCATTGCCATGCGGCCAAAAGTCTCGCGAATATCGCGTGCTGAAGCGAGAGGGTCTGGGTTTCCATTAGGGCCCTCTGGATTTACGTAAATTAAACCCATTTGAACGGCTCCTAGAGGATTTTCTAATTCTCTGTCACCACTATATCTCTCATCTGCAAGCCACTCTCCTTCTGATCCCCAATAAATATCCTCGGCTGGTTCCCAAACATCTTCACGACCGCCTGCAAAACCAAATGTCTCTAGACCCATTGACTCTATAGCACAGTTTCCTGTCAAAATCATCAAATCTGCCCAAGATAATTTTCGACCATATTTTTGCTTAATTGGCCAAAGAAGCATCCTCGCCTTATCTAGGTTTACATTATCAGGCCAACTATTTAACGGAGCAAATCTTAGTGTTCCTGCGCCTGCCCCACCACGTCCGTCTCCTATTCGATAGGTTCCTGCGCTATGCCATGCCATTCTAACAAAAAATGGACCATAATGGCCATAATCTGCTGGCCACCAATCTTGTGAGTCAGTCATTAAATCAAAGATATCTTTTTTGACAGCGTTTAGATCTAAACTTTTAAATTCTTCTGCATAATTGAAATTACTATCCATTGGATCTGCCAAAGAAGAATTCTGATGAAGAATTTTAAGATTTAGCTGATTTGGCCACCAACGCTGATTAGCTGTGGTTCCTACTGCTGTGTGTCTTTGAGATCCACCCATTACTGGGCATTTACTTTCGCTAGTCATTATTGGCTCCGATCTTATATATTATTTTCCTGTTTTTTTTTGAATGTAAGTTTAGGCAGATATCTACATTTCCCTTATTTTAGAAACCAGTTGAACCAAGGTCAAGTACATTAGAATGATTTTAAACTATAAATATAAAAAATATTTTATCAAAATATTAAGATAATTTAATTATCAATAACAAAGATTAATTTGGAATTTTCTTAATAGAACTAATTCATATTATGACCTCTTTAAAGTTATTGACGCTCAAAACCATTTCAATCAAAGTTAAACTGTCATAACAAAAATGAGGTGTACTAGTGAGCTCTCCAAATATAGTGATTATAATGGCAGACCAGCTTGCGCCACAATTTACTTCTGCTTACGGAAACACTCACGTTAAAACGCCTCATATGGATAAATTAGCTGCGCGAGGGATGCGTTTTGATGCAGCCTATTGCAATGCTCCACTATGCGCTCCTTCCAGATTTAGCTTTATGTCAGGTCAACATATCACAAGTATTGCTGCTTATGATAACGCGTCAGAATTTCCTGCAACTATTCCGACTTTTGCGCATTACTTGAGACTAATGGGTTATCGAACTTGTTTGTCTGGAAAAATGCATTTTGTTGGACCGGATCAACTACATGGTTTTGAGGAAAGGTTAACCACTGATATATATCCTGCTGACCATGCCTGGACACCTGATTGGGAAGCCCCCGATGAGCGCATCGATAAATGGTATCATAATATGGAGAGTGTGAGAGAGGCTGGTATAACCAATACCACTTTTCAATATGAGTATGATGAGGAAACAACCTTTTATGCCCGTAGAAGAATATTTGAATACGCTATGGAAGATATCAAACCGTTTTGTATGGTTGTTAGTCTTATCCATCCTCATGATCCATATTTAGCAAGACCAGAGCATTGGAATCTTTATAATCATGATGAAATTGAAATGCCTAGTATACCAGCTACGCTTGATCCACATTCAGAACGGCTAAGACATGGAATTCAGGCTGATATAGTAAAGGTTACAGATGATGAGGTTAGAAATGCTAGGCATGCTTACTTCGCAAATTGTTCTTATTTTGATGAGAATGTTGGAGTCGTTGTACAAGCCTTAGAAGAAAGTGGTCAAATTGATAATACTATCATCATTGTAACATCTGATCATGGGGACATGCTAGGTGAACGTGGGCTATGGTATAAAATGAATATGTTCGAACATTCTGCCCGAGTACCTTTAATAATTTCTGGCCCTGGAGTAGAGCAAGGGAAATGTGATAATCCATGCTCTTTGGTTGATTTGTTACCTACTATTTTAGATATGGCAAATAAAGAAAAACCTGAAATGGCTATGCCAATAGATGGTCGATCATTATGGGCTCTTGCCAAAGGTGAAAGCCAAGAAGGCGGTGAGGCAATTGCGGAATATTGCGCAGAGTGTGCTTCGCATCCAATGTTTATGATCAGACGAGGTCATTACAAATATATTCATTGTGACGTGGATCCCCCCCAGCTTTACGATATCAAAATTGATCCACAAGAATTAAACAATCTGATTGCAGATACTGCATTTAAAAAGATGGCTCAATCATTTAAAAAAGAAGTCTTATCTCGTTGGGATAGTGAAGCTATTCGAAAAAATGTAATAGCAACTCAAAAGCAGAGGCGAGGGCTTCACGCCGCAATGGAGGCGGGAATACGCCACTCTTGGGACTATAATCCACCAAGAGACGCTTCAAATGAATTTGTTCGAAATCATATGGATTGGCTTGTGGCGCAGGAAACCAAAAGACACCCACGACATCAAAAAACTAAAACCAAATAAAAAGTTAAGGATTTAAGATATGCCCATAATAAATAGAATTGCAGACTATCATGATGAAATGAAGGAATGGCGTCAGCATATTCACCGAAATCCAGAATTGAACTTCGATTGTCATAAAACTGCAGCTTTTGTTGTAAAAAAGTTAAAAGAATTTGGCGTAGATGAAATTCATGAAAAAATAGCTGAAAGCGGAGTTGTTGCAATCATTAATGGGAAAAATTCAGGCCCAACTATTGGATTGAGAGCGGATATGGACGCACTTCCATTGCAGGAGGTTAAAGATCATGAGTATAAATCTACTGTTGATGGTCAAATGCATGCATGTGGACATGATGGTCACACAACAATGTTATTAGGTGCTGCCCGATACCTTTCAGAAACTAGAAACTTTAGTGGTCGTGTTGCTCTTATATTTCAACCTGCTGAAGAAGGTGGTGGAGGTGGAGAGGTCATGTGCAAAGAGGGTGTGATGGATAACTTTGATATTCGTCAAGTATATGGGATACATAACTCACCTGGGTCACCGCTTGGTTTCTTTTCAACAAATCCTGGACCAGTTTTGGCAGCAGCTGATAGTTTTTCTATTTGGATTACAGGGCAGGGAGGACACGGGGCCAACCCGGAAGAAACTATTGACCCTGTTATTGTGGCTGTTCAAATAGCGCAAAGTATTCAAACAATTTCTTCTAGAAACTTATCTGCGCTAGACTCGGTGGTTATTTCAATAACTCAAATTCACACTGGAACTATTAATAACATTGTTCCGGGTGAAGCGTTTATTAATGGAACTGTAAGGACACTGAAAAAAGATGCTCAGGCTATCGTGGTTAAAAGATTAAAAGAAATTTGTGATGGCACTGCACAGGCGTTTGGTGCGAAAGCTGATTTGGAATATGAGTACGGTTACCCACCAACTATTAATCATCCTAAACAAACTGCATTTGCTTTAAAGGTGGCTTCTGAAATATCAGGAAATGCTAATATAGATGGAGAAGCGCCACCAATTATGGCTGCTGAGGATTTTGCTTATATGTTGGAGGAACGACCAGGTGCTTATTTAAATATTGGCCAAGGAGATAGTGCGGCCCTGCATAACCCAGAGTATGATTTTAATGATGAGCTCTCCCCAATTGGAGCAAGTTTTTTTGTGAAACTAGTTGAAAATGCGCAACCACTAGATTGAATTTAAATATTGGAAGTTAGGTTACATTGCTTCTAATGTTTGGGGGTTTATAGCTTTTGGATCTGTTCTTAGATCAAGAATTGCTGGCTTATTTGAGTTGCGTGCTCTTTCCAATGCACCAGAAAATTGATCAGTTGAGAGCACAACCTCACCATGCCCGCCATATGATTTTGCCAACTCAGCAAAATTTGGATTAACCATGGATGTTCCAGAAGGACGGCCCGGAAATGCTTTTTCTTGGTGCATTTTAATTGTCCCATAAACTGAATTGTTAGAGATAATAATAATTATATTTAACCCATATTGGCAGGCGGTTCCAAACTCTTGCATTGTCATTTGAAAGCAACCATCACCTGAGAGGCAAATAACCTCTTTATCGTGATGGATTAACTTTGCCGCTACTGCCGCGGGTAAGCCATATCCCATTGATCCACTTGTTGATCCGACTTGGGTTCGCCAACCCTTATATGTGAAATATCGATGAAGCCAGCCATTATAATTTCCAGCACCATTTGTAATAATTGTTTCTTCAGGTAGGATATTTGATAGTGTCTTAATTACGACTTCCATTTTTACGTTTCCAGGCGTTGTTAATGGTTTTTGCCACGCTTGGTAATTTGCGCGTTCTTTAGTGGGTGATTTGTTTTGATGCTCTTTAGAATTATTTACGGCTTTTTTAATAAATTCTGCACTATTACACACAAGACCTATATCTGGTTGATAAACACTGCCAAGTTCATTTGGATCTGGATGAATATGAATAAGATATTGTTTCGGTTTTGGAATATCAAACATAGAGTAACCACCCGTAGTCATTTCCCCTAAACGTGCATTCAAAACGAGCACACAATCAGCCAACGTTATTCGTTTCAACAGAGCTGGATTTATTCCGATGCCAACGTCGCCAACATAGTTTGGATGGCGATTGTCCAAATAATCTTGACACCTAAATGATGTTCCAACAGGGATTCCCATTGATTTTGCAAATTTGCCCAGGTTTTCTGCCGCTTCAGAAGACCACCCGCTGCCACCTACGATTATAAAAGGATTCTTTGCCAGTTTTAATTTATCAATGACTTCGTTTACATCTTCTTCAGATACCATTTGTTTTGATGGATTTGCTTTTGGAGCATCAGGGATATCTGCCTTAGCAAATAGAGTATCTTCTGGAAGAGATAGAACAACTGGTCCTGGCCTTCCAGATAATGCAATATTGAAAGCCCTTGAAATATACTCAGGTAAACGTTCGATATTATCAATTTCTGCAACCCATTTGGCTAATGGAGAAAACATTTTCTTATAGTCGACTTCTTGAAAAGCTTCTCGATCACGATGAGAACTATCAACTTGTCCAACAAAAAGTATCATTGGGGTGCTGTCTTGAAATGCAATATGTATGCCCGCTGATGCATTACTTGCTCCAGGACCTCGTGTGACAAATGCAATTCCAGGTCTCCCAGTTAGTTTTCCTGATGCTTCTGCCATCATTGCCACACCACCTTCTTGACGGCCTACAATTGTCTGAATACCACTTTCGTAAAGACCATCCAGAGCAGGCAAGTAACTTTCCCCAGGAATACAGAAAACTCGATCCACTCCTTGAATCTTTAATTGGTCAATTAAAATTTGGCCACCATGACGCATTTTTATCTCCATTTACCGGTATTGTCCTAGGCTATGTTAGTCTTTAAGACTTTTAAAGACAAAGTTGTAGCAATCTTAGATACATATCGAGAAATGATCTTATGAAACTAAGTGAAAATGGATTTTTAGATTACATCTTAGAATGTTTGGAGCCAATGGATGGTATAACCTGGGGTCGAATGTTTAGTGGGTATGTTATTAGAAGATATGATTTACCGATTGGGTTAATTTTTGATGAGGAATTATATTTTAAAGTAAATCATAGAAACTTAGCTGATTATCAATCTTTGCTAAGTGAACCTTTTTCTTATCAGAAAAAAGGCAAAACGATAAGTATATCAAATTGGAGAGTTCCCGCAGAAATATTAGAAGATATTGACACTTTTATCTGCTGGGCTCACAAAGCATATTTGGTTGCCGAAGACGCTGTTAGAAAATAATTAAATCTCTCAACATTAATAATACCCTGCTGAGAGATTTGATTTTTATTTTTCTTACCAGATTTTATCACTAAGTCCGTAAATAAGTAAGCCATTTAGAACTGTAAATATTGCTGGTGCAATATAGGCTTCAGCTGTGTAATTAACACCTTCTAATTTAGCAGCATTTGAATTTGTTACTGTAGTATAACCCACTATAACAAAAATTAGTGCTTGAAGGAAGTTGAATATGAAAAATGGCCAAGTGCCTTCTGGCCCAGTAAATAAAATGTACAGACCTAATAGTGTTCCAGCACTTACAAAGGTGCCTAAAACTCTTGTTGGCAAAACGCCTGATTCATGAATGCCATATTTATTTAACCAAGGTACAGTATTGAAAACAGTTTGGTAAGCATACATTGCTCCACCAGCCCAATTTAATAAATATAAAACTAAAAATATCCATCCATTAAATGATTCAACCATCTGACTTTTCTCCTTAAATTTTACTATGAATAAACTTTTTTATTGTTATTATATCAAAACAATCATCACAAAACTTAGAATTGTTCAAGCTTTTTGACGCTTTGCATCATAAAAACAACTAAATTGGAGCTGTCTCCCATAAAAACAATTGTAGATCAGCAACATTCGTTCCAGTGGTTCCTATTATTAAAAGATCCTCTGTTCCCTTAAGTGCAGTATTACTGTCATTGTTAATTAAATAACGTTCAATAGAGATATTTTTAGAATATAGTTTCGTTATTGTATCTTGATCTACAATACCGCCTGCAGCCTTTGTTGGTCCATCTCTGCCATCAGT
>MEHZ011644844.1_pt1 | contig 10870 bp, 10 predicted proteins | sample 897221 | NCBI WGS metagenome assembly MEHZ01 (sample SAMN05514161, study PRJNA337945) | marine metagenome | isolation source: marine surface water | place: Arctic Ocean | collected 2007-12-13 | reverse complement strand
AGCCCGTCGCATGGTGGAGCGAGGAGTTCGTTATGTAAGTGTAAATTATTCTGATGAATCAGCCAACCCACGTTGGGATCAACATGGGGACATGCCCAAGCACGCCATCCATGCCAAGGCAACTGACAAACCAGTTGCTGGATTGCTTCGAGATCTCAAAGCACGCGGACTTCTCGACGATTCGCTTGTTTGGTGGGGATGTGAATTTGGTCGTACCCCATTTTCTCAAAATAAGGACGGGCGTGATCATAATCCCCGTGGGTTTACAGTTTTTCTTGCTGGTGGGGGAATTAAGCCTGGTATTTCTTATGGATCCACTGATGAAATTGGTGGTGTGGCAGTTGACAAACGCGTTCATATGCATGATCTGCACGCTACCATACTTCATACATTGGGCTTAGATCACGAAAAGTTAACTTATCGTTACGCGGGTCGTGACTTTCGTTTAACGGATGTGCATGGGCAAGTGGTCAATGAAATTTTGAGCTAGACTACTCTCGGGTATTGCTCAGGAGGCAGAATCCTTGCTTATTAAGCACAAAAAATTAAAAGCTTTGCAGATATAATAAGACTATTTGGCAGACAATAAATTAGTGTTGACTACAATTCTTTTTTTAAAAAACACTTCCTTTTAATTTTTTTAGATCAAATTTCTAGCCCTTCGTGGCAAGTATTTATTTAAAATAGAAGAAAAATTAAAAAATTGTCCCAAGTATCTAAATCCAGCCTATTAAACTGAATCGTTAAATGAAATTCATTTCATTTGATTAAATATCTATGCTTAAGCCCATTTTATCTCATAAAATTATTTTAGATGACTACGAATTTTCGAATTAACAAATTTTTTTTCAATCTCTTTCAGCAAGGGCAATGAAGATACAAAAAATGACTACCATTTTTTGTTCATTTGATAGATTGATCATTTTGTGAGAAAGAAGCCGTTGCCATCTACTGCTCCTCCAGCCCGTAATTCTGCAACAGAAGAAAAGGTAGAAAATGCAGTAGTCAAAAAAACTTTTTCTGGATTGCAATCAGAGCAACTTTCTGGGCAAGGAAAACCGATTCAAAATGTATCCCGTTACTTTTATTCTTTGTTCGCAATCCTAATTTTCCTTTGTGGTGTATATGCGGGCACAAAGTACTTACCGGGGAGCGATCTGACCAGCCAATTTATTTTGGGAAATGACGATAATACTAGACGCGTATCTATTCTTAATTCTGAACCTGAAGATTTTTTTCCTGTTGCTGAGTTTAGAAAGCAATCAGCCATATTGATCGGATGTCATAACCAACTCCAACTCATTCCCCAATTATATGCCGATATTGCAAACGCTGTAGATCAAAAGGTGCCCCTGTTTGGAATCGTTTCCACTGAGGTTCAAGCGCAGCGAGGTGTTGAGATTATACATAATCTCGGCCTTCCTACAGGTGCCATGCGATTCTTGGTAATTCCATCAAATTCCATTTGGATTCGGGATTACGCCCCTTTCATCCTACGCTACGATGATGATCGAGCCCTCATGGTTGATGCAAAATATCACACACGAACAATGCGAGAAAAACGCAAGCAGGACGATTATATGGGTTTTGAATTAGCTCGCTTCCTTGATCTTCCTGTTAGATCCATCCCTCTTGTTCTGGAGGGGGGAAACTTTATTAGTAATGGAGACGGTTTATTACTAACTTCCTCCAAAACCTTAGCAGTTAACAAAGAGGCGGAGTATAGCCATAATCAACTTATAAGTATGTTTAATGACTATTTGGGTGTTAACGGAGTGTATGCGGTTCATCCACTTGAGGGGGAGCCCAATGGGCATATCGATATGTTTATGACGATGCTGGGTAAAAATCTTGCGATTATCGCCGAGATAGATCCATCGGTAGATCCTGAGAATAGTGCACGACTCAATAAGACAGCAGAATTTATTTCAACAGTTACCACCTCAGCAGGCCCGATTATTGTAAAACGCATTCCAATGCCACCGAAATGGGGAAGTGACTGGCGTTCATACACCAACATCATAATGGCTAATGGGGTGTTACTGATGCCATCTTTTAGTAATGTGGATAAAGTGATGGAGGATAGAGCCGAGGCAGTATATCGATCCTCTTTACCCCTAGGCTGGGATGTAAAACGCATCAACTGTGACAAATTAGTCGCATTACATGGTCAACTTCACTGCATAAGTTATAGCATTCCCCATTTCATTTCAATCGAGGGATTATTGGAGAGATCGTTTCCTCGAACTAGAGAAAAAAAGTTGCGGTCAACCAAACTTTAAAAAATAAGATGCAATCTCACCATTTTGTAATGGTGCTTAACCGGATTCGAAATACTTCTTCGCCTGTTTTTAGCATTATAAAAGACGGGACTTAGAAATGTTGTACAGATAAGAAGAGAATGCATATTTTAGGCGAATGTTAAAGGTTGTTGAGCACTCCAACACCTTACAAGGATTTTCTGGATTTGATCATGATGGCATGGCAGTACCAGCGCATGGTTTGCTTATTAATTATGTTAAAAAAGCTGAATTACTTGGGATATTTAACAAGCCGGAGATTTCTCTGATTAAAAGATTGGCGTCAATATAGGTAAAGTTCTTGCCAATTTAAGTGGCAAATGTTAATTATTACCGCTTTCTCAATTTTTTGTACCCCCAATAACCATGTCAGAATTAAGTGATTTAACAATCGAAGTTTCTCCTCGCGAGCAAACTGGCCGTCAAGCATGCAATAAGCTTCGTGCATCAGGAAGAATACCAGTCGTTCTTTATGGCAAGGACATAAACAAGTCTTTCTCGATTGAAGATCGTGCGATGCGAATCTTACTCCGAAAGGCTTCTGGATCATCTTCTTTGCTTCGCTTGCTCGGGGAAAAGGGGGAAGATGAGCTTGTCCTTATTAAGGAAATGCAAATGAATTCGATCAAGGATACCATAACGCATATTGACTTTGTTCAAATTAATCGCGGGGAAGATTTGCAAACTAAAGTTCCTCTTACTCTTCTTGGAGAAGCGCAGGGAGTGAAGACGCAGGGCGGAATCCTGGAAGCATTGGCAAACGAAGTTGAAATCCGTTGTCGTCCAAGCAACTTACCAGCACAAATTGAACTAGATATCTCAAATTTAGGTCTCGGTGAAAATTTACAGGTAAAGGACTTGCCTGTAATTGAAGGAGTTACTTATGTTGCTGAATTGGACGGAATGCTTGTTTCTTGTGTCGGCAGTGCCGGAGGTCGTTCTTCGGCTGGAGATGAAGACGGTGAGTCAGAAGAAGGAGCAGCGGGAGAAGAATCTAATACCGAGGCAGAATCTTCAGGCGAATCGAAGGTATAAAACTCTCATTACTTCATCTTTGTAAATGATTCGTGGCAAACTTCGCTATAATTGGATTAGGTAATCCTGGAGAGATTTATCAAAAAACAAGGCATAATCTAGGTTTTTGGTTACTCGATAAAGTTGCAGAGAAAGAAAATGTTCATTTTAAGAATAGTAAAGAATTTCATGCCGATCATTTAGTAATGACTCGCAAAGATAAAAGCATCCTTTTGATCAAGCCCAAAACATTCATGAATGAAAGCGGTCGTTATCTTTCTAGCATCCTGAATTATTTTAGCTGCTCTACGACTAACTTGATTTTAGTGCATGATGAGTTAACTTTGCCTTTTGGTGAAGTCAAAATTTCCAAAAACCGAGGAGCTGGAGGACATAATGGAGTGACTAGCGTAATGTCTTCCATTGGAAATTCTTTTATTCGATTTCGGCTAGGAATTGGTAGTAAGCCTTTTCCGCAAATGAATCTTTCTGATTTTGTGCTTTCCAAACTTTCTTCTGAGGAGTGTACTTACTTGGAAAATAAAAAAGATAATTTCTGCGATGCGTTATTCAGTATTTTAGATAACGGACTAGATGTCACAATGAATTTAATTAACCAAACCAATCGATCCCAATCAACCTCATGAACAAGAGAAACTATTTAGCAACTATTGTATACGATGCCCGCGGGGCAGATGGATCATCAGATGAAATGATCCCCAAATTGAGCGAAATCATTCGCCAAGCAGATGGAGAGGTTACGAAAGTGGAAAATCAAGGAAATCACGATTTTATATATCCGCAGAGTAAGGAAGTAACTTCAGGAACTTACTTGCAATTTGAAATTGAAGCAGATCCCGAAATGCCTGTCCGGCTAAAGGAAAAATTAAAATTAGAAAAAAAGATTGATCGCGTTCTTATTGAGCGCAAGTAAAGAAGTTGTAGGTTTCTTTACTCTATCAATTTTTAATCATGGCATCCTTAAATAAAGTATTACTTATTGGTAACCTTACTCGAGATCCTGATGTGAGGATGATGAGTAACGGGCGTCCAGTATGTAACTTTGGACTGGCATTAAATCGTTCCTATAAGGACGCGGAAGGAAATCGTAAAGATGAGACAACTTTTGTTGAAGTCGAGTCCTTCGGTCCAAGGGCAGAGGCGATCGGGAAATTTTTCGCAAAAGGTCGTGCTATTTTTATAGAGGGTCGCTTGAAATTAGATCAATGGGAATCTAAAGAGGGCGAGAAAAGAAGTGCCCTAAAAGTGGTGTTGGATAGTTTTGAATTCGTTGATTCGAAACAAGAAGGCACATCTGCCGAACCTCGCAATACGGAACCGGCCTCCTCACCAACCCCCTCACCCTCACCCAAAACTGACCCCACTAAAGAGTCTTCTCCCCCGTCTACCGCTAACAATACTGATTTAGATGACGATGTTCCTTTTTAATCACTCACAAATTTTATAATTATGGCCACCACAGAAATATTACTCGTAGAACATATAAACAATCTTGGATCTGAAGGAGACGTTGTAAAGGTCCGTCCTGGATATGCGCGGAATTACCTTTTACCTCAAAAGAAGGCAGTTCCTTTAAACCACGCTAATAAAAAACGTTTAGACGCGTTAAAGGTTTCTCGGGCGGCAAGAGAAACTGATGAACTTCAAAAATCTCAAGAAATTGCGACAAAGCTCAAAGAGACGAAAATTGCGGTAGCAGTCAAAACTGGTGCGGGAGGTAAACTTTTTGGTTCAGTCACAGTAAACCACATTCTCGAAAAACTGAATGAACGAGGATTTATTTTCGATAAAAAACATATTACTTCTTTTTCTCCAATCAAAGAATTGGGTATTAGTAAAATCTCGATCTCATTGCACAAAGATGTGGAAGCCGAGGTAGAAGTAGAAGTTGTTTCTGAAAACCCAATCGAAGATAGCCAGTAATTATTTATTAGCTAAGTAAAAGGATTATTTGAATGCCACCATTAGGAACTTCTTCCTCAAGAGAAAAACCAGTTCCTAATTACAAAGGTGCAGGGGGAAAACTGCAATCATCAGTTAAGGATACGATAGAGGGAAAACCATTACCGAGCAATTTAGATGCTGAGCAAGGATTGCTCGCTGCCTGCATTATGGATACCTCTGGCGAAGTGATGGGTAGATGTGCAGAGCAGGCAATTAGCGCCGATCATTTTTATCACTTAAATCACCAAATAATCTTTGAGGCTCTTCTAGATCTTAATCGTGAGAATAAGGCGGCGGATGAAATACTGCTTGCGGAAAAACTTGAAAGTAGAAAACAATTGGAGCAGGTAGGCGGGCAAAATAGCTTGTTTGAACTTACTTCAAGAATTGATACCACCGCACATGCAACTTATTGGCTAGAGATAGTTAAAGAAAAAGCACTTTTACGGAAGTGTATTTATGTGGCTTTTGAAATTATAGACGGTGCGAATAATTTGCAGGGGGAGGTGGATGACTTTCTTTCCGGTATGGAGCAACGAGTGTGTGAATTGGGAGATGATCAGAATACTCGTTCATCTATTCATTTTAGGGAACCGATTCAAAAGGCAATGGGAGAGATTCAGAAGATGCTCTCCAAGGAAGAATCAGATGGATTATTTACCGGTTACAAAGATTTGGACAATTTAACCAATGGATTAAAATCGGCCGAAATGATAATCATTGCGGCCCGACCTTCAGTGGGAAAAACAAGTCTGGCGATGAATATCGTAGAAAACATTTCTTTTTCACATAAATATATTAATAATCCAAAGAACATTTTAGTCTTTAGCTTAGAAATGAGCGCATCATCTTTAGCAATGCGATTGATATGCGGAAAAGCGAAAGTAAATATGAATGATTTACGAAAAGGTTTTGTTGCAAAAAATTATGCGGAAAAACTGAATGAAATTAGTCAACAATTTCAACAGGCTCCCATTTGGGTAGACGATACAAGCGGTTTAAGTATTAATCAAATTCGTGCAAAAGCTCGTAGAGTTAAATCAAGAAACGGACTTTCTTTAATTGTGGTTGATTACTTACAGTTAATTTCGGGTGATCGTTATTCCTCATCCCGTGAAAATGAAATATCGGTTATTTCTAGAGGGTTAAAATCGATGGCAAAAGAATTAGAAGTACCTGTTATTGTGCTAAGCCAACTTAATCGTGATTCTGAGAAGGAAAAAAGGGACCCCCGCCTCTCTGACTTACGTGAATCTGGTTCGATTGAACAAGACGCAGATATCGTTATGTTGCTCGGCAAGCAGAGGAAAGGGGAAGACATTCGAGAAAGTGATATTCCACAGGGTAGCGAGGAAAGTCAAGGTGAGGACTTTGAGCCAATTAAGTTAATTCTTGCAAAGCAAAGAAATGGACCCACAGGATATGTAAACCTTGCATTTGTTCGAAAATATACAAGATTTGAGAGTGCTCAATACGATCCTCGCCTTAATTAATAACTAAATGAATAAACTTCGTTCTCTTTTCCCTATTTTATTCCTTCTTTCCGGAATGATTATTTTATGGTCCCAGGTTGTACCGGACGGTAAAATAATTTCCTCTATCACTATCGAACTGGAAGGCCCTGATACGATTGGTAAGTCTTTCATTTTGCAAAATTTGCAAATTGAAACGGGGATCCCTTACAAATCAAATGCGATTGATAAATCAATCACAAATCTTATGGCGACGGGAGCAATTGATGATGTGAAGGTTTTCCTTGACCCTAAAACTAGTACTGAAAACGAAGTTGCTTTAGTTTTTAAGGTTTATACGAAGGCTCGAATAGGAACTATAATTTTTGATGGAAATAAAAAGCTTTCTAACCGCAAACTGGAAAAAGCCATTGAGATTAGTATCGGAGAACTTTTAGACGAATCGGAGATAAAAGCTGATCAAAGAGCATTAGAAGAGCTATATCTGGAAAAAGGTTTTTGGAATTCCCAAGTAGATAGCCAGATTAATTTGGATGAAGGAGGAAGAAGCGTTTCTGTCGTATTTAAAGTCATTGAAAATGAAAAACGCAAAATAAGTAAAATTACTTTTGAAGGAAATGAAAATATTTCCGATAAAAAACTTTTAAAGGAAATGGAAACAGCACCTTGGAGATTTTGGAGATTTTGGTCTAAAAGATCTCGCTATCGGCCTGACGTTTTTGAGGAAGATTTAGCCAAACTTAGGACCGCTTTTCGGGATGAAGGATTCTTGGATGTTTCGATTGAGCAAAGTGGAGTAAGAATTTTACCTATCGGATCTAGCTCTCTAGATATTGCCTTAAAGGTGGAAGAAGGGCAGAGATCTTTTTTTGGTAAAATTATTATAGTAGGCAATTCAGTTATCACTTCAGATAATTTAATGGAAGAAATGAAAATTAAAACAGGTGAACCCTACTCACCAACTCTTTTGTCAGAGGAAAGAAATCGGTTAAGAAAGCAATATGGCGAGCAGGGTTATCTTGATGCACGTGTAATATCTATTCGGAAACCAAATCTCCAAACTGGACAAATTGATTTGCGATTTGAGATAACTGAAAATAATAAATTTTCGGTTAATTCAATTCAGGTTCGAGGAAATGAGAAAACAAAAACCACGGTAATAGTCCGCGAACTTGCATTAGCTCCAGGTGAGACTTTTGATTTGCTTAGAATGGAAACCAGTGAAGCTCGCTTAAGGAATACGCGGTTTTTTGAAAAAGTGACTTTAGACGATGAACCAATTGCATCCCAAGATCCTGAATTACAAAGCAGTCGAAGGAATCTAGTCGTAAATGTAGAAGAAGGTCGTACCGGTCATGTTTCATTTGGAGTAGGTTTTAGTACTTTAGAAAAAGCCATGATGTTTGCGGAGTTCCGCCAAGGTAATTTTGATATTATGCGATGGAGAAGCCCGCATCGCTTACAAGGAGATGGTCAGAAATTTCGACTAAGATTAAAATTAGGTGCTCGTAGTAATGAGGTTAGACTTGCCCTTGAAGAACCTTGGTTTATGAACAGAAGAATAGCTGCCGGTTTTGAGTTGTTTAGAGAGAAGTCAGATTATTACAGTTCATACTACGATGAAATGAGAGCTGGCTTCGAGGTGTATTTTAGAAAAAGATTATTTGAGCTAGTTGAGGGACGTCTATTTTATCGCTTAGAAGATGTTGTTATTAGCGACATTGGCATTGGAGTTCCTAGTTTTATTACTGATGATGCTAAATATGATCCTGCTAAAAAAGAAATTGATCGAACGATTTCTAAAGTGGGTCTTAGCTTAACAAGGGATACTCGGAATAGTATCTTATTTCCCTCTGAAGGTAGTATTGTTACGGTGAGGAAGGAATTTGCAGGAGGTCCATTTGGTGGAGATGCAGATTACGGGCGTATTGAACTACAGGGGGCAAAATTCTTCGAAACTTTCGATCCCATGGAACAAGTTTTATCGGTAGTTGGTAGAACTGGAACTTTGGGGCGATTTGATGGTAAAGACGCGGATGTTCCCTTCTTTGAGAAATTCTTTTTAGGTGGGCCCTATAATTTAAGGGGTTGGGATTACAGAGAAGCAGGCCCTCAATCTTCAAGCGAACCTAAAGGTGGTAATTCGTATAGTTATTTAAGTGCAGAATATACTTTTAAAATCGCTGATCCATTGCGCTTTGCTTTCTTTTACGATGGTGGTTTCCTTAGAACAGGTGATTTTAAATTTTTCCCGGGAGATGGTATGCAAGGTTGGCATGATAATTGGGGAATGGGTGCTCGTATTATGGTTATGGGAATGCCCCTTCGTTTAGATTTAGGATTCCCTATAACTGACCCTAGTAAAACTGGGGGGGCACCTCAGTTTCATTTTTCTGGTGGCACACGATTCTAACTTTCAATATTAATTCATAACCTAACTCACTTCTATTATGCATAAGCTTTTTCTTTTTTTGACATCTCTCCTTTTTTTATCCTCAACGTCTTTTACCTATGCCCAAAAAGTGGCAGTAGTAGAGGTGCAAAAAGTTTTTGATGGATATCAAAAAGTGAAGGCAGCTAGGGAGAGATTAGATAAATCTAAGAAGATTGCGATGGAGGAACTGCAAATTTTTCGAGCCGAAATGGAGAAAATCGTAAAAGAACTTAAAGAAATGGAAGAAAAAATCAAAAACCCAAATATAGATAGCACGGATCTTAGAAAAAAATATCAAGAAAAAGTAGAGAAAGCGAAAGTTAAACAAGATGACATGGTTTCCTACGATAAGCGTGCAAAAGCTACTATTTCACAAAGACAAAGAAATCTACTTGTCGAGCATCTTGCGGATATTCGAAAAGCTGTAGAAAAAGTTGCGACCGCTAAGGGATTTGATTTAATCTTAAATTCGTCAGAAACTCAGTTAGGTGTTTTTTATGCGGGAGAAAAATATGATGTCACAGAAGAGGTAATTGTTACACTTAACGCAAGTTCAGGAAAAAAATAAAGTACGCCCTACCCTTCAACTGAGCTGAAATGAAGGTCTTATGAACTTTAAGATAGCTTTTAATCAACTGCTTAAACTTCTTCCACAGTCAGTCGTTGATGGAAGCTTAAAACTGTCTAATTTGAATAGCATTGCATCTCTTGAAAGGGCAGTTGAAGGAGATATTTCGTTTCTCGGCAATTCAAAATATAAATCTTTGGTATCAAAATCTAATGCATCTGTTATTTTATTACCTAAGGATTATTTTGGCTCCCCTAAGGATAACCAAGTTTTCATCCGAATGGATGAACCATCTCGTGGTTTAGCGTCTTTATGTAGTCATTTGGAAACTCAATTATATCCTACGCCAGTAGCCGAGATTCACTCCACTGCCTGGGTTGATTCAACAGCAAAATTAGGAGTAGGAGTCACGGTTGGAGCATTTAGTTTTATTGGAAAAGATGCCTCAATTGATGATCATGCTAAAATAGGTTCTCATTGCCATATTGGGGATTATGCAAAGATTGGTCGGAACAGTAATTTGCATCCTGGTGTAAAATTATTGTCTCGGTGCGAATTAGGTAAAGAAGTTATTGTTAACGCCGGAGTTGTTATCGGATCTGAAGGCTTTGGCTTTGATCAAGTTGGAGGTACTCATAAAAAGATACCGCATCTGGGAAGAGTCATAATTGAAGATTATGTAGAAATTGGTGCAAATACTTGTGTTGATCGAGCTCGATTTGAGGAAACAAGGATCGGTGCGGGATCTAAAATTGATAATTTAGTCCAAATTGGTCATAATGTGAGAATTGGTAAGGATTGCCTGATTGTTGCGCAAGTGGGGATTGCAGGCAGTGTTGAGTTTGAAGATAATGTTGTGGTTGGAGGGCAAGCTGGCTTTGCTGGCCACTTGAAAATCGGAAAAGGCGCCAAGATTGCGGGCCAAGCTGGAATTACAAAAAATGTTGACCCCGGCGCTTTTCTCAAGGGTAACCCTGCATTGCCCTTTCAATTAGCTCAGCGAATTTCTATTTTACAAAAAAGGTTACCAGAATTATTCAATAGATTTGATGGTATTGCCGATAAGGAGTAATTTCTAAAGATGCAAAACGGAAAAAAACTTAAGATTTTCACAGGT
>MEHZ011536525.1_pt1 | contig 10876 bp, 7 predicted proteins | sample 897221 | NCBI WGS metagenome assembly MEHZ01 (sample SAMN05514161, study PRJNA337945) | marine metagenome | isolation source: marine surface water | place: Arctic Ocean | collected 2007-12-13 | reverse complement strand
CACGTGTCCGAGTTGTCATGGAAGCACATTGACCACCCTTCCGAGGTTGTGCAAGTGGGCGATGAAGTCACGGTTGAGGTTCTCGAAGTTGATATGGACCGCGAGCGCGTGTCGCTTTCGCTCAAATCAACTCAAGAAGACCCTTGGCAGCACTTCGCTCGTACCCACGGGATTAACCAAGTTGTGCCCGGCAAGGTGACTAAGTTGGTTCCATTCGGTGCATTTGTCCGCGTTGACGAAGGTATTGAGGGTTTGGTTCACATTTCCGAGCTTGCCGAGCGTCACATTGAGATGCCAGAGCAGATTGTTCAAGTCAATGATGACATATTTGTCAGAGTAATCGATATCGATCTCGAGCGTCGCCGCATATCGTTGTCACTTAAGCAGGCAAATGATTCCTCCGACGCACAGGCTGTTGAAGAGTTTGATCCTTATCTGTACGGCATGGCACCGGCTTTCGACGAGGCTGGCAATTACACAGGGCCTGCCGGATTCGATCCTGAGACGGGTGAATGGAAAACCGGATTTGAGGAACAACGCACTGAGTGGGAGCGCGAATACGCGGAAGCACATGCGCGTTGGGAAGCCCACCGTAAGCAAATGACGGAGGCGAAGGAGGCCGACCAAGCCGCCGCAGTCGACTCGGGCGAGGCCAGTGCTTACTCATCAGATGCAGCGTCTAAAGAGGGAACCTTGGCTGACGATTCCTCTCTCCAAGCCCTTCGGGACAAGCTCTCTACCGATTAATTTCGTGGCTGACCACATGCCTTTTGTCGTCGGACTCACCGGAGGCGTTGGCTCGGGTAAGTCAACTGCAGCGTCGTGCTTGAAAAAGCATGGCGCTGTTGTGGTTGACGCTGACGAAATTTCACGCACTCTCAGCAAAAGCGGGTCGCCAGTTATTGCGGAAATATCCGAGGCCTTCGGAGCACAAATTCTTCATGCGGATGGTTCTCTTAATCGCTCGGCGCTCGCGGCCCTTGTTTTTGGCGATTCGGAAGCCCTTGAGAAACTTAACGCGATTATGCACCCAAAAATTCGACGAGAGGCCATTCGACAAATTGAAGGATGCACAACAGATGAAATAGTCGTGTACGACATGCCATTACTAATTGAGACAGATTCAGTTAATCTGTGTGATGTCGTGGTTGTGGTCGATCTTGACCCCAAGGAACAAATCGAACGGCTCGTAAAGAATCGCGGAATGAGCCACGAAGAAGCCGAAGCACGGATTCGAAATCAGGCTACCCGTGAGCAGCGGAACCTAGTAGCTACTTGGGTATTAGATAACAGTAAGACGACGAGAGAACTTGAACAAGAATGTGCTTCTGTGTGGCTGGGCATTGTGGAGCGAGCAATTAAGGCGCGGTCGTGACTCGGCCGATCACAGATCTCACTCGAACGGTCGCTCCATTTGAGGTGATTTCGCCGTTTCAACCGGCGGGGGATCAGCCAGCGGCGATCGAAGCACTCGTTAATCGGATCCAATCCGGCGAGAAAAATTCTGTTCTCCTGGGGGCAACTGGTACCGGTAAGAGTGCTACGACGGCGTGGCTGGTGGAGAGGTTGCAAAGGCCGACATTGGTCATGGCCCCGAATAAGACACTTGCGGCGCAACTTGCAACCGAATTTCGAGAACTGTTGCCAAACAATGCGGTCGAGTACTTCGTTTCTTACTACGACTACTACCAGCCAGAGGCATACGTTCCACAATCTGACACCTTTATCGAAAAAGACTCAACGGTCAACGAGGAAGTCGAGCGGTTGCGACACTCGGCGACGAACAGCCTGCTCACCCGACGTGACGTGATCGTAGTTGCCACGGTTTCTGCAATTTACGGCCTTGGTACACCTCAGGAGTACGTAGATCGGATGATTCGACTCAGGGTGGGTGAGGAATTTTCCCGCGATTCGCTACTGAGAAGTTTGGTAGGGGTTCAATACACGCGAAATGACATCGCGTTTACCCGTGGGACTTTTCGGGTTCGGGGCGACACCGTGGAAGTTTTTCCCGTGTACGAAGAGAATCCAGTACGGATCGAAATGTTCGGTGATGAAATTGAACGGATAATGACCCTGCATCCGCTCACCGGTGAAATCCTCACTCAGGACCAAGAGATGTATGTGTTTCCGGCAACGCATTATGTTGCAGGTCCAGAGCGTATGTCGCGCGCAATTGGTGAGATCCAAGTCGAGTTGGAAGGGCGAGTTGCTGAATTTGAAAAACAGGGAAAGCTTCTTGAAGCTCAGCGCATTAAAATGCGCACGACGTTCGACATCGAAATGATGCAACAGGTCGGTTTTTGTTCGGGGATCGAGAATTACAGCCGGTTCATTGATGGACGCGATGCGGGCAGTGCGCCACACTGCCTAATCGACTATTTCCCCGAAGACTACTTACTCGTCATCGATGAATCTCATGTAAGTGTGCCGCAAATTGGAGCCATGTTTCAGGGGGATGCCAGCCGAAAACGCACACTGGTGGAGCATGGATTTCGATTGCCCAGCGCAATGGACAATCGCCCTCTCAAGTGGCAAGAGTTCGAGGAGCGAATTGGGCAAGCGGTCTATTTGTCGGCGACCCCCGGGCCCTACGAACTTACGGCCGTAGAGGGCGATGTGATCGAGCAGGTGATTCGGCCAACAGGTCTGGTGGACCCCGAGGTTGTGATCAAGGCGACCAAGGGTCAAGTCGACGATTTAATGCACGAAATCCGCATTCGCGTGGACAAGAATGAGCGGGTGCTGGTAACAACATTGACCAAGCGCATGTCGGAGGATCTGACAAATTATTTGTCTGAGCACGGAATCAAGGTGGAGTATCTGCATTCTGAAGTTGACACGCTTCGTCGCGTAGAACTGCTCCGGGAATTGCGCTTAGGGGTCTTTGACGTTCTCGTGGGCATTAACCTTTTACGCGAGGGACTCGATTTGCCCGAGGTATCTCTCGTCGCAATCCTTGATGCTGACAAAGAGGGTTTCCTGCGCTCGGGTACGTCACTAATCCAAACCATTGGGCGCGCTGCAAGAAATGTGAATGGCGAAGTTCACATGTACGCCGACAAGATCACCGCCTCAATGGCCAAGGCGATCGACGAGACGAATCGTCGTCGGGCGAAGCAAGTCGCCTACAACAAAGAGATGGGTGTAGATCCGCAACCGCTTCGAAAGAGGATCGCGGACATCACTGAGTTGCTGGCTCGTGAAGAAGAAGACACGGCGATACTGATTAGCCGCGAGAAGCCACAGACCAAAAGACACACTCCAAGCGGCGACCTGGTGATGTTGATTCAGGAGCTGACCGACCAGATGCGCGCGGCTGCAGGAGAATTGCAGTTTGAACTGGCTGCTCGTTTACGTGACGAGATCACGGATCTTAAAAAGGAGTTGCGGGGAATGCAGTCCGCCGAGGCCAACTAAGACATGGAAACTTCTCTTGCCCTTTGGCTAGTCACGATTGCAGGAATAGTGGCGCTGATGGCTGTGGATTTTTTTGCAATCACACGCAAACCGCATGAGGTCAAGTTCAAGGAGGCGATGTGGTCTTCGATATTTTACGTTGGTGTCGCAATTGCATTTGGTGTCTTCATTTACCTGTGGCAGGGCTCTCAATACGGTACAGAATATTTTGCCGCCTACCTGGTCGAGAAATCTCTCAGTGTCGATAACTTGTTCGTCTTCATTATAATTCTCACCCAATTTTCGGTTCCATTCAATCTGCACCAACGGGTCCTCTTGGTGGGCGTAGCTCTCGCGATTGTTTTGCGCGGGGCTTTCATCGCCATTGGCGCGAGTGCCCTCGCCTTATTCTCGTTCACCTTCGCAATTTTCGGAGCGATACTGGTGTGGACAGGTGTACAGCTCATGCGACACCGCAATGATGACCCCGACCCCCACGACAACCTCCTAGTGCGGATTGTTCGAACGCGGTATCGATTCTCGGAGGCCTACCGTGGAACCTCGCTGTTCATCACAGAGAACGGACTGAGGTACGCAACGCCGTTATTACTCGTAATGTTCGCCATTGGCACGACAGATCTGATCTTCGCACTTGATTCCATTCCGGCGACGTTTGGCGTTACGCAGGTGCCCTACTTGGTCTTCACCGTAAACGCATTTGCACTGTTGGGATTACGAGCTTTGTACTTCTTATTGAGAGGGCTGTTGGACAAGCTGATTTACTTGTCGTTAGGTCTGTCAATCATCTTGATCTTTATTGGGCTCAAGCTTTTCTTGACCTATTTTCATGAGTTGAATAGTTCAATTCCGAAGATTTCCACCAATGCCAGTCTGGTAGTTATCACCCTCGTGCTGGTTGCCGTCTTTATAGCTTCGGCCGTTAAAATTAGGTCAGACCCGACGGCTCGAGGTCATGGGAGTCGAGCCACCGACGACGAGGTGGAGGAAGAAAGCTGAGGCGTGCACTCACCAACCTCTGGCCCGCCATTCACCTAGGGAGCCTCGTTCTTTTCCCACATGTGTATCCGCGCCGTGACCCGGATAGACCCACGTTGTGTCGGGTAGTGCGTCAAAGACCTGCGACTGGACGGCATGAAAAAGGGTGGCAAAATCTTCGGGGTTGCTCGTCTTACCAACCCCACCGGGGAAGAGACAGTCCCCTGAAAAAAGATGGCTGTGACCGAATGGGTCCTCGTATATGAACATGCTCGCGCCAGGAGTATGTCCACCAGTTGTGATTACCTGCACAGTGACGTCGCCGAATGTCACTGTTGATCCTTGCCCTAGCGCGTGATCTGTACTGACACTCATCATTATGACGTCGGCAGCGGGCGCGAAGGTGCGTGCCCCCGTCGCATTAATCACTTCGGCGAGTGCCCCCCAGTGATCGCGATGCCCGTGGGTGGTGAGCACTCCCATGAGTTCCCCAGGCCCAATCAGGGTCAGGAGTCGATCTGGCTCGGCCGCAGCATCAATCAGGACCTGCGTGCCAGTGTTCGTGCAACGCAACAGATATGAATTGTTATTGAAAGAACCCACGCTGATTTTGCTAATAGTGAGCTTTGGCAGCTCTCGGACTTGGGCGGGACCGCCGACGTGCGTATTTCCGATATACATAATTCCTATGCTACCCATTTCGGCGATACCCACCTCCGCGATACCCACCTCGGATCCATCCTTAGGGTGCGAATGTGCACAGGTTCCCACAGATGCCCAATCACTGTGAGTGGCTTAGGCTTAGTTGGCTAGCGAATCGCAATTATATGTAAGACATGGGAAAGAGTCAGAGTGGAAAAGTTAGTCATCAGGGGCGCTCGTGAACACAACCTTAAGAACGTGTCCGTTGACCTTCCGCGAGACGCCCTGATCGTTTTCACGGGCCTTTCTGGTTCCGGAAAGTCGAGTCTGGCATTCGACACAATTTTTGCTGAGGGCCAGAGGCGATATGTCGAAAGTTTGTCCGCTTACGCGAGGCAGTTTCTCGGGCAGTTGGATAAACCGGATGTGGACTTCATTGAAGGGCTTTCTCCGGCGGTGTCGATAGACCAGAAATCAACATCACGTAACCCTCGATCCACCGTAGGAACGATTACTGAAATTTATGACTATTTGCGGCTTCTGTATGCCCGGATCGGCAAGCCGCATTGTCCACAGTGTGGCGACCCAATTGCGAAGCAAACGCCCCAACAAATTGTTGATCAAATTCTTGAATTGCCCACCAAGACTAAATTTCAAATACTCGCGCCACTCATCAGGGAGCGCAAGGGTGAGTACGTGGAGGTCTTCAAGCAGCTTCAAGCCGACGGCTACTCAAGAGTAAGAGTTGATGGTGAAGTCTATTCACTAGACGAAGTTCCCACTCTCAAAAAGCAGGAAAAGCACACGATTGAAGTAGTCGTCGATCGCTTGTCGGTCAGCTCAGGATCACGACAACGTATGACTGACTCGGTGGAGACCGCACTCTCGCTTGGACACGGTAACGTGACATTGGACTTCGTCGACCGCCCAGCGGGAGATCCTGATCGGGAATTAACCCTGAGTGAACACCTCGCCTGCATCCGAGACGGCTTGTCATTTGAGGAACTGGAGCCGCGATCATTTTCCTTCAACTCGCCATTTGGTGCATGCTCGGCCTGCTCTGGACTGGGCGTGACACGGGCTGTTGATGTAGAGTTGGTAATCCCAGACTCCGCCGCATCATTGAATCAGGGTGCAATTGCGCCTTGGTCGCGTGGCACCGTCAGTGAATATTTTCGAAGGCTGCTTGAGTCGCTTTCTGAAGAGATTGGGATCGACCTCGACACCCCGTGGTCCAAACTCAGCGCCAAGAACCGTAAAGCAATTCTCTATGGCACCGATGTGCAACTTCATGTGAAGTTTAAGAATAGATACGGACGTCAGCGTTCCTACTACACGACCTACGAGGGGGTCGTGAATTTTATTTCGCGTCGACACGCTGAGGCAGACACGGATTCCTCTCGCGAAAGATTTGAAGGCTTTATGCGTGAAGTTCCGTGTGAATCCTGCCATGGCAGCCGACTCAAGCCCTTAACCCTTGCGGTTACCGTGTCTAACCATTCAATCGCAGAAGTTGCAGCTTTGCCCATCAGTGGGGCACGAGACCTACTTGCCACATTGAGGCTTTCCGCGCGCGATGAAACTATTGCAGCCCGAGTGCTCAAGGAAGTGAACGAGCGGCTGCAATTCCTGGTCGATGTCGGTTTGCATTATCTTTCACTTGAACGGGCCGCTGGGACCCTTGCTGGCGGAGAGGCACAGCGCATACGACTTGCGACTCAAATTGGATCAGGTCTGACGGGGGTGCTTTACGTGCTCGATGAGCCCAGCATTGGCTTGCATCAGCGGGATAACGAGCGGTTAATCGCCACCTTGATCCGATTGCGCGACTTGGGTAACACCCTCATCGTGGTCGAGCACGACGAGGAAACGATTCGGAGTGCGGACTGGATCGTTGATATTGGTCCTGGAGCTGGTGAGCATGGGGGTGAGGTCGTTGTCAGCGGCAAGTTCGCGGATCTGATTGCGTCTAAAAAATCTGTGACGGGAGCCTATCTTTCGGGGGCAAAAAGCATTGCCGCCCCAAAAGTTCGACGCGGACAAGAGCGTGGGTGGATCGGGGTCAGAGGCGCCAAAGAGCACAACCTCCTTAACGTAGACGTTGACTTTCCTTTAGGGAATCTCTGCGTTGTCAGCGGGGTAAGCGGGTCCGGGAAGTCAACCTTGGTAAATGACGTATTGCTTAATGTTCTTGCGCGAGAGCTCAATAGCGCCTCAGTAGTTCCCGGCAAGCACACGAAGGTCACCGGGCTAGACAAAGTAGACAAAGTTGTCCACGTTGATCAAGGGCCGATTGGTCGCACGCCACGAAGCAATCCGGCGACGTACACGGGTGTCTTTGACCATGTGCGCAAACTGTTTGCACAAACCCAAGAAGCGAAGATTCGTGGGTATCAACCGGGCAGATTTAGTTTCAATGTTAAAGGTGGCCGTTGTGAGGCCTGTAGTGGAGACGGCACCCTAAAGATCGAAATGAACTTCTTGCCTGATGTGTATGTGCCGTGTGAAGCCTGCCATGGAGCACGATACAACCGCGAAACCCTTGAAGTCCATTACAAAGGAAAAACCATCGCCGAGGTTCTCAATATGCCGATTGAGGAGGCAAGTGAATTTTTCGCTGCGATTCCGGCAATTGCGCGACACTTAAAAACTTTAGTGGAAGTCGGCTTGGGCTACGTCCGCATGGGTCAATCAGCTCCAACCCTGTCCGGCGGTGAAGCACAGCGCGTGAAACTCTCCGCCGAGCTTCAGAAGCGCTCGACCGGGCGCACTATCTACATTCTCGACGAACCCACGACTGGGCTGCACTTCGAAGATATTCGCAAACTGTTACTAGTTCTGCAGAGTTTGGTGGACAAGGGCAACAGTGTGATTGTGATCGAGCACAATCTGGATGTGATTAAATCGGCGGACTGGATCATTGACATGGGACCTGAGGGCGGCTCTGGCGGTGGCCAGGTTGTTGCCCAGGGGACACCGATCGATATCGCGGCTGTCGAGGAAAGTCACACTGGAAGATTCCTGAGAAATATGAAACTAAAGGGGTAGAGCTCAACAATATGAAGAGACCGGATGTACACATGGCAGGGGTGGTCACCGACGCTTTAGCTCAGACCGGTGTCACGTACATTTTGCGTGCGAGTGGATCGACGATGTCACCGAATCAAGACTGGATCGTAAATCCAGTTTCAGACAGCCAATTCTTGTTCGGGTGTCATGGCTGGATCTCGTCCACACTCGACAGAGACAAAGTCAGTGTTGACTAGGGTGCGCAGACGCTAATGGCTGACCCTTCGACCTACCGACCTGCTACTGGGACAATCCCGGTGAGCCCGGGTGTGTATCGCTTCCGCGATCCGCAGGGTCGGGTGGTGTACGTGGGCAAAGCAATCAATCTTCGGTCACGACTGAACTCATACTTTCAAGATTTCAGCGCATTGCATCCACGTACTCAAAAGATGTTAACTACGGCCTCAAGTGTCGACTGGCTCACCGTAGGCAATGAAGTCGAAGCACTCGTTCTGGAATACTCGTGGATTAAGGAATACTCCCCGCGATTCAATGTTCGCTTTAGGGACGACAAGACGTACCCCTACTTGGCGGTCACCGTAGGTGAAGAGTACCCGCGGGTTGCAGTTGTTCGAGAAGCGAAGCGAAAAGGCACGCGATACTTTGGGCCCTACACGCAGGTGTGGGCGATCAAGGCGACCCTTGAAGAGTTGATCCGAGTGTTTCCGGTTCGCTCGTGTCGTAATGGAGTGTTCAACCAGGCGAAGAGAAGCGGTCGCGCGTGTCTGCTGGGATATATCGACAAATGTAGCGCCCCCTGCGTGGGTCGAATCTCGGTTGAGGACTACAACGGACTCGTCAATCAACTGATGCGATTTCTTAGTGGTCAAACCCGCGAGTTTGTCGATCAGATCAGCCAACAGATGCAGAATGCGGCGGACAATGAGGATTTCGAGTCAGCAGCAAAGTGGCGCGACCGATTGGCTGCGTTGGAGAAGGTACTGGAGAGAAACTCAGTGGTTTTCGAAGACTCAACGGACGCCGATCTGCTTGCATTTTATTTCGACGAACTGCACGTAGGTGTTCAGATAATTCACGTGCGGGTTGGGCGAATTACGGGTGAGCGGTTCTTCGTTGTGGAGCGCATCGAGGAACTTGACGAACCCGGGTACGTCGAACGCATCCTTACGCGAGTGTATTCCGATATCGCGACTGACGGCGTCCCCAAGGAGGTTCTTCTTTCGCGTTTGCCGTCAAATCAAGCCGCGCTGGCCAATTGGCTGGTGGGTGAACGAGGGTCAAAAGTGGACTTGCGCACACCTCAAAGGGGCGACAAGCGGGCCCTGATGGCAACGGCGATAGAAAATTGCGAGCGGGCACTCACGAAATCGAGACTTGAAAAGAGCGCTGATATAACCGTTCGGACACAGGCGCTCAATGACCTCCAAGACGTACTCGAGCTACCCGAGCCGCCCCTTCGAATCGAATGTATCGATATTTCCACTCTGGCGGGGACGCAGACTGTGGGGTCACTGGTGGTATTCGAAGACGGACTGCCAAAAAAATCTGACTACCGAAAATTCATCATTAAAGGTGACCGCAAAGATGACCTGTCCAGTGTGTACGAAGTCGTGAGCAGGCGCTTCAAAGAACAGTCACATCCACAGGACTCGCGCTTTGCCTACGAGCCGTCACTTCTGGTAATTGATGGAGCTGCCGGACAGGTGAAAGCGGCCGTAAACGCCCTACAGGACTGCGGGGTTACCGTGCCGGTGGTTGGACTGGCGAAGAGACTTGAAGAAGTCTGGGTTGTCAACCGAGTGGATCCGATAATTTTTGCACGCAACAGCCATGCGTTGCATTTACTGCAACGGGTGCGTGATGAAGCGCACCGGGCCGCGATCTCACATCACAGACAGCGACGCAGTTCCACATCGCTGCAGAGTCAACTAGACGAGATCCCAGGCGTTGGACCCGTATTGATTAAGGCACTATTGAAAGCTTTCGGATCTGTAAAGAAGCTGCGTGAGGCAAGTGCAGCAGAGCTGTCAGGTGTTCCAGGAGTAGGTCTAAAAACCGCCGAAGTAATCTGGAAGAATTTGCATCCGGAAGGTTCTTGACAATCACGGTAGCGTGGAGATCGAGATATTGATGATTGCCGGATTACACATTGAGGAGGGGCGTTCATGTCGGGTGCAGACTTACAAGACTCAGAACTGATTGTTCTCACCGGAATGAGCGGTGCCGGTCGCACTACGGCGGCGCGAGCACTCGAAGATGTTGGCTGGTTCGTGATCGACAATATCCCACCCACCTTGCTCTTGGAGGCTCTCGAGTTGGCGAGTGGCAGCTCCAATATCAAGAAAGTCGCGGTGGTAGTGGATACGCGCAGTCGGTCACTTTTCGCCCAACTGCGCTCGGTAATGGCTGATTTGGCGCTGCACGTGGGCAGTGTGACGATAGTTTTCCTCGAAGCGACTGACGAAAGTTTGGTGCGACGTTTTGAGTCCTCGCGCAGGCCGCACCCACTACAGAACGATGAAGGATCCATTGATCACCGAATAATTGACGGGCTCGCGCGCGAGCGCGAGATTTTGGGTGAAATTAGGGCGGTAGCAGATCTAGTTATTGATACAAGCTCGCTAAATGTTCACGATCTACGACGTCGAATCGAAGCGGCATTTGATTCCGATGGGGAAAGTGATTTCCACATCACGGTGGTTTCATTTGGGTTCAAGTACGGAATCCCGGTGGATGCGGATATGGTCGCTGATGTGCGATTTTTGCCGAATCCGTATTGGGATGAAGATCTACGTCAGCTCACCGGCAG
>MEHZ011223320.1_pt1 | contig 10880 bp, 5 predicted proteins | sample 897221 | NCBI WGS metagenome assembly MEHZ01 (sample SAMN05514161, study PRJNA337945) | marine metagenome | isolation source: marine surface water | place: Arctic Ocean | collected 2007-12-13 | reverse complement strand
TTTAAAAATAGAATTAGCTGAACTGTCTGAAAAGAACAACACCTCTCGTGCAAACATGAGCGCAGATCAACAAATGCGTTTAAAAAACTTAGAAACTTTAGTAACCTTTAAAACTACAAACGCTCAACTAGCTCAGCAAATGGACTTAGCTAGTATGGGCAATGCACAGCAAATGGAAATGGCAATATTAGCTGACAAATCTGCTACTGACAGTGCTAACTTTACAGAAGCTAATCGTTTTAAACTTACACAGCTACAGACTGCCGCACAGCACATGGCGCAGAACACTGGGTTCCGTCAGCAGACTGAGTTAGCTAACATGAGTTCAGAGGAGCGTTTACAGCTTGCTAATCTTACGGCTCAAAACCAAGCGTCTTCAGAGAACTTAAATGCTCGACAACAAGTAGAGCTTGCTAACTTAAACGCTAAGCTAACTACAGGCGTAAAGAATGCTGAGATGCGTCAGCAAGCAATCTCTCAAACTTTTACTACAGATCAGCAAACAGAGCTTGCAAACTTAGAGTCTTTAAATCGTGCTGATTCTGAATCATTAACTAACGAACAGCAGTCTAAACTAACTACATATAACGCTACGGTTCAACGCTCTATACGCCAGACTGAGCTTAACTCGCGCATGGAAGAAGTAAATTTAGATGCAAGACTTAAAGTAGAGTTGTCAGAACTTTCTGAAAAGAACACAACAGAAAGAGCTAACATGTCTGCTGACCAACAAATGCGTCTTGCTAATCTTAATACTCTTGTAGACTTTAAGAAAACTAATGCGGGTTTTGCACAGCAAATGGAGCTTGCAAACTTAGGTAACGAACAGCAGATAGAGTTGGCTGAGTTGTCTGAAAGAGCCGCCGCAGATAATGCAAACTTTACTGAAGGAAACAGAGGACGATTACAAGAGCTTAATACTTATGTTCAGGTCATGTCGCAAAACGAACAGCTTGAACAGAATGCTGACATGGCTAATCTTTCTATGGAAGAGAAGATCAGTCTTGCTAATCTTAGCTCACGGAGTCAAGCTGACATGGCTTCTATGTCTGCTGAGAACATTGCAGAGCTTCAAGTCTACGAAAAGAAAATGGCGGCAGGACAGGTCAACGCACAGCTTGCACAGCAAATGGGACTTGCAAATCTTAGCAACGAACAAAGCGCGGCAATGTTTAACGCTCAAATAAACGCTAACTTTGATATGAGCGAGTTTAGCGGTGAGCAACAAATGGCACTGGCTAACAGTAAGTTTATGCAGACTATGACGGCTACAAAGTTCAGTGCCGATCAGCAAACAGCAATACAGAACGCTACAATGCTAACACAGGTTGATCTTGCTAACGCTGATGCACGTACAAGAGTATCCGTAGAGAACGCTAAAAACTTCTTAACTATGGACATGGCTAACCTTAACAACGAGCAACAAGGTATTGTTATGGATCAACAAATGGCTCAACAGACTTTGTTGTCTGACCAAGCCGCTAAAAATGCCGCGTTGCAATTTGGTGCTACATCTCAAAATCAACTAGATCAGTTTTTAATTAGTCAGTCTAACAACATGAAGCAGTTCAATACAAGTGCGCGAAATGCTATGGAGTCCTTTAACGTCACTGAAGCTAATCGTACAGCGGCTATTGAAGCAGGAAACACGTTGCAAGCTAAAAGCCTAACTGCACAGCTTGAAGTTGATATAAGCAAGTTTAATGCTTCTATTGATAATCAACAAGCTACTTGGAATGCGGCAAACGCACAGGCTGTTGAACAGTCTAACATTCAGTGGCGTAGACAAGCTAATACTGCAAACACTGCCGCCGCTAATGCGGCTAATCAACAGAATGTTCAAAACTCATATAACATCTCTGCATTAGATCAGACTCAAATGTGGCAATCACTGCGGGACGAGGCGGCTTATGTACGACAGGCTTATGAAGCAAACGAACAGCGGAAAGCATTGTTGTTACAAACTGCTATTGGTAATGAAGCTTCAGCAAAAGAAAGCGAGACAAGTTTATACACATTAACACAAGTAGCCGCAAAATATTTTGGTGCATAAGGAGAATAAAAATGGGTTGGTTAAGTAAAGCGTGGAAAGGTTTAAAGAAAGGCGTTAAAGGTATTGGTAAAGGAATTAAAAGCGCTTTTAAAAAGTTTGGTAAGTTCATGGGAAAGATTGGAATTTTCGGTCAAATAGCTATGATGTTTATTTTGCCGGGAATTGGCCAAGCTCTTAGCGGAGCATTTAGTAGTTTAGTAGGTACAACAGCGGCTACAGCTACAGCTACGGCGACAGCGGCCACATCAGCAGTTGCGGCAGGTACAGCTACAGCGGCTCAAGCAACCTTAGCGGCTACTGTAGCAGGAGGAGGAACAGCGGCGGCTTCTGCTGTAGCGGGTACAGGACTTTTAGGAGCTACAGGAAGCGGAGTTATCTCTACGATTGCGCGAGGAGCAGGACAAGTTCTTCAAGCCGCAGGTAATTTTGTTAAGGTTGGACACAGCGCATTTAAAACTGTAACTGAAGGTATAACTTCTTTTGTAGGCGAAATGGGCAAAACAACACTAAATCAAATTCCGGGAATTAATATTTCTAGCGGATCACAAACTTTTTCAGGCGCTTGGCAACAAGTCCAAAAAAACATAATGACTAATGCAGGACAAACTATAGAGGCTTTTAATACCGCCATAGGCTATACACCGGCACCTGCGCCTGTTGTGACTGCAACGCCTACAATGGGAACAAGTGGAACACCTACAGCTACAGATTCTTTAGGGTCTATGCCTGAAACGCCTTCTCTTGCAGGAGCGGATACGCCATATGTTGAGATACCTGACGCTCAAAATAGTTTAATGGCTCAGCCTGTAACGGCTCCTGTAACAGCTCCTGTAACAGCCCCTGTAACAGCTTCAACAACAAACGCACTTGAAAGTTATGGGCCTTTAAAAGTTAATCCACAGTTTAGTGCGGAAGGCTTATCTCCAGAGTTTCAGCCTAACTTTGGGCCACAAGAAGGACAAAGAGGCTTTTTTGAAAGTGCTTCTAATAAAGTTGGAGAAGTTTATAGAAATGCTACAACAAGCGTAACTGAAGGATTTGATAACTTTGTAGATGACCCTGTTGGAACCTTACTTGGTGAAGACCCTGCTGAAAAAATGGTAGATAGAGCGTCTGCACAATTAACAAGTACTGGTATAAACCGTCTTGTCATGGGCAAGCCTGAAGCTCCTGATTACTTTACAACTAATATCCAAGGTATTAGTCCAATGTCATCGACTATAGAGTATGGCTCCCCTGAAATAAATGCAAGAGCTTTTGAAATGAATACAAACTTGTTTAATTTCCAAGCTATCAGACCTTGGGGCGCATCAGCTTATAATAATCATATTCAAACTATTAATAAGTTTTATCAAGGAAATTAAATCATGCAGAAAGAAGAATTTTTAAAATTTAGATCGCAGATGAAAGCTCCAATTCCCGGCCAATCATTAACTAATGATCCTGAAAGCCCTGCTCCGTATGAGCAAGCACCAAGGTTTACTAGTGTACACGATGCAAGTTTATATTTATGGTCTGAAATAACTGATCCTGAAATGTATATACCAGTAATGGAATCTCTTTCAAACAAAATGCCTGTATTAAGTATAGTACAAACAATTTTGTTTGGAGAGTTTCAGCGCGGAACTTTTAATCCTGATTTGTTGCTTATGCTTGTTGAGCCTTTAACTTATATGTATATTGCTTTAGCTGAAAGGTTAGATATTGATGTTGTAATTTATGACGGTGAAGACGAAGATGAAGAAGCTGATGAAAGATTATTAGGTGCTAAGTTGCAAGAATCTCAACTTGAAGACATGAAAAAAGCGGCGCGGTCTGGTCGAGTTCCAGAAGGCGTAATAACAAAAGAAATGCAAGCGGAGTTAAAAACACTGCCAAGACTTCCTAGCCTTATGGATAGACCACCCGAAGCCCCTGAAGAAGTACAAGAACCTACAACCGACCAGAGCCTAATGGCTCCACAGCAAGGATAAAAATTATGGCTATGGACATGAGTAAAGTTAAGGGCCAAAGCTCTACGGAGTATGGTGAAAGTTTGTTGGCTGAAACGCAAGCAAGTAATGCTCGTATTAGAAAACAAAATCAAAAAAACTCAGATAAATATGCGCGGATGTCTTTAGGTGTAAATGCCGCAATAGGCTTTGCTGAAAATGTAATGGAAAAAAAACAACAAGAATTTTTTGCTCTAGAAGAAAATGCAAAAAACATATTGCAAACTAAAAACGCATACACAAACGCTTCTACGGTCACTGAAGAAGAGAAGCTTGCACAGGCGAATAAAACAGGTTACAGTTCTTATTTTAATAGCATAGCTGAAAATAATGTAAGAGAAGCTTTAACTGCTAGGTATGCTGAACAAGGCGTATATAGTAAAATACAGTTTGATGGACTTGTAAAAAGTGGAGCCTTTGAGTTAGGTAAAAAATTACAAGCGGCGCATGAAGACAAGTATAAAGCCGCTCAAGATTATTTACAGACAACTGGTGAGGGAGGAAAAACAGCTTACTTAAATGTTCTTAAAAAACAAAAACCGTCTGATATTAAAGGGATGTTAAATAATTTTGTAGGCAGTGTCACAGGTCTTTCAGGCGAAGATGCTCTTAACCAACAAGCAGAATCAATTTTAGGCAGTGCAACACAATTTGAAAACTACCGCAAAATTTATCAAGAAACTAAAAATGCTGATGTTGCGATTCTTTTTGCAGAAGCTTTACCTGAAGAATTAAAACCTGCCGCACTTACCTATGGTAAAACAGCAGTTAAAACAGGTACAAACATATTAGGAGAAGATACTTTTTCTGTAATGGTGTCTGACCCAAATCAAAACGGTAAAACATGGCTTGCAGATTTAGGTAACGGTGAAGTTCAAACAAGCACTGTTGTGAAAAAACAAAATTCATTCTCTTCTATAGTAAGCCAACTTAAAGATGGCGATGCTTTTAGTAATCGCGGTGAAGCTATCGCAATGAAGATTCCTGATAGTTTAAAAAATAAACTAGCTGAAAATCTAAATGATAAAGCTACAGAGGCGGGAAGCGCAACTTGGAAAGATGATAAAGGGCGAATAGCTTATGTAGCGTCACAAAACAAACAACTACAAAAAGAAGTAGGCGCAGTTGCGTTACAGCTTAAAAGATCATTTAGAGAAGATATAGGCGATGATCAAATTGATACGATTACAAGTTCTTTATTAACTCTACATATTAATAACCCAAAAATGGGTGTAATGCGGAAAGGTGCAGGTGTTGCTAATCCTTATTTTACACTGCTTGCTATAGATAATGCTGTATCTTCTGGAGCTATGAAACAGAACAACGCAGTTGTATCTAAGATTTTAGGCGAAGGAGGAATAAATTTGTATTCTTCTTATGCAGAAGCTTCTAAAAATGAACGGCCTAATATTTTAAAAACTTTAGATTCTTTACACGCAAGTTCAAAAGAATCAGGGTTTGATGTTTTTAAAAATGTAATTGTAGAAGCGGATAAATTACAACTTGCTTCTAGTCAAACAGGTAATACAGCAGATTATTTAACTGATAGACAGGCTTATATACAAGCAAGTCAAAATATTACAACTGGGATAGGCTCACAAGTTAGAGCGGCACAATCGGCAGAAAAGAAATCAAACATGGATAATGTTTTTAAAGCTCTTAGCGTTATTGCAGAAGGCGACAACGAGCCTAGCATTACTTTAAACAGTAGAACAAAAAAATATAGAGACAGTGTAGCTATTGTTAAAGCCATGACCCCTGAACAACAAGAAAAGTTTACAGTCGAGAAAAACAATAGGATAGATTATTTAAAAACAACAATGCCTAAAGTTTCAATTGCAATGCGTGGCAAAATGCGTACAGAGCTTAAAAAACTAGAAGATAACTATGATGGATATATTTCTAAATATTTCACTGAGGTTGAATAAATGTCAGAAGAAACTAAGATGTGGACGCTAGGGCCAGTTAATTTAGGAGGCGGTGAATACGTTCCAGAAACAGGCGAGTATTCTGTTACAGATTTTGAAGAAGACCCAGTAGTAATAAGCAACTTTGAAATTGTTTCTGATTACTTAGCTGAGAATATGGGCGTAGGTTCAGCACTTGTTGATCAGTCAACTATAGGAAAGCAGACTGACGTTGCAGAGTATCAAAGAGATTTTACAGGTCGTATAGGCGCTAATTTTTCTAGGGCCGCCGCGTTTAAAGACGCTCCTGAACATGTCAAAGAAGCGCAAAGAGAATTAAATAGACGGTTTGAATCTGCTAACTTAACTGGAACAGGAGAGTGGCTAGGAGCTATCAAAGACTATACAGTCGATACTGTGTTTAACCCTGAGATGGTAGCAACTTTAGCATCTATAGGCTCTGCTGTGCCAACAGGTGGAGTAAGTGTTGTTGGTAGAGTAGGCGCGGGTCAAGCTATTAAGTCTGCATCTAAAAAAGTTTTAGGCGAGGCGCTTACTAAATCAGTGGCTTCTTCTTCTAAAAATCCTTTAGTCTCTTCTATGGGTATTGGCTCTGTATATGGTGGGGCAGGTGGAGCAGGACTACAGTCTATGGATGTAGCAATAGATAATAGAGAAGACTACAGTGTAGGCGAAATAGCGCAAACAGCTTTAATGGGTGCGGGTTTTGGTGCGGGTATTTATGGCGCTACTAAAATAGGAAAACAGTATTTTCAAAGAGGCACTGACTTTGCTGAAGACATTTCTGTAGAAAACGCTGTAAAGATTTTTGACGATAGCGTTAAAGACGGCAGTGTCCCTCCTTCTGCTAATAGTATTATTGTAGATTTAACTAACTTAGGTGAGGACTCAGCTAACGTATCTAAAACAGTTAAGGATTTATTAGAAGACACCTCAAGTTCTATTTCTGTTAATGTTAGTAAGCTTACTAAAGAACTAGGCGTCTGTCAAAAAACAAAAGAAGAAATACTAGATATTATTAAGAACGCCGCAGATAGTTCTACTACTGCTAAAGACGTAAAAAATGAAATTATGCACGGGCTTTATAAAAAAACAAGCATGGTTTCAGGACAGTTATTTGGAAAAGCCGCAGGTGTGTTGTCTCCAATGGCAAAACTTTCAGGAACTGCAAAAGTGTTGCAAGCTAAATTTAGTTATGAGTTTGGGACAGGTTGGAAAAAAAGCACTAAGGTTGTAGAAAAAGACCTGTCAGAGAACCAACGAGAAATCACAGGACGTTTTAATGAAAGGTTCCGTGGAATTGTAGAGGGTGTTTCTCTAAACGCGGCTAAAGGAACACTAGCTGAAGACGTAAACAACGTACTTATGTTAGCACTACGCGGCAATAAATCTTTAGCTAATAACGGTTTAGATAAAGCTACTAATAAAGCAATCAATGATGCGGCCAGTGAAATTAAAATATTATATAATGATATGGGCAATCAATTAAAAGACATTGGAGTTATTGACGCTCTTGTCCCAGATTACATTCCTCGTATGTGGAATCGTAAAGCTATTGAAGAAAACCAAACTAAACTTGCAGAGCTTTTAGAATCTAAAGGCAAGTTTGGTGCAGGAGAAGGTAAAAAAGCTGTTGATGATATGCTTGCTATAAAAGATCAGATTGATGGTGGCGGCTCAGGCGGTCATTTCTTTTCAGCGAAGAGAAAATTAAATGGGATTGAAAATGACGCAGACTTCCAAGAGTTTTTAAACAACGATGTTTTAGGATCGTTACATATGTATACTTTTCAAGCGGGGAAGTCGTTAGCTAAGCACCGCACATTTGGCGTTAATAATTTAAAAGACTTTTCAGAATTTTACATTCCACGGATTCGTAATGAGCTATTAGCTAAAGGACAGAAGCTGTCTCAATCAGAAGAAGATACTATTTTAACATTGTACAAAACCGCTACAGGCGAAGGCATGGAAAGATACGGTAAAAAAGCACAGACGGCTGTAGATGTTTATGGCTTTGCTAACCGCGTAGCTATGCTTCCTCTTGCAACTGTTTCTAGTTTAACAGAAGTATTTCTTAACATTAGCAAAGTAGGTGTTCGTAAGTCTATAAAAGGTTTTAATGAAGCCCTAGAAATATCGTGGAAAGGTATAACTAAAGATTTAGAATCAACACTAAAGACTAATAACAATTTAACAGCCAAAGAAGCTTTTTCTGAAATGACTAAGTTTAGCATTAACATGGATCAAGCAATGGCGCAGTTAGGTGATAGACTTGCAGGTGCTGAGCTTGTTAACGAAACATTGCAAAATGCAAGCAACAAGTTTTTCCGTGTAACTATGCTAGACCAGTGGACTAAGTTTGTACAAACAACTTCTTACGCCAGTGGAAAGCTTTTAATTAAAGAAAACATTGAAGCTCTTGCGGCTAACGGTAGCAAACCTTTAAATAAAAGACTTGAAACTATGGCAGGAGAGTTAGCTGAACTAGGCATAGATTATAAGCAAGGCGTGAAGTGGTTTAAAAATGGGTCTAAAGTTACAGATAAGTTTTATGACTCTCAAGTTTTAGGAGGAGCGGCGCGATATACTAACTCAGTTATTTTACAACCTACTTCTATGTCAGGACTAAAGCCGTTGTTGCACTCTAATCCTAAAACTGCTATTGCTTTTCAATTGTTAGGCTATCCGGTTGCCTTTACAAATACTGTATTAAAAGGAGCCGCGAAGCAACTTGTTAAAGACCCAGTACGGAACACAGCTAAAATAGCAACAGCCGCTACAATTATGACAGGCATGGCGCGTTGGACAAACTATGTTCGTTCAGATGGCGCAAGCGAAGAAGGAAAAGATTTAGATGAAATACTATATAGCTCTGTAGCTCGTTGGGGCGGTAATGGTATATTGTTAGACACGTTTGCAAGAGCGCAGAAAACCGCAATGTATTCTCAGAATGCGGCGGCGTATGGCGCAATGCCTTTTGGCCCCGTAGTTTCTGACACTTTAAATTTATTTCAACAGGGCATTATTCCTGTAGTTGGTCAAAAGCTTCCCTTCTATACAGCCTTTGCACCCGCAATGGATTTAGCAGGTATGGACGGAACAGATCAAATGCGAACGTATAGAAAGCACTTGTTAGAAATTCAAAGAAGAATGTCGGCTAGTGTACTTCCAAAGTTTGAAGAGTCTATTCCTGTAGTCGGATACTCCACGGGAGGCGAGGTTACAAATGTTCCTAATGTTCCTACTGAGCCTGATGAGCGTATAGATAAACTAACAGGTCGTCCGTATAACGAACAAGCGGGTACTGCATATATGGATAAGGTAGATGATGAGCGAGAAAAGAAAAATAAAGGAGGCCCACTAAATGATGAGCCGCTTTCTATTACTAAAATTATATCTAATAACGTAGGTAACACATCAAACGCTGTGGAAATTAAAGCTACTGCTCTTAGAATTAAAAAAAGTTTAATCGGCTTAGAAGCTCAAGGAGTTATAAAGTCTAAAGACCCTGAAGTGTTAAACTACGTAACAGCCTTAATAATAAGTGGGGTGTTAGCTCCGTCTTTTAAAAGTATTAACGACTTAGAAAAAATACCTTCTTGGAAAAAAGCAGTTGAGGCTTTTAGTAACGAAAAACTGTGGGAAAAAGCACAGATAGATTTAGGAGTTACTAACAAACAACAGGTGGCGCTAGAAACTATCGCTACGGTTTCTGAAAAAGTAGACCCTGAAGGCGCTATAAATTCTGTAGTTACTCCTCTTCTTAGTACCTTAGCTCACAAAGTAAGAGAAAATAAAAATAATACAGAAGTTAAAAAGTCTGTAAAAGAGATGGATACGGCGGCCAGTAAAAGAGTCAAGAAGAACAGCGGCGGGGTGCTTATTGATCCTGTAGCTCAAGCACTTGCTGAAGCGTCAACACTAAGCGACACGCCAGTTTCTTCAGCTAAAAGATATTATGGTAGAGATGCTATTAATGAAGTAGTAAAAAGAGAAGGTGCGCTAACTTCCGATCAAGAGTACGTTGTTGAACACGAAGGGTTTGTAGACGGTGAGTATAAAGACACTAAAGGTATTGTAACAAGCGGTGTAGGTCAGACAGGCGAATTTATAGGTCGGTCTTTTAAAGAAACATACGAAGGACAGCGACAAAGAGTAAAGAAAAAAATTCCTAATTATGATACCCTTTCTGAAAACCAACAAAAAGCTTTAATGTCTTTAGGATATAGAGGCGATATGAAAAAAGATTATAATTGGGTTAAACTTTTTAATAAGGGAGAGTATGACAAAGCCGCAGTAGAATTATTAGATCACACAGAATACAAAAAGTTAAAAGGTATTGTTAAAAAAGGCGGGAAAGTTAGCGGTATTATTGGTCGTTTAGAGGAAGCCTCAAGGCTTCTTAAAGATTAATATGGGCTTTCCTTTTGAAATAATTACAATGCTTGGCTCTACAGTTCTTGGTGGGGTTATGAGTGTGTGGGCAGAGAGTCGCAAAGACAAAGCAGAACATCAAAAGCTTCTTATAACTCGCGGTGAGTTTGGTGCAAAAGCCGTCAAAGCCGCAAGGGATGTTAAGGACAAAGGCTTTCAGTGGACTCGTAGAATCATCGCGCTGTCTTCAGTCTTTGCTATTGTCATACTACCTAAGCTAGTGGCTGTGTATTACCCTACGGTAGATGTTACGGTAGGTTACACAAACTTTCAGCCGGGATTTTTATTTCTTACTGAAGGTAGAGATATCTTTGAATGGATAACTTTTAAAGGTTTAGTGATTACACAATTAGATACCAACTTAGTTTCAGCTATTATAGGTATGTACTTTGGCGGCAGTTTAGTGAGTAAAAAATAATGAAACTAGCTGTTGCTGTTGCGTTTGTATTAGGATCGTCAGTTCTGTTTGCACAA
>MEHZ011352758.1_pt1 | contig 10884 bp, 9 predicted proteins | sample 897221 | NCBI WGS metagenome assembly MEHZ01 (sample SAMN05514161, study PRJNA337945) | marine metagenome | isolation source: marine surface water | place: Arctic Ocean | collected 2007-12-13 | reverse complement strand
TTGCTTACGATATGTTTCAGCCTAATCAGACTGTTACGCCTACTGTTACTGCGCCTGCTGGGTCATCTGCTAATCAAAACCCTAATTTTGCAAATCCGTACACAGGGTTTACAACAAACGTAGTTCCGCAGTTACCTTCACAACAAACTGGATTTAGTGGCTCTAATTTAGCTAACCCGTATACATTCTCCACTAGATATTCATAGGGAATACAACAATGGCCGATGTTGACATAGGACGCGCATTATCAGGACTAGGCGCAGCATTTAAGAACGAGATGCCTGCCTTTATACAGCAGACCCGTCAAGAGGACTTAGACGCTGAGAAAAGAGCGCAACGAGAAATGCTTAATGCTGATCGCCTTTTTGATAGAGGTATTGCCGCAGAAGACAGGGCAATGCGCCTCTCAGATAGAGATAGGTCTATGGCGGCATCAGAGGCTAGTAGGCTTGCAGCTATTGATGAAAAAAGACAAGAAACTTTATTTATAGATTCTAAAATAGCTTTAGATGCTCTAAACGCTGGAAATCTTAATGAGGTTTATGAAAAGTTTACCGATAGGTTAAATGTTCTTCCAAGTATGGGAGTTACAGACTTAAAACTGTCTCAAGATGTTCAAAGGCTTGCGGCTAGTGCTTTTGAAAACCCAGATGATTTATTAAACCTAAGAAACAGGCTGGAAGGATACGTTAATACTGGAATGTCTTATGGAGTTCTAGATAAGCCCGTAGTTGACAGCTTTACTCTTGGTGAAGATCAAATTAGATTTAAAGATAACATACCAGTTGCCTATGGGCCGGAAAAAGTCGTTCCAACCGAAAAATATAGTTCATCTGAATATGCGGCGGCTGGTTATGCAGACAGAATATATAATTCTAATTTAGTTATTGATGAACTAGAAAGTGATTTTATTGATGTGTTTTCTGGTATTGCTGGAGCGATTCCAAAAGCAAACCGATGGAAGACTGACAATAGACAATTAATAGAAAATGCTCAATTAGATTTTGTTTTGGCTGTTCTTAGAGATGAATCAGGAGCAGTTATTGGTCAGGATGAAATTGATGACGCAATTAAGCTGTATATGCCTAAAACTGGAGATAGCCAAGTTGCTATAGATCAAAAAAGAAATAGAAGAAATGCTGTTTCAAGGAATATGATTAGAGAGGCTAGTGGAGCATATCAACCAAGAGAAAATGCTCCAAGATCATCAACATCAACAGAGTTAGATGTTGTAGTAGATTATGATAGCGAAGGAAACAGAAAATGAGCGAAATAGCCAGACTTGCAGACGGAACAATTTTACGCTTTCCCGATGGTACTGATCCTGCCGTTATGGATATGGCGGTAGCAAAGTATATTTCTGAGCAAAGTTCTGCTATTGATTCCTCATTAGATAATCGCCCAAATTTTGCTGAAAGAATGGAGAAAAATTTTAATGAAAGAATGGTTTTGCGTGATGAAATACTTGCTCTAACACAAATGCCAGAAGGCGCACCAGTAACAACTGAAGAAACCGCTGTAAATGGTGGCGGAATAATGAATGCTCTTAAAAATACTTTTAGCGGGCCTTCAGAAGAAGAAATAGCTTATAGAGAAAGAGCTAATCGCAGTATAGATAGCGGAATGAGCGGTGTTACTGATTCAGGTCTTCAAACTCCAGCGGAGGGGGCATTACAATTAACTGGAAAGGTTGGAGCAGGATTAGCTTTAGATGCAATAGGGGAAGGGCTAGTTAGTACAGCGCGAGGATTATCAAATATTACTCCTGATGTTATTGAAGAGCCTCTTACTGATTTTGCTAAAGAACAATTTACTATATTTATGGATCAGCCTCTTATGCAAATGGGGCTTGAGGCATTAAAAACAGGCGGTGACAAATGGGGGGCATGGTCTGCTGACAACCCTAGAGCAGCTAGAAACATTGAATCAGTTGTTGATATAGGTCTTATTGCCGCCCCAGTAAAGGGAAAACCAAAGATTGCAACTTCTCCAAGTGTGTTAGAAAGAGGAACAGCAGCTTTAGAAACAAAAGCAGTAGAACAAGTTTCCTCAACTAGACAAGATTTTTTAACTCAGTTAGTTAGGCCAAAACAAACTCCAAGCGTTAAATTAAGCCAAGCTGCAAGAACTACAGAAGAAGGTGTTTTTAGAAAAAAGGTAGTTGCTCCATCTACTCAAGAAATTAAAATGGCAGAAGCGGTTGATGGAATTAAAGGTGTTAGCCCATATAAATCATTATCAACAAATAGAAATTTAATTGCTGATGAAATAGGTGTAGAGGCAAATTTTCTTAAAAAATCTTTAAAAGATTCTCCTTATATATTTACTACTAAAGAAATTGATGATGCTTTTGCTATTTCTATTAAAAACTTAGAGTCAGCCCCTCTTATTGTTGGCGATGCGGCTAAAGTTGGCGAAAGGTTAATTTCCAAAGCAAAAGAAATTGTAGCTCAAAATCCTAAGACAAGTTCAGGATTATTACGATCTAGGCAGGAATTTGATAGGTATGTTAGAAGCCAAAAACCTAAAGCATTTGATGAGGCTCTAGACAACGCGCTTACTACATCGGTGAGAGAGGTTAGAACTACATTAAACAATCTTTTAATTCAAAAAAATCCTAGTAAAAAAGTTAAAGAATCTTTATCTAGGCAATCTAATTTGTACTCTGCCGCCGACAATGTAGCAGCTAAAGCAGCGCCAGAGCTTAACAATGCTGTTAGTAGAACTTTGGCTAAAGTAATGGAAATTTTACCCATTAGAAACGCCTTTTCATCACTAGGCGGTTTAGCTTTGGGTCTTGGTGGTCTTCAGGCAGCACAAATGTTTGCTGCACCTTTTTTGCTTTTAGCAAAAGTAGGCGCTGGTGCGTATGTTGGCAATAAAATTTTATTAAGCCCTCAAGCTAAAAGAGCTTTGTCGGGCCTTTTGCGAACAACTGACAAGGCAATAAAAATGTCTAAAGACAAGCAAGTAATTAAGCAATTAAGGGCTGACAGAGTGTTAATTGCTGAAGCCTTAAAAGAAGGAAGCAAATAATGGCAAGATTCGGTGATTTTGATCAATACCTAGACAACGCTGGTGATCCGCTTGTCTCAGGCAAGATATACTTTTATGAGTCAGGAACAACGACTTTTAAGACTACCTATGCGGATGTTAATAACTCCATCCCTAACACGAATCCTGTCATCCTTACTGCGGCTGGCAGACAGCCTAATGTATTCTTTGACGGTGTTGCCAAGGCAATCTTAACTAACAGCTCCGACGTTCAGATAGCTGTGCGTGACCCCGTTGGGCAGACCGAATCAGCCTTTGGTGATCAGTGGGTAGCTACCAAGATATATAACGCCACAGACGTTGTGCTTGGCTCTAATGGCGTATTCTATCGATCCCTGACCAATGGCAATCAAAACAACAACCCTATTAACACTTCTGGCTTCTGGACTCTGTTGTATTCAGTTGAGTGGAACGCAGGCATCACCTACAGTGCTGGCGATGTTGTGCTTTACGGTACGACTCAGTACCAGTCTTTGCAGGACTCAAATCTTAATCAGAATCCATCAACAGTTACGGCTTATTGGGCATCTATTGCGTTTGCTTGGCTTGCCACCAGAACATACGCAATTAATGAGAACGTGGTTGGCACAGACGGCATTCTCTACACCTCGCTACAAAACTCAAACATAAACCATGTGCCTGCATCAAGTGCGGCTTGGTGGGTAGGCACAAGTGCGGCTGCTGCTGCCAGTGCTACTGCTTCGGCGGCAAGCGCGGCGGCTGCTTTGGTTAGCGAGAATGCGGCAGCGGCTTCAGAATCAGCGGCAGCTACAAGCGCAACAGCTAGTGGAGCTTCAGCGACCGCTAGTGCTGCGAGTGCTTCAGCCAGTGCTACAAGTGCTGCTGCATCTTTGGTTTCTCAAAACGCTGCCGCTGGCTCTGCAACCGCTGCCGCTGGTTCTGCAACTGCCGCTGCTGCCAGCTATGCCAGTTTTATTGAAAGATACATGGGCGCGTTTTCGTCTGCCCCAACAACGACTTTTGAGGGTGCGCTGTACTGGAATTCTGTATCAGATCAGATGTTTGTCTGGAATGGAACATCTTGGGAGGTTATTTCTGGAACAGGAACTGTCACTTCAGTTCAAGTGTCTGGAGGTACTACAGGACTAACTTACAGCGGTGGCCCAATTACCAGCGCAGGAACTATTACAACCGCAGGTACTCTTGCTGTAGCTAATGGAGGCACAGGACTTACCGCTGTAGGCACTTCTGCAAATGTTCTTACATCTAATGGTACTGCGTGGGTTTCATCTCCTCCAGCAGCGGCAGGTGTTGTCTACGTGGTCAAAACAGCTAACTACACAGCTTCAAACTTAGAAGGTGTTCTGGCTAACACAAGCGGCGGTGCATTTACTGTTACTTTGCCTGCCTCTCCAACTGTTGGGGATCAGGTAGTTATCGCTGATGCTGGTGGTGCTTTTGGGACTAATAACTGTATTGCTGGTCGTAATGGCTCAACCATCGAGGGAACCGCTGCTGACTTAAACCTCAACATTAACGGTGTTAGCGTTCAGTTTGTTTACAGTGGGTCAACTTGGGAAGTTTACGCTCAAGTAGGCGGTAACGGTGGGGACGTAGTAACACTTACTGGCACACAGACGCTAACTAACAAGACTCTGACTGCCCCTGTATTAACCGCTCCCATCTTAGGCACTCCTGCATCTGGAACACTAACCAACGCCACAGGACTCCCTCCTGCTGGGGTTGTAGGTACTGCGGCTATACTTGGTGCTAATACTTTTACTGGCACACAAAACCTAGCGGATAACACACTACAGAGAGCCAATTTTCAAGACTACGGTGAAATAACAAACGCTATTGGCAGTACAGGTGGTGGTACTCAGGACATTGATTTAACACTGGGTAACTCTGTAACAGCTACAGTAGACACCTCAACTAACACATTTACATTTAGTAATTCCACAGCGACTGACGAACTGTGTGGTTTCACCTTGCTATTAATCAACGGTGGTTCACAGACTGTTGCATGGCCTGCTAGTGTTGATTGGCCCGCAGCTACAGCTCCGACTTTGACGGCTTCTGGTGTTGATAAGCTAGTGTTTGAGACTGTTGACGGAGGCACTACTTGGACAGGAAACCTAGCTGGAGCAGCTTATGCCTAGTAACAGAAGAGGCTTGTTAGCAGCATCAAGTGCAGGTAGTACGACTTCTTTTTTTACGTGGGGAGGCAACTCTTCAGGGCAACTTGGTCTTGGAAACACCACTAATTTTTCCTCTCCTGTGCAACTAGGAACTGACACAGACTGGGCTTCTGTTGCGTCTGGTACAGACCACAGTTTTGGAATTAAAGACAACGGTACACTATGGGCTTGGGGGTCAGGGGATAACGGAAGGCTAGGATTAGGAAATACCACTAACTACTCCTCTCCGATACAAGTAGGTGCATTAACTTCTTGGGCTAAAGTTAGCTCTCGCAAAGATTTCACGCTGGCAGTTACGACAGACGGAAAACTTTATGCATGGGGAAACAACTCTTCAGGGCAACTTGGTCTTGGAAACACCACTAATATATCATCCCCAGTACAAGTTGGCGCATTAACTACTTGGGCAGATGTAGGTACGGGCGAATATTCAAGTTTAGGGCTTACAACGGCTGGGACTATTTTTAGTTGGGGGAGCAACATAATTGGAATATTGGGTTTAGGCAACACCACTTACTATTCATCGCCAGTACAAGTTGGCTCTTTAACAACGTGGGCGGCTATAGCTAGAGGTGATTTACACGCAATGGTAAAAAAGAACGATGGTACATTGTGGGCGTGGGGGCAGGGTACAAACGGAAAACTAGGACGCGGCAACACAACAACTTATTCCTCTCCTGTGCAAGTAGGAACTGACACAGATTGGGCAGATATTGATGTTGGTGGTCAACAAAGTCTGGGCATCAAGACCACTGGGAGGTTGTATGCTTGGGGACACAACTCTTCAGGGCAACTTGGTCTTGGAAACTTAACCTCCTACTCTGTTCCCACTCAAGTGGGGTCGCTAACCAATTGGTCTTTTTTAGCGGCAGCAAAATTCTCCACAGCAGCAGGCACAACAGACGGAGAGCTTTTTACATGGGGACTTAACTTTACTGGTATGTTAGGACACAGCAATACAACAACTTTGTCCTCTCCTGTGCAAGTAGGCAGCGAAACCTACTGGACTGTTAATACAAGTTTTGTATTTTCCCATGTTTTGGCGGTGGTTGAATAAATTTTATAATTACTTTTGAAACAGAAGATTGGCCTACAAAGCCAGAGGCATAACACATGGCAAATTTATCGGACATAATTACACCAACAAATCTTGTTACGTTAACAGGTACAGACACGCTTACTAATAAGACTCTGACTGCTCCTGTTTTAAATAACGCTACAGGCTCTTTAAGTTCTCCTGTTTTGACAACTCCAAACTTAGGAACTCCTTCTGCTGGAACCATGACTAACGTAACGGGACTGCCCCCTGCCGGTGTAGTAGGTACAGCCGCCATTCTGGGAGCTAACACCTTTACAGGCACTCAGAACTTTGCAGACAACACGCTCCAGAAAGCTAACTTTTTAGACTACGGTGAAATTACTAACGCCATTGGCAGCACAGGCGGCGGCACACAAGACATTGACCTTACGCTAGGTAATTCTGTGACAGCTACGGTGGACACCTCGACCAATACATTTACGTTCAGCAATCCTACAGCGGCTGACGAACTGTGTGGCTTTACTTTAATACTGACAAATGGTGCAAGCCAAACTGTTAACTGGCCTGCTGCGGTAGATTGGCCCGCAGCTACAGCTCCGACTTTAACAGCATCTGGTATTGATATACTGGTTTTCCAAACAAAAGACGGCGGCACAACATGGTTAGGAAACTTGGTAGGTGCTGCTTATGCCTAGTCGTATAAGAAATTCTTTAGCTGCTGCTGGCTCAGTAAGTGATCCAGAAAACGGCCTGTGGAGTTGGGGTAGTGGTGGTACTGGCCGTACAGGACACAACAACACAACTAACTATTCATCCCCAGTACAAGTAGGCGCACTAACTACGTGGGTAGACGTTGTTGCTGGTGCATACTCTGGTAGAGCCATTAAAGCAGATGGAACTCTCTGGACATTTGGAGGAGCTGGGTCTGGACAAAACGGATTAGGCAACACTACTGTTTATTCTTCTCCGGTTCAAGTTGGTTCTTTAACTACATGGGCTTCTGTTGCTGGCACTGGCGAACACGTTCTTGCTACTACAACTGGAGGCAAACTATATGTCTGGGGAAAAAACAATGTAGGCCAATTAGGGCTTGGGGATACATCTAATCGCTCTTCTCCGGTACAGGTAGGAACAGGTACGGATTGGGCTTTTGTAGGTACGGGCTACAGTCATAGTTTTGGAATAAAAACGAACGGAACACTTTGGGTGTGGGGAAAAAACAATGTAGGCCAATTAGGGCTAGGCAACCAAACAGGCAATTCTTCTCCGGTACAGCTCGGAACTTTGACTACATGGGCATTCGCAGTAGGAAGTGGGTATTCCAGCATGGCTCTTAAAACCGACTCTACCTTATGGGTATGGGGTAGCAATAATAATGGACAGTTAGGATTAGGCAACACCACTAACTATTCTTCTCCAAAACAAGTTGGTGCTTTAACAAATTGGGCAACTGTTTGTATAGGTTCTAATAATGGCCTTCACGCCTTGGCTACCAAGACAGATTACACTTTATGGTCTTGGGGGAACGGAACTTATGGAAGATTAGGACGCGGCAACACAACTAGTTATTCTTCTCCGGTTCAAATCGGTTCTTTAACAGATTGGTCAACAGTAAGCGCGAATACGCAGACCTCCTTTGCTATCAAAACAGATTCCACCTTATGGAGCTGGGGAGGTAACACTTACGGGCAGTTAGGGCACGGAAATACAACTTTACTCTCTTCTCCTGTCCAAGTCGGGTCAGAGGAATTTTGGTTAACAGTTCACGCTGCTTCTGATAATACATTGGCAACAGGGGGCTAATACTACCATGAACAAAAAATTACATTTCTTATCAGGATTACCTCGCTCTGGCTCCACAGTTTTAGCAGCTATTCTTAACCAAAACCCGCAGACTCATGTTTCTACTACGTCAGGTCTTACTGAGGCGCTTGGCAGTCTTGTAAACGCATGGGATGGCGGCATTTTAGGTGGCACTGACCCAAACAGAGAGCGGCTAGTGCAGACGATGCGCGGCACGATTGATGCATTCTACGAAACAACAGACAAGCCCGTAGTGGTTGACAAGAGCCGTGGTTGGCCTGCTCCTGCCATTATTAACACTATGTCTAAGGTAATAGGGAACAAGCCTAAGATTATTGCTACAGTTCGCTCTGTGCCTGACTGCATGGCCTCTTTTACTAGAGTAGCAAAGCCAGACAATCTAGATGAATTCATGCAGACTAGCCCTCTCACAGATCACCTGAAAGAATCTTACATGAACTTGCAACAAGGTCTTGAGGCTGCTCCTGAATGCTTCCTTATAGTCGAGTACGATGACTTGATTGAAAACCCTAAAAAAGAATTAGAGCGTGTACACGAATTTATAGGGCTAAAACCTTTTGCATACGACTTTAACAACATAGACGGTGAGTCAGTTAAGGAAAACGATGAAAACATACATGGCGTGGCGGGATTGCACGACATAAAGCCCAAGCTAGAAAAGCAAGTTAGAGAAGACCCAAAGATTACACTTGGTGCTTATTATAACGACTATTGCCAGCCTGAGTTTTGGCTGGAGACTCCTAGAACAGTGCGGGAAGAACACGACCTTGATAGGCAGTTAGAAGTTGGCAAGCGTGGTGATTTTGTTGAAGGCCGTAGGTTGATGGAGAAGTTAGCCTTGGAAGAGCCTAACAACCTACGCGCCACTTACAACAGCGGCTGGTACTTGCACAATGAAGGCAAAATTTTGGAAAGCTATAAGGCAATGGACGAGGGCAGGAAGATTGGAGTCTTCGGAAATACGCCACCTGCTGTCCCCACAACACAATGGGATGGCGAGTCTAAGGGCGTTGTTTTACTCAACCTTGAAGGCGGCTTGGGGGATCAAATTCACCAAATACGCTATGCTAAGAATATTGCAGATAGAGGGTGTACGGTTATAGTAGCTTGCTCTGGGCAACTTGTTCAGCTATTCACAGAGGTTGCGGGTGTCACAGCGGTTGTTCAGCATGAGGCAACGTTTGGTGTTTACCATGACTACTGGGTTGCTGGAATGTCGGCAATTGTCCCGCTTGGACTTGAGCTTAATGATCTGTCTGGTAAGCCCTACATATACAAAGATAGCTTTACCAGCGGTTCGTTTTGCAAAAAAGGTGTAGAGAGAGCAGCTAAAAAGCGTATAGGCTTACGCTGGCAGGCTGGTATACAGTTTGAACACGAGCATAATAAAACCTTTCCCTATGAGCTAATGTTTGAAGCTGTCAAAGGTATTGACGCTGAGTTTATATCGTTACAGCGCGATGAAGGTGCAGAGGCTAGACCTTCATGGGTTAAGGAAGTTCCGCTGGATAACTGGGGCGATACTAAAGCGGCTATTAATAGTTGTGATTTGGTAATATCTGCTTGTACTTCTGTCAGTCATTTGTCAGCGGCAATGGGCATAGAGACTTGGGTTATTACTCCGGTACTGCCTTACTTTTTATACTCTATGATGCAAGGCAATAAAACTCCGTATTATAATGATATGAAGTTGTTCAGGCAGGAAGAGTTTGGAAAGTGGGAGGCTCCTTTTGAAAAGATCAAAAATAAATTACAGTTTGAGCAAGAAAAAATTACATTCGATGTTGCACCGGAAGCGGTGCTTTACTGCATATAGGGAAAAATGATGCCAACTTATAGAGAAAGATTAAGCGGTAATGTAAAACAGCAGGGCGAAGTTAAGGCACTGTACAAAAAAACTGTCTCTTTCAGTAAGGTAGTTGATACCTATGCTGACTTGGGATGGGATGAGATAGAAGCTGTTCCTATGCCTGCCGAGTCTGGGCCATTAAAAATTGTTGTTGAAGGTGCGCCTGTAGAGATTGCAGGAAAATGGACACAGGTATGGATTGAAGAAGACAAGTTCTCAGGCCCAACCAAAGCAGCAGATGAAGCAACCCACACAGCTAGTCTAGTAGCGGCAAAAGAAGCCTCTGTTCGTACTGACCGTGACAGCCGAATTGCGCTTACCGATTGGACAGGTATGTCTGACGTTACTATGACCGCTGATATGGCTACATACAGACAGGCTCTTAGGGACATAACGGCTCACGCTAATTTCCCTGACCTTGATGCAGAAGATTGGCCCACAGCATAATGCGCGTACTGGTTTGTGGCCTTTCAGGTAGTGGCAAGACCGTCCTCTGCACTAGTTTAGTTGAGAAGGACAGTTCGTTTATTCACATTAACGCCGACGAAGTTCGTGGACGGCATGATGATTGGGACTTTAGCCTAGAAGGGCGCAGGAGGCAGCTAGACAGAATGATCTCGGAAAGCGAAGGGGATGGTATTTACTTACTAGACTTTATTTGCCCAACTCAAGAGTTGCGAGACGCGCTAGATGCCGACGTAGTGATTTGGATGGACACTGTAAGGCATTCTCAGTATCTCAATACGGATAAGCTGTTTGAGAAGCCCGACAATCCTGATTTAATTATTAATTGCTTTTGGGAAGACTCAGTGATGAAGTCCCGTAAGTTGATTGAAGTAGCGGAGCAGTCTTGTGACAAAAGAAGAGATGGCAAAGTTGGTCGAGCAGTCGGCTGAACTTGGTGCAAAAAAGGCGTTGCTCAATCTTGGGTTTGGCAGCGAGGATAAAGAATTGCT
>MEHZ011520788.1_pt1 | contig 10896 bp, 8 predicted proteins | sample 897221 | NCBI WGS metagenome assembly MEHZ01 (sample SAMN05514161, study PRJNA337945) | marine metagenome | isolation source: marine surface water | place: Arctic Ocean | collected 2007-12-13 | reverse complement strand
GCTGACGCTGTTACGCCTTTGCCGTTTGCTACTGCTTCTAGTAGCGGAATGTTCGTGACTAAGTTGGGCCACTTTAGTAAATAATCTTTTGCTGGCACAGGGCCAATTGTGCCTGTTCCTATATGTGGGCCTGATGTTTTAATGCCTCTTGTACTAGTTGCTTGACTTAGCACATTAAAATTTATAGGATTACGTCTTGCTCCTTGCACATTAACCTTATTTTCCATCAAATAATTAGCAAATGTTTCGTCTCCAGAAAACCTGTCTGCTTCAGGAAACATAATCGTCCAGCCTAGCACACCGCCTCCGGCGCCTGCAACATCTATCACCATTTGTGCATAGTATTGTCTGGGCCAGGGGTACTGTCCGTTAACTGCTAAACTTTTTTCGCCGATGTTTATTATCACAACATCCTGGCTTTGCTTAATTTCATCTAACTGTTGATATGCGTCAAATGTTTGTCCTCTGACACTTTGTAGTGCCGTTGGATCTGCTACTCGCAATGCAAGTAACAACACAATTGATAACAAAACAGCATAGCCACTATATAAGATTTTCATAGCAGTATTTATCGTATCTTAATACAGTCGTCTCGCTTTTTTGCTTGAGAATATACGTCAAAGTTATTAGCAACCACAGCCCCTATTACCAAATTTGATAGCTGTAAATCCGTTTCTGTTATTGTTACGTCATGCTTATGTGCATAATATAATGCAGGACCAATCAGAATTACTTTCAGTGCTATTATCTCTGTTGATGTCGGTGTTTTGCCTAGTAAAGGATTAACTTCTTTAACGCAACTATATTGTATTGCTCTATCTGTTGAGTATATGTCTAATATTTGTAGGGTATAAAACATTGCCCACTGCAATTTAGTTGCTGGTTCTATAAACGGTGGTAAGTCTAAAATAACCTTGGGTTGAAATGTGTCAACATGTTGTTGTGCAAGAACATCTTCGATAATTTCTGCTGAGTAGCAACAAGGTTCTCCCCAGACAATAAATTGTTTCTGGCTGGGTGTTAGGTCTGTTGCGAAGGTTGTAATAGAAAATAATATTGATGCAAATAGCATAAGTGAACGCATACTTATATTTATCTAAGTCAAAAAAGTTTGCTTTAACCTAAATGTATTCTCTCTAATACTGTATTCTTTTCTGCATCAGTCATTGTGTACCAGTCACGCATCTCTGTAGCAGTTCTAAAACAGCCAACACAATACTCTCCGCTGTCATCAAACTTACACACTTTGATACAAGGTGACTTAACCAAACTGGGTGCTCTAGGCTTACCTCGTCTCACTGTAATCTCTCTATCATCTCTAACACTGTGACTAGCTCACTTACCGAACTGTCGAGCACCATGTGAGCAACTTCGTTATCGTTCTTAAGTCGTTCTTCACACAGCATATCTATTCTTACTCTGAGATACTTTTCAACTTTGTCCATTCCGTCTCCAGCCAAGTATAATCGTTTATGTTATTTAATACAGCAGGGTCATCTCTGTTCTTTAAAGCGAACTGATAGCCTGCCTCAGCGCCTGCTTCTGCCTCAGCAACAAACTGTGCATCTGGCTGTGGATGTAACCAACTGCTTAATCTACGTTGAGCATCTGGATCAACACTCAGTGTTAACTTAACACACTCTCTAAACGCACTACGCCATGTGCTGTGTGCATCTACATTAAAGTTTGTTACACAACTAACCTGCGGCATTGATTTAAAACGTTTGCTAAGTCCTGTTGTAAAGTCTAGTCCCCACGATGTAGCATCTGCTACTTGCTGTGTGTTAAACAGTTTAACTCCACCATAGCCGTACTCTTCGCCTGTAACTTGATTACGACTGTTCCACACATGCACAACGTCTTGGTCATACACATCTGGTATGTATTCAAAGTTAAAGTCATCGCTTACTAGTGCATCAGCATCAACTACCCAGAACATTTTAGTATTGCACTGTGTAGCACATGCCTTGTGTGCATTAAAGATACCTTCTACACCTCTAACATGCACAACATCAATACCATCCTTTGCTTGAATAACATCTATGTGTGCTTGAACCATTGATTCATCTTCCTTATAACTGAGCATGAACACTGCATAAGGTGTTATAATACTTGCTGGCTCTTTAACATACTGTAGTTTGCCTGCATCCATTTTGTTTAATCGTATCTTTTCAGAGGTTACTTCACTCATAACTGAGCTAATAGGGTTGGGCCATAGCCTAACTCCACCGTAACTTTGTGTTAAACCTGTGCGTGAATTGGTTCTTTGCCACACATGAGTCTTGTATAAACTGTCTAGTTGAGGTGTATGTGCGAATACAAACTGCTCTAACGGCTGTACATCATCATCTATTGTGTAGAACCAATCATCATTCTCTGCTTGAATGTGTTCTAAATGTTGTTTATGTGTACCCATGTCTGTGTTTAACGTGTATTGTTTCCAGTATGTGGGTAACGTTGCTACGGTATAAACCTGTTTAAGTGTATTAAAACTGTTATTAACTATTTGTTTAATGTCGTACTGCATGAGATTAAACGTTCCACGTGGTATTAATCTAATACTTCTGAAGTCTTCGTTAGAGTCTTGGAACACATGTACTGCATCTTCTTCCCACTTAGTAGGAATAAAATCAAATTTAAAGTCTGTTGCTACAGTAACCCATGGATCGACGACCCAGTACATAGCACTCTCACATCTATTATCAAAGTCTGCAAGTTGTTCTAGTATATCTTCTTCTGCATCTAGATTGAAGATAGGGTATTCTTTTTGTGCACCACCAGTAGCATTTAATATTAACTGGTCAGGTATACTACAAGTCAACACTTGCTCATCACTTAACTGACTAGCATCATAACTTGTAGGCCATAACCTTATGCCGCCATGTCCGATAACTAAGCCGTCTGAGTCTGTTCTCTTCCACACATGAACGATGTTGCTGTTGTCAGTGTGTGGCATAATACTTTGTGCAATAATGTCTGCATCTAAGTCTATGTCTGGATCTACTGTCCACACATAGCCTACGTCTTTGTGCTTGGCTATGATTGCTTGTACTTCCTCACTAGTAAGGTCATGTAATTGTTCTACAGGCCATATAGGATCTTTACTTGCTATGTTATAGATCTCTTTTAGTTTAACATAACTATTGTCCTTAACCTCTTGTTTAGTATATGTCCTATTAGGCATTAGCTTAACTCCGCTTTGCTTACTGCTACCTTCATGTTGCCATATATGAACTACATGCTCCTCCCACTTAGTAGGCACATAATCAAACTTCCAACCCTTTGCTAGTTCAACATAAGGATCAACAGCCCAGAACATATTGCTTTCACACTGACTACTGTACTCGTTTATCTGTTCTAGTATAGCAGATTCACTATTTAAATAACAAATACTGTATTCTTTTTGTTCTCCTGCTACGGCATCTAGTATTAATTGTCCTGGAATACTGCATGTTAGTACTTGGTCATCACTTAACTGACTAGCATCATATGATGTAGGCCATAGTCTAAGCCCTCCATGTCCTATAACTAGCCCTTCATTGTCTGTTCTTTTCCATACATGAACAACTAAACTGTTATCTGTATGTGGAATAATACTTTGTTTAATGATATTATCGTCTAATTCGATGTCCGGATCTACAGTCCACACATAACTTACATCATTGTGCTTGGCTAATACGCCTTGTATCTCTTTACTAGTCATGCTTTCTAATTGTTCAATGGGCCATATAGGATCTTTACTTGCCACACTAGTTATTTCTTTTAGTTTAACATAACTGTTTTCTTTAACCTCTTGCTTACTGTAAGTACCCTTGGGCATTAACTTAACCCCGCTGTGCTTACTGCTACCCTCATGTTGCCATATGTGTACAACTTGTCCTTCCCATCTGTTAGGCACATAATCAAACGTCCAGTCAGCCATTAGTTCAATATGTGGATCAACTACCCAAAACATATTACTTTCACATTGGTCACTGAATTGATTTATCTGTTCTAGCAAACTACTATTGCTGTTCAAATAACACACAGCATAATCTTTATGTTCTCCTGCCACAGCATCTATAATTAATTGTCCAGGTATGCTACTGGTTAGCACTTGTTCATCAGTTAGGTTGCTGGTATCATATGTTGTGGGCCATAGTCTAAGACCACCTGCACCTACAGATGTTTTCCAAACATGCACACTGTCGATGAACTGTTCATGTGGTATAATGCTTTCTGCTATAATGTCGTTGTCTTGTTCTACATCAGGATCGACTGTCCAAACATAATGTGTATCGCTATGCTTGTCTAGTATTTTTTGTACTCCCGCAACAGTTACATCTGTTAATTGTTCACAGGGCCACGTAGGTTCTTTACTCGCTACCTTAGGCATCTCTTTAAGTCGATCAAACTTGTTTTCTATAATTTGCTCTGCACTAGTATATTTTATATTAGTTGGCAATAGTCTAACACCTGTTGCTCTACTACTACCTTCATGTTCCCATACATGAACAACATCGTTGTCATAATGCGTAGGGTAGTAACTAAAGTCAAAGTCTGTGTCTAACGCAACTGCGCCATCTACTACCCACATCATGCTGGTGCTTGTTTGTAGTGCTAGACTCTCGTAGACGCCGTCTAAGCCACCTACTAGTTCATTAGGCTGTACATGGTACACCGGAAACTCTTGTTGCATACAAGCAGGTTCTCTGATATACTTCGGTCTACCTTTCTTCTCATCCTTATGCCTTAAACTAACACCACCATAGTCATACTGCTTATTGGTAATTGGATTTAGTTTCTGCCATACATGTGACTTACCTTCGTCAAACACATTAGGTTGGAAGTCAAAATCGAATGTCTCTAGTACAGTTACGTCTGGATCAACTACCCAGAACCAATTAAAACTGCTTAGTAACAACCCGAGCTCGTACGATTCAAACTTCTCAAACTTTATATCCATTACTATTGGAGTGAAGTCATGCTCTTTAACATCTCCGTTCCAATTAACTGGCATCCATTTTAATAGTCCGTTAGCAAATACATGCTGTGTGTTCTTTTCAAACACGTTAGGTTGCCACGGTATAACACTAACAGCATCTTCAAACGCTGTAGGTACTATCCAACTATCTTCAGTAAGTGGTTCATCTGATGTGTCAGTAAATCTGATGGGGTATGTCTTACCACCGACGGGGCTTTGGTCGTTGTATTTGGTATCGCCGTTCCCATTGACCGGTACAAGTTTGATACCTCCTGCTCTGTTGTCGCTGATATTTGTAACTGCTCTGGGGTATTTGTGTTCCAAGTCATTCGGAAACTTGAATACCTGTATGCACTTCTGGTCATATCGTTGTGGTACATATTTAAAATCCTCATTAATTTGATGTTCACTGTCTACAAGCCAGAACATTTTCGTTCTGCTCTTCCTTGCTGGAGTCTCATAATCATTAATATCGTCTGCATAAAATATATCATACCGTACAGGACATATATCTTCTTGGTGCTTATGCTTTGTGATATCAAAGTCTTTGTGTACTAACCGCACACCACCGCATCGGTTGTCCCATGCGTCTGTTACGTCTAGTGGATAACGTTCTTCTAAGTGTCCAGGTATCTTAAACACATGTATGTATTCACGTTCGTGTACACTAGGTACATATAATAGTTTACCATTAAACATATGATCCCTATCTACTATCCAGAACCATTCCGTTTTACTACGTTCAGCATACTCACTGTATGTGTCTGCTGTAAACTCATCCTCGTCTACATAAAATACATCGTAGGCTTCGTCTTCTACTGGACATGCTTTGTGTATCTTAGTCTCTGCCTTACTCCATGCCATCGGTACTAATCTAATACCACCCATAGCATCTGGATACTTCTCTTGTAACTGGTACGGCATTTTGAATGCATGTATCATATCAGCTTCAAACGGATTAGGTACCCAATCGAATGTGTGCAAGTTAGGCATGTACTGTGCGTCTACTAACCAAACATAGTCAGTCTGGAATGTATTACGTTGTGCATAACGTTCCACATCCTTTGTGTAGTACACTGGGTATGCAACATTGGTATCTAGGAACTTGTGATACTTTGTATCAGCTGACTCCCAATCACGTGGGAACAACTTAACGCCACCTTCTTGTTTAGGATACTTATGTTCTAGCTGTCCACGTAAGTGAAAGCTGTGAATGAAATCGGGTTCGAAGTTCCCTGGTGCCCAATCAATATCTTCCCCTAAGACATATTCACTATCCACACACCAAACGTGTGTACTGTTAGGATTCTCTGCAAAGTAATTCCCTGGTGCATCTTCAAACAATGTGTCGAAGTATTTCTTACATACTACTTTGTTATGCCATACAGTTTCTGTGTTCTCACGTTTAGGTAATAGACTTACCCCGCCGTAATTCTCTTGGTTCCACTTCCATATATGCTGATACTTCTCTGTGTGAGTATCAGGTTTAAAGTCGAAAATTTCCCAATTGGTTATTTTAGTATTGGAATCAATTATCCAGTACATTCTTGTATTTGATTTAATGCTGTCTACATCGTTAACCTGACTGGCAAACGGTAGCCTTTCTTTTAGTGATGTGTTCTCACCAATGTAAAATATATCGTACATTATTTGTTAAGCTCGTTAATAGTAGCTATTAGTCGGTCACTCGATACATCACTTAGAGAAGGGAGTGGCATTGCATTTTCTAGTTCTCGTTCTATACTAGTATAAGCCCAGTGCAATTGTATACTACTAAACTCACAGTCGTCTCTGTGGAACCGAGGATCAATACCACATACATGGCATTTGTTTTTCATTTTCCACATCATGCATTCTTCTGGACTTAATGAAGGATCCCACTGCCACGGTTCACGTGACATATCTGAAAGTTCCTTTGCTGAATATATTCCGCTGGTGTTAGTCATCTCGTACATGTACAGGGACCTTATAGTGTTTGGCAAATTCCTCTGCCTCTTTTGCTGTGTTCACAATCGGCTGTCCTTTAATATTTAAACTTGTATTAAGAACAATAGGGCACCCGGACTCAGCATGCCATTGTCTCATAGCATGGTATAGTTCTGGATGACTCTTCCTATTAACTGTTTGCACTCTGCTTGTACCATCCCCATGTACAACTGCAGGTATCTCGTTTGGTCTCTTACACTTAGCAATGAACTGCATGTAAGGTGAGTCGAGTTTGCCTCCCGGCATTTCAAACCAATCACTTGCATGTTCCTCTAGAACAATTGGAGCAAAGGGTCTGAACTTTTGTCTACGTTTAATTTCATTTACTTGATCCTTTATTAGTTCCCCTCTAGGATCAGCAAACAAACTCCTGTTGCCTAATGCTCTTGGTCCGAACTCTGCGGCACCATTTGCAACGCCAAATATTTCTCCTTTGCGTAAACTTGCAAGGAACTTTTCTTTGGGCCAGGCTCCGTTAATTGTATAACCTAAGAAAGGTGTTTCCCAATTAACTCTGTTACCTGTGGCTTTATAATAATAAAGTGCCGCGGCTCCTAAACTGGAGCCTGCGTCACCTGGGTTAGGCATAATGTGTACGTTCTGATAGAGGTCATATAGTCTAGCGTTTGCTACACAGTTTAATGCACACCCTCCCATAAACACAAGGTTATTACTTTGTGTATACTCTTTGGCTAACTTTGCGTAAGCCATAATACGTTGTTCACACACCACCTGGGCACTTGCGGCTAAGTCAAACTGTACTTGCTCGTCTGCTAATGCTTCAGCACTCATAAAGTTCTTAGGCAATCCTTTGCTCATGTCAATAGTTTCCATAGCAGTTCTTACATCGCCGTCTATTTGTCCATGCCGTGTTTCAGTTAGTGGGTGTTTAAATAATTCGTTGTTAATTTTATTTACATACAGAGGCTTGCCGTATGCCGCCATGCCCATTAGTATGTATTCATCTTCCATAGGCTTTAAACCTACAGCACCTGTTACAGCACTATAGAACAATCCTAAACTATTTGGAAACTTAACTTCGTGCATTAAGTCCAGCCTAGTTGAACCGCCTCGTTGTGTAGACCATTTATAAATTGTTGCTGTTTGTTCTTCACCGATAGCATCGATAGTCATTACAGCCGCTTCGTCGAAGTCACTAGTTAGCACTCCTGCCGCGGCATGACTCTCATGATGTAGACAGTTAGTTACTGGAATACCTTTTAGCTGTGGATAGTATTTTGCAATCCATTCTTCCGCAGTAGGTTCTGTAAACACAGACTTAATACTACTCCAAGTCATTTGTTTCAGTCTACGCTTCTGCTTTAGTTTACTGCTCTCGTGGAAAACAATAACATCAGGCAAGCCGTGTTTCAATGTGTCCTTCATAAGTTTCTGGTTTATAAACGGGTCGTTCTTTACACGACTATATCGTTCGGCATGTCCAGCAAATAATATCTGCCCGTCTTCAATAACACAAGTACTTGCGTCATGAAACATACTGCTAATTCCTAATATTCTCATCTATATATAAAGGGATCGTTCTTCCTGATATTATCAAGTTTCTTCTTTAACATCGCTTCTTCCTCTTCCGAAAGCTCAACGTCATCAAGGTCTAGATCCACATCCTGTACTGTGTTTGGTTTCTTTGTTTCGTCTACTATTGGATTGCCGTATAAGTCACCTTGGTCTACGACCTTAGTTGTCTTACCTAATCCATTCATTTCGTCTTTACTCATTTTACATTCCTGCTAGTTGTGATTTAAATTTGCTATAGTACTGTTCATGTATATACGCATCTGCATGTAACCAATCTGAAAAGTGTTCTGGGTAATCATCTTTATATTGATCCACGAAACTATCATATGGTTCAAAGAACGTTTCAAAAGGAAATGCGTCCCTCAGATGTTCTATATTCAAAAACTCCCACTGTCCTTGGTCCATTTTTGCACAACTGTTCGTTTGTATGTACTCTACTCCTACACTTTTTAAGAATGTATCTAGTAGAGTAATATTTATTACACGCTTGGTCATTCCGAAGTCAAAGTCGGTATGATATAGTTGTAAGGCTTTAAACCAATTTTTAAAGTTAGGACCTTGCCCGTCTTTATAAAAAGACTTATAGTCACAGCCGTTAGCCCAATGATAGTGTTGAGTATGCCCATCGTGTTCGTGTGTAAACTCCATACGTTCGTTAGTGCTCCAGCCGATTACAACTAATAGTTCACTAGGGTCTCTGCCCTGTGCTATCCACTTAGAAACAAACTGCATAGTACTTCTAACTATGTAATCATTACTAGCACCTGGCATACATTGATTAATATAGTTTAACTCGTATTCCTTTGCTAGTAGTCCGGGCCACACTAAGCCAACTGCTTCGTTAGTCCTAGCAGTATTACCTTGCTCGACAACCTCACTACCTGCTAAATGACTACAGCCGCTAACGTATAACCATTGCTTATTGCTTACGTCCAATCTAGCAACTCCCATAGTTCAGGTATACTTTCTTTAATACTCTGGTCACGTTTGCTGTCAAGTAGTAACGTGTACTGTTTGAATACTTCCATCTGTTGTTCACTGTCATCGTTGTACGATTCTTTCAATGCTTTAATTAATCCTAACACAGTCTGCTTGTTACGTTCGTCTGCATCAAAGTACTTGCTTGTTGCTGACCAAGACTCTAATCTCTGTACAGCAACGTCACGTATGTTCTGTGGTAAGTTTCTAATGTCTAAACACTTTGGATAGTTGTTTAATAAGAAACTAATATCAATCCTACGTCCACTCTCATTAGATATCTCTTCAGCATAGTCAAGTAAGTCTGTGATGTTTAGTATGTTATATATTTGTATAACAGGACTAAACAAAATGTTACCCACTACTTCTGAATCAGCATAGTCTCTGATGTGCTTGTCGATAACACTCCATGTGCTTCCACTTCTAATGTAATCGTTGTATTGAGCATAGCCGTCTACACTTAAACACATTAATACATCTCTAAACTGTCCTATGGTTTCTAAGAACCTAGGCTGTATGTTAGTCATGTTACTGTTAAACACTAAGTCAATATCTTTTGCTATTCCGAGTTCGATACACTTGTTGAGGATCCAATACACTCGCTGTATAATAGTGGGCTCACCGCCGGTGAAGTATAGCCTATTGACATTAGGCAACCATTCTTCGACTGTTGAAAGGAAGCCAGGATCATCAAACCAAGGCTGAGTGTAATCACTAAAGTCACCCCAGTGACTTGTATCCACGACAAACTGTCTTTCTTCTTGGGTGTATAATTCTTCATCTTGTAACTCCTTGTAGATTGCACTGCTGTTTTGACTCTGGCACATTCTACATCTTAAGTTACATAGTGTTCCTAGTCTAAAGTCTAAGTACTGTGGTGCTTCTTCTACAACATAATCATTTACAATACTCTTGTCTATTATTTCTTTTATTTGATCTGCATTACGGTGGAACCCCATCCAGTCTTTAATGTAGTTCTCTCTGTAACTTGGTATGTCCAAGTCCTCTAGTTCGTAGCAAGGTTGGCAACCATCGACACGTTCGCCTTCTATCATTTGCTTTCTAATCTTACGATAGTGATTGTTATTCCATACTGTAGAAATATCGTCACCCTTGTTTAGCATTAGTATGCTACCGTCATCCTTTTTAATTTGACCACTAGCAACACAACAGATGTTAACTGTACTACTAGGCTGTGTCATTATGTGTATCCACGGATACGGACAGAACGTTTTACTATAGTCGGTCATGTTTATTACCTGCTCCAATTTGTTGCATCTCATCCATGAAGTTCATTACATCGCTCTTTTGGAAGAATGGTTTTAAGTGTTCCCACAGCTCGGGGAATGTTTCCTCTATACTCTCATTCCTGTATTTGTCACTAAACATAGTTTGTCTTGTGAACTCGTCCATGTAGCCTATGTAATGTTCTT
>MEHZ011557247.1_pt1 | contig 10898 bp, 7 predicted proteins | sample 897221 | NCBI WGS metagenome assembly MEHZ01 (sample SAMN05514161, study PRJNA337945) | marine metagenome | isolation source: marine surface water | place: Arctic Ocean | collected 2007-12-13 | reverse complement strand
CACGCGCCCCTCGCTGCAATGCGCTGTTTCCAGGCTACCACGTCCTCTGCGAAGACCATGCCTCTACATCCGGGTACCGGATCGTCCCTGGGAACACCAACCTCTCAGCGGGGGCCCCAGCGGGGCGTGCCTCGTGCGCGGACGGGCACGAGGGGGGAGCCTCCGCAGAGCACTCGGCAGCGCCCGCACACGTCGTGGGGGGGCGGCTCCCGCCATGTCGTACTTCATGCCGACCATTAGATTTGCTGGCTTTAAAGAAAGGCCTCCAGTATCAAAGGTGATGCCTTTACCAACTAGCCCTAGGTGTTTACCACCGCCGCGATAGTGCATCTTTATAAGCCTCGGTGGCCGTTCCGAACCTTTTCCGACGCCCAGGATTCCACCGCAATTTTCCTGGGCTAGTCTCGCTTCATCCCAGACTTCTACCTCTATTGCCAGGCCATGGCTGGCGGTGATGCAGATTTCTGCAAGCTTCTCGGGCCACAAGTCGTTGGCCGGCGTGTTGATTATCTGCCGTGCTTGAACAATTCTGCTGGCAAGGTTCAGAGAAGACGCAATATCTGTTCCAAGGTGTTGCTCGATTATTACAAGCTCAATGGCTACGAGCTCCGTTGTTGATTTTTTGTATTCTGAAGGAGTGTCAATGCCTAGCAGGCAACCCTCGGCTGCCAGCAGAATCTCTTCTGCTGTTGCCTTTGTCAAATCAATGCTCAGGTGAGTGACGCCTTTCGAGGCCCGCACGGAAGCGGCAGCGAAATTTCTGTAATTGATTGCGTCCCCACAACCGATCACCAATAAGACCACCTCGGTGCTAGGCACTCTGGCAGCGCTATCCTGCTTCGCTGATGCTCCAAATCTATGGATTGCGTCAGGCAGCGCGAACTCAGCCCAATCGGATTCTCTATTTGAGTGAGTTTTGGGGACTGCAAGATGTGTAAAGTTTTGGGATCTGGCGGCACTCAATGAGATGTTTTGCATGTTCGTAAGTTTAGGTCGGTTAGGCTTAAAGGGTGAAACAGCTATACGAAGAATTTACTCACGGTCAGATACCATCTGGGCTACCGATGGTTGCACTGATTTCTGGGTTCAGCGATTCAGGGTCCACAATTGCCCAGCTGTCAGATCACTTTTTTTCTGAACTGAGTCATGAGTTAGTCCTTAGCTTTGACAATGATGAATTTTTGGATTATCGATCGAGACGACCTGCGCTTTTTTTCGAGAAGGACCACATCGAGTCTTACGAGCCGCCGTCACTGGCGGTGCATCTGGTTCTAGACGAAGCGCAGCAGCCTTTCTTGCTCCTGGAGGGTTATGAGCCCGACTTGAGGTGGGAGGCTTTTGCGGCAAGCCTCCTTGGGATAATTCAGCGCCTGGGCGTTTCGAGTTTTACTTGGGTTCATTCCATCCCATTCCCGATTCCTCACTCCAGACCGGTAGGAGTGACCGTCTCAGGAAACCGTAAGGACATGATTGAGCGATTTTCCGAGTGGAAACCTCAGACGCAGGTCCCGGGTAACGTAACGCACCTTCTTGAATTCCGGCTGAGTGCTCAGGGCGTAAACACTGCCGGGTTTGTGCTTCTCGTGCCGCACTATTTGGCAGATAATGAGGTGCCAAATTCAGCGATCGCAGGCCTCGAGCTAATCAGCGCGGCAACTGGCCTCGTTTTCCCTTCGGACCAGTTACGTCAAGATGCCGGAAAGTTTGAAACTAAGGTCAAGAGCCAAATTGAGGAAAACCCAGAACTTAGTAAGTTAGTGCAAACCCTTGAGGCCGGTTACGCCAGCGGCGGCCCTGGCCCGTCCAGAGCACCCATCAGTAAGCCCTCGGGGGAGCCACGCAGTGTCGATGAGCTCACCGAAGAGCTGGAAAATTACTTGTCAACCATGAGAAAAAACACTGACACGAAGGAATAAAGTTCACTCGAATTACCTTTTATAGGTTATGTCAACGGAAAACAGTGGCATACTAGTTGTTCGAAGCCCTTTCAGGTCGCAAGACTTGACAAGGGTTTAAAGTCTGCCCAAGAGCGAGGTCTATCATCGCAACAGTGTCAAAGGCGAAAGCCAAGGAATCTTCGACTGAAGCCGCCGCCAAAGCTGCTCCTAAGAAGGCAACTAAAGCTTCTCCCAATACGGCAAGCGTCAAGCCAGCGAAGGCGGCGCCAAAGAAAGATGCGGTTGCGGCCGCAAAGGCCCCTGCGAAAAAAACAACGTCAAAGCCAAGAGCTAAAAAAGAAGCTTCAGTAGCAGACATCGTTTCGGAGGCAACTCTGGCTGTCGACTTGAGCTTGGATAGCGACTCAGACCCAGTAACTGCTGCAATTGAGCTACCCAAGGGTGCTCTCGTCATTAATGATGATGAAGATGACATCCCAGTCCAAAATCTTGCAATTACCGGAGCTACGGCTGATCCTGTCAAGGACTACTTAAAGCAAATCGGAAAAGTTGCGCTACTAAATGCTGAGCTGGAAGTTGAGCTCGCGAAGCGCATTGAGGCCGGTTTGTTTGCAGAGGATAAACTTGCCACCGAATCCAAGCTTGCCCCGGCTGATCGTAGAGACCTGAACTGGGTCGTGAAGGACGGAAAGCGTTCGAAGTCGCACCTTTTGGAGGCGAACCTTCGTCTAGTGGTCTCGCTGGCTAAGCGCTACACGGGACGCGGCATGCAATTCCTAGATTTGATTCAAGAGGGAAACCTCGGTTTGATTCGTGCGGTAGAAAAATTCGACTACACGAAGGGCTTTAAGTTTTCCACGTACGCGACTTGGTGGATTAGGCAGGCCATTACCCGTGCGATGGCAGACCAGGCGCGAACCATTCGTATCCCAGTTCACATGGTTGAAGTTATAAACAAACTTGCGCGAGTGCAGCGTCAGTTGCTGCAAGATCTAGGTAGGGAACCGACCCCTGATGAACTGGCAGCTGAATTGGATATGACACCTGAAAAAGTTGTCGAGGTCCAAAAGTACGGCAGAGAGCCAATCTCGCTTTCTACTCCTTTGGGAGAGGATGGTGACAGCGAATTTGGCGACTTGATCGAGGACACCGAGGCAGTTGTCCCCGCCGATGCTGTTGGCTTCACAATGCTTCAACAAGAATTAGAGCGAGTCTTGGATAGTTTGCATCCACGTGAGGCTGGAGTTATTCGCTCCCGTTTTGGTCTGGGTGATGGCGTGCAGATGACTCTTGACCAGATCGGCGAAAAGTTCGGCGTGACCAGAGAGCGCATACGGCAAATCGAATCCAAGACCATGTCGAAGCTTCGACACCCGTCTAGATCACAGCTTCTTCGCGACTACCTGGACGGCTAAATGCGTTCCATCCTGGCGGTCTTGATCGGGAAGCTCTTACGTTTTCTCGTTCGTTTAGTCCGGCCAGGCGGAGGCTCTGCGCTTCCAGGTGTGGTTGCAAATAAATTTGATCCACATCTACTTTCGAATGCCCTTGCATCCTTGGATCTAGGTTTGGTTGTCGTATCCGGCTCGGCAGGAAAATCATCGACCACCAGCTACCTAGTCAACTTGCTAGAAGCACACGGTCTTCGCGTCTTTACAAATAGCAGTACAGCAAACATTCGGCAGGGTCTAGTTGCGGCCGTTTTGAAACAAGGTAACTGGCGAGGCCGTCTGGACTCGGACATAGCGGTATTGGAATTCGACGAGGGCCACGGGGCAGTTCTTGCTGGCGAGCTCGATGTTCGGCTAGCAGTTCTCACGAATGTTCTTTCTGATCAGCTAGACCGATTCAATGACCCGGATGACGTCATAGAGATGCTGAGCAAAATAGGGTCAGCTGCCAAGGTAGTCGTCCTAAATACCAGCGATAAAAACCTAGCCCAATTGCAATTTAAGGCACCCGTAGTTGGGTTCGGATTGTCCTCAGAGCTGGCCAAGATTTCCAATCCGGTCTATGCGCTAAATTTCGGTTCTCACCCGGTCATCGCCAATTTTGCTCAGGCTGGAACCGACTGCGTGGTGTTGAATTCGGAAGGTAAGACTAAGTTCCTCACCACAGGATTACCAGATCACCAGGCGCTCAATCTGACAGCGGCCGTTGCCGCCCTTCACCAGTTAATTGAACCTTCGACTAGTACTATTGCCCACGTCCTCAAGGAACTGAAGCCGGTGTTCGCACGAAACGAAAAGGTGAAAATTTCTGGCCTCGATGTGACTATTCGTTTGGTTCAAAACCCCACTAGTTTTCAGCTGAACCTAGATGAGCTTAGGTCAGACAACACTCCACTGATGCTCATGGCTGGCCGAGACATTCATGATCCAAGCTGGCTCTGGACAGTCGATTTTTCGAAGCTAGAGAGGGTGGACATCGTCGGCGGATTCAATGCTCATGAGCTCGCCTTGAGATTGGCGGTTGCGGGTATAGAAGTAGGCGCTGTGATTCAAGATGCGAACGCTGCAGCGGATAATTTCCTCGCGCTACAAGGGACGGGTCATACTGTCTTGTTTAGCGCAGACGCAATGCGTCGAGTTAGAAGACACTGGGGGTTGGCAAAGTGAGTAGCTACTTCAGTTTTCACAAGGACTACTTTGATAACAACGGCGATCAGGGGAACCTGTCGGTTTTGAACTATTTTCTTAGCCAACAATCCGTGTTGTTTGATGAAGTTACCGACCCAGATTCGGCCGATTTTGTGATAGTTGGCGACGCAAGTCGCGCGGCACTTCGAGAATACGGGACAGAGCTTTTAGCCTTAGCCCCTGCGTTGCAAAAAAGGCACTCAGCCGGTCTCGCAACGCTGGTTATTGGTTCAAGCTATGAGTTTTTGGCATCTCAGGTTTCGTGGCTTGAAACCCCAAAGCTCGGGCCGATCACCAGCGAGTTTAGAACGGTTGACACTCTAGACGCCGGACCAATTGTCGGCTATCGAAATAGTTCGCTACTGAATCTTGATTTCGTTCGGAATGGTGACTTCATAGGCACCACACTATTCGGGCCGATTTTGGCGAAGAATCCAACATTATTAGACCAGATGCTTCTAGCTTGCGGAGGTTCTTCGGCAGACTGGAAACCGCAGATGCTCGATTGGGTTGAGGCTATTAGAGAGTCAATCCCAACGTAACTCAAGGTCCCTAGGACTAAAGGCACCCTTTACAAGGAAACAGCTTGGGGTGTTGTTCTAAGCCTGGTTTAGGTCGGAGCTTTGGTCGTGCCATCCCAGAGTGATTGGCTCCAACTTTGCCTTATTGGCATTTCCGTGATGTGCGCAAAACAGCAACTCACCGCCAGCTAATTGAACTCTCATGTATGCCTGAGCTCCGCAAACATCGCAGCGGTCGCTAACCAATAGCTTCGTGGTTTCCGTCATGTTTTCCATTGGCTTTATTAAACCACGGTTGACTCAAATGCATGTGACATTTGAAGCCAGTTTCTCTTACGGCGAAGTGGCGCGGCGGTTCAGGTGCGAACCAGGGTTATTGTTTCGAGGTGGATGATTACTCAGCGAGACACCTTTCAGTCCTTGAGGGACTTGAAGCGGTTCGAAAAAGACCAGGGATGTATATCGGCTCGACCGACGGTCGTGGCCTCATGCATTGTCTATGGGAGATAATTGATAACTCAGTCGATGAAGCCCTCGCGGGACACGGGAAGTCCATTGGCGTTTTTATTCATACCGACGGTTCGATTACGGTCCAGGACGATGGCCGGGGAGTCCCTGTTGACATAGAGCCAAGAACGGGTCTTTCCGGCGTTGAAGTCGTGTTTACAAAGCTGCATGCCGGTGGGAAGTTTGGTGGAGGATCCTACGGCGCATCGGGTGGTCTCCACGGGGTAGGAGCCTCAGTAGTGAATGCCCTGAGCTCTCGTCTCGATGTTGAGGTTGATCGCGCCGGTCAAACTTGGGCCATGTCTTTCCACAGGGGTGAGCCGGGAGTGTTTGCTGGTGTTGGTCCAGATGCGGACTTCAGACCTTTTGTTGATAAGAGCGAGCTTAGGGTCGTTGGCAAAGTTGCCAAGTCAAAAACCGGCACGAGGGTTCGATATTGGCCCGACTCACAAATTTTTGAGCCAGGTGCGGACTTTCAAATGCAGGACTTGGAAGGCCGGCTAAGACAGACTGCTTTTTTGGTTCCCGGGTTGGTCCTGAGCGTCCATGATGAGCTTTCTGAAGTCAGTCAAGAGTTTGTCTTCGAGGGGGGCATCACTGAATATGTGGAGTACTTGGCAAACGACGGGCCGGTGTTGGCAAGCCGACGGATCCAGGAGACGACTACCTTTCGGGAAACAGTTCCAGTATTAGACGAAGCCTCTGGCTCCATGAAGAGCAAAGAGGTAGAACGAAATTGTGTCGTGGACGTCGCATTGCGATGGGGCTCTGGTTTTGATACCAAGGTCAAATCTTTCGTAAACATAATCTCAACGCCTAAAGGCGGCTCTCACCTCACCGGCTTCGAGCAGGCCTTACTTAAGTCCTTCAGGGCCGCTATCGAGGTGAATGCTAGAAAACTGAAGGCGACTTCTTTAAGGATTGAGCGGGATGACGTCATGGCGGGGCTTACTGCCGTTGTGTCAGTGAGTTTTCCGGAGCCACAATTCGAAGGCCAGACCAAGGAAACCCTCGGCACTCCTGCCATAAAGGCCATTGTTGCAAACTCGGTTGCCAAATGGGCCGATGAGCTTCTTGCTGGCAAGATTCGAGGAACAAAGGCCGAGGTCGACGCTCTACTTGACAAAGTGGTCAGCGAAGCTAAGACGCGAATTAGCGCCCGAAGCCTGAAAGACACTCAACGCAGGAAAAACGCTCTGGAATCGTCGTCGTTACCTAGCAAGCTTGTTGATTGTCGCGGTAGCGCGACCGTTGGTTCTGAGCTGTTCATCGTTGAAGGTGATAGCGCGTTGGGGACAGCTAAGCTGGCCCGTGATTCTGCCTTTCAGGCGTTACTTCCAATTCGTGGAAAAATCCTAAACGTCCAGAAGGCATCTCTGTCTGACATGCTTTCCAACGCCGAGTGCGCTGCAATTATCCAGGTACTTGGAGCGGGCTCAGGTCGAACTTTTGATCTGGACCAGGTTCGATACGAGAAGATTATTCTCATGAGCGATGCCGACGTTGATGGTGCTCACATTAGAACCTTGCTGCTGACGCTGTTTTTCCGATACATGCGACCGCTTGTAGAAGCAGGAAGGGTTTACGCGGCCGTTCCTCCGCTTCACCGAGTTGAGACGGCAGGCCGCAACAAAGAAGTTATTTACACCTACTCACAGCAGGAGTTGACGGACCTTCTTAGGAGCCTCGAGAAGGCTGGAAAAACTTATAAGCAGCCGATTCAACGCTATAAGGGACTCGGAGAAATGGATGCGGATCAGCTGGCTGAGACCACGATGCAGCCGGCCAACCGAATGCTTCGTCGCATCACGGCGGTTGATGCTGCAGCTGGGGAACGCACTTTCGAACTACTAATGGGTAACGAAGTAGCTCCAAGGCGAGACTTTATTGTTGACTCAGCGGACGATTTTGACAGAGAGAAAATCGACGCTTAGTAGGCGGCCGCCAAATAGTCATCGATTGCGACCCCGCTGCCATCCCGGCGTTGGTCTATCTCGATTACTGGAAGTTCAGACCCATCTAGGTTTAGCAGTACTGGACTCGGAGAACTGAGGGCTGCGAAATATAACTGGTCCTGATTTTTCAAGAAGCGGTGACATCTAACACCTTGGGTTCCTCTGCCCTTCCGCGGGTAATTTGCAACAGGGGTTATTTTTATCGCCCCTGAGTCAGTGGAACCCAGAGCCAATGACGAGTTCGCTGCCGTCACTAGGTTCGAACCCGAATCAACGATGCCGAAACTAATGACCAGCGATTCTGGCGATGAAATTCCCGACATGCCGCTAGCACTAAGCCCCTGCGGTCTCACCGATTTTGCAGGGAAGATCAATAGATTCGCGCTGCTCGTCACGAAGCAAAGCTCAGTGTCATCGGCGGCGACGGTGAAGGCGACTATTTTGTCTCCGTCCTTTAGGCCAATCAGTCCGACCTCTTCTTTGTCAGGGAAGGGGCCGGAGAGTCTCTTGACAACTCCGTTGGTTGTTCCTAGCGCGTAGGTGTCATCGCTCAACCAGTCCGCTATGCCAACCACTGATTCTCCAGACAGCCCAAGAAATTTATCTGCACTGGACGCATTTGTTGAAACACCAGCCGACATGGCCGGCAAGTCAGAAACGTGAACTCTAATTATTCGACCCTTGGAAGTAACTAGGCCAACATCTTTTCGAAGTGAAGTGCTGATACTAGTCCCGGCCACCGAAGCTGTCTGTGTTGAAGGTTCGGCGCGGAAAAGGTTTCCAAGTGCATCGAGAGTCACCGTTGCGGGGGAGTCCTCAAGTTGTGTCACCTGAACTGCTTTTCGAGAGATAGTAACTCCCTCTGAATCGATCAATTGAGTTCTCCTCGCGTCCCCAAATTCTGCAGCGACTTCGTCAAGCTCCTTGGAGACCAGTCGCTTTACTAGTTCGTCGCTACCGAGCAGTTGCTGGAGGTTTGCGATTTCCTTTCGAAGTGTGTCAGCCTCTGTTTCCAACTCAATCAGGCTAAATCTGGTGAGTCTTCGAAGCCTAAGTTCCAGAATGTAATCGGATTGCAGCTCCGAGAGATCAAACACGGTTTTGAGCCGATCGCGAGCAGCTTCTGCGGTGTCGGAAGTTCTGATCACCTCAATAATCTCGTCGATGTTGAGTACGGCGATCGCTAGGCCGTCAAGCAGGTGAAGCCTCCCCATCCTGCGGTCTAATCGATTCTTGCTTCGTCGAGTAGTCACGCTAATACGATGCTTGAGGTAAACCTCCAGGAGGGCCTTCAATGGCATTTGCTGAGGTCGGCCCTCGACTAGCGCCACGTTATTTATGCCGAAGCTCTCTTCGATTGGAGTCAGGCGATAAAGGGCGTCAATGACCGAAGCAGGATCGAACCCGGTCTTGAGCTCAATGATTAGTCGCAGTCCGTTTTCGCGATCGGTCAGGTCGACGACGTTGTGGATGCCTTCAAGTTTCTTTGAGGTGACCGCGTCTCTTATTTTCTCGATTACTCTTTCTGGGCCGACCAGGTATGGCAGTTCGGTGATAACCAATCCGGTGCGCCGCGGGCCAACCATTTCAACCGAGATCTTTGCTCGAGTTCGAAAAGTCCCTCGACCCGTCAGATAGGCCTCTCTTAGGCCTTCGCCGACCAGTGCTACGGCGCCAGCTGGTAGATCCGGGCCAGGCAGGACTTCCATGATTTGGTCAAGCGAGGCTTCTGGTTTTTTGATCAGTAAGTGCAGAGCTGCAACAACCTCTTTCAAATTGTGAGGCGGCATGTTCGTGGCCATACCCACTGCGATTCCGCTGGCACCGTTGACTAGAAGGTTTGGGAAGGCGGCGGGTAGCACCGACGGCTCTGTCAGCTGGGCATCGTAGTTTGGTGTGAAGTCGACTACGTCTTCATCGAGGCTTTGATTCAGAGCCTCTGCAGCCTTGGCAAGCCTGGCTTCGGTGTATCTTGCGGCGGCGGGTCCGTCATCGAGGCTTCCAAAGTTTCCGTGACCGTCTATTAGCGGAAGGCGCAGTGAGAAATTCTGCGACATCCTCACCAGGGCGTCGTAGATTGCCTGGTCTCCGTGCGGGTGAAGTTTTCCCATGACTTCACCGGTAACCCTGGCCGACTTCACGTGTCCGCGGTCGGACTTCAAGCCCATCTCACCCATTTGGTAAATGATTCTTCGCTGAACAGGTTTTAGGCCGTCTCTAGCATCGGGGAGCGCTCTTGAGTAAATAACAGAGTAGGAGTATTCCAGGAAGCTCTCTTGCATTTCTGCAGAGACATCAATGTCTACAATTCGTTCCGATGTATCGGTCATGAGTCCTAGCTGTGCGAAACTTGTGGGGTGCCTTTGACTTTACCCGCTGTCCCCAATGCTTTAGGGAACATTCGCAACGTGTTCACATCCGGGCTGCTTTCGTTGCAGGGTCTGAGCAATCCCTTGGGTTTAAGTCATAAGGAAAAGGTGATTGTTATTTTGATCGACGGCCTTGGCGCTGAACAGATAATGCAGCGAAGCGGACACGCGCCATGGCTCAATAGCTTGCTAAATAAAAAAAGCATCTCGGTTTGCGGTTTTCCAGCGACTACCAGTGCGAACATTGCCTCATTCGCAACTGGCGATTCCCCGGGCCAACACGGATTAGTCGGGCACCGAGTCTGGGATAGGAATTACGACGAACAGATAAACCTCCTGGTGGGGTGGAACGAACGCACGGATCCGCTCGTTTGGCAACCTCGCGAAACGGTTTCTGAGCGCGCATTGGCTTTGGGATTGGAATGCCATGTTGTTGCCGCATCTGAGTACCGCGGCACCGGCTATAGCCAGGCCACTATGCGAGGCGCCAACTTCATTTCCGCTGATTCTTGGCAGGAGAAGTTCGAGGCTGCAAGGACGATTGCAAATTCAAAGCGGCAATCTCTGACGTATTTGTACATTCCCGAACTTGACAAATATGGTCATCAGAGTGGTTGGTCAAGCTCTGGTTGGGCGGCAATGCTCGAGGAACTTGATTCAGCTCTCAGATCATTCTGTGAAAAAATACCAAAGGATACCGGGGTGGTGATCACGGCGGACCATGGAATGATCGAGACTGCCAAGCCAAGGCAGCTAGTGCTCGATGATTGCTACGAAAAAAGTGGTTCGGTCCAATTTGTTGGGGGCGACACGAGAGTAAATTATGTCTATCTTGACAACATTGGAGCTGTGGACCAGGTCGCAGCGGATCTCGAGCCTTTAAGCTACGCGTTCGACACCGTAAAGACCGAAGATGCCATTGCCGCAAATTGGTTTGGTGAAGTGCTTCAGCCAGCACGCGACCGATTACCAGAGCTCATGCTTCTGGCGAAATCGGACTTCACCTTGT
>MEHZ011481117.1_pt1 | contig 10901 bp, 9 predicted proteins | sample 897221 | NCBI WGS metagenome assembly MEHZ01 (sample SAMN05514161, study PRJNA337945) | marine metagenome | isolation source: marine surface water | place: Arctic Ocean | collected 2007-12-13 | reverse complement strand
TCGTTCCAAAATATTTTCTACAATCTAAACTCTTCTGAGCACGGACTTCAGCATTGGCTTTTGCAAAAAGTAACCGCTGTTCTACTAATTCCTTTAAGCCTTTTATTCGTTTATTTCTTTTCCACTGTTTTTGGTGAAGGGCATGAAGTTGTAATACTTTATTTTCAGAATGATATGGTTGCATTTTTGACAGCATTTTTTCTTGTTATCTCTTTTTTACATCTAAAACAGGGTTTACAAGTAGTGATTGAGGACTACGTACATAGTACATTGTTAAACATCTGGCTTTTAAGAATTATAGCTTGGTCTACTAGGATATTGTCTATAATTAGTATTATTGCTTTGGGAAAGATTGCGCTAAGTGGTTAAGTTGATGGGAATATATAATGGCTGCATATAATTACATTGACCATGAATACGATGTGGTTGTCGTTGGAGCTGGTGGTGCAGGGCTTAGAGCTACCTTAGGGATGGCAGAGCAAGGATTAAAAACTGCTTGTATAACGAAGGTATTTCCAACGCGCTCTCATACTGTTGCAGCTCAGGGGGGCATAGCGGCTTCTCTTTCCAACATGGGTCCTGATAATTGGCAATGGCATATGTATGACACGGTGAAAGGGTCTGATTGGCTGGGTGATACTGATGCAATGGAATATTTAGCGAGAGAGGCTCCTAAGGCCGTATATGAATTAGAACATTATGGTGTCCCATTTTCTCGAACTGAAGAGGGAAAAATTTACCAAAGACCTTTTGGTGGCCATACTACGGAATTTGGTGAGGGGCCGCCGGTTCAGAGAACTTGTGCAGCAGCTGATCGAACGGGTCATGCTATTTTGCATACGCTTTATGGACAATCTCTAAAGAATAATGCTGAATTCTTTATTGAATATTTTGCGACTGATCTAATAATGGACGAAAATGGTTCCTGTCAGGGCCTGATTGCCTGGAAACTAGATGATGGAACAATCCATCGCTTTAATGCAAAAATGGTTGTTTTAGCTACTGGAGGTTATGGTCGAAGTTATTTCAGTGCCACCTCTGCCCATACCTGTACTGGAGATGGTGGAGGTATGGTTGCTCGGCAAGGCCTCGCATTGCAAGATATGGAATTTGTTCAGTTCCATCCTACTGGAATTTATGGATCAGGTTGCTTGATTACTGAAGGTGCCCGAGGAGAAGGTGGTTATTTAACGAATTCAGAAGGTGAGAGGTTTATGGAAAGATATGCTCCCACATATAAAGACTTGGCACCTCGGGATTATGTTAGCCGTTGCATGACTATGGAAATTCGTGAGGGGCGTGGTGTTGGAGAAGATAGGGATCATATAAATTTAAACTTGAATCATTTGCCACCTGAAGCTTTAGCTGAAAGATTACCCGGAATATCTGAGAGTGCTCGTATTTTTGCAGGGGTCGATTTAACTAAGGATGCCATACCAGTAATACCGACAGTTCACTATAATATGGGTGGAATTCCAACAAATTACTGGGGTGAAGTGTTGAATCCGAATAGTAATAATCAGAATGAAATACAACCTGGCTTGATGGCTGTGGGAGAGGCGGGATGTGCGTCAGTTCATGGAGCTAACAGATTAGGTTCAAATAGTTTAATTGATTTGGTCGTATTTGGTAGAGCAGCAGCGATCAGAGCAGGTAAAGTTGTTGATCCAGCTACTCCAAATAAACCCTTAAATATGAATTCTGTTGAAAAAGCTATGGACAGATTTGATCGTATTAGAAGTTCTGATGGTGAAATAGGTACTGCTGAATTGCGTTTAGAGATGCAGAAGACTATGCAATCTGACGCTGCAGTTTTTCGAGCTAATGAAACTTTGGCTAACGGTGTTAATAAGATGATACAAATTGCGGAAAAAATGAATGATGTGAAAGTAACTGATAGATCCCTTATCTGGAATACAGATTTGATGGAAACATTAGAGTTAGATAACTTGATGCCTAATTCCTTAGCAACAATTGTAGGCGCAGAAGCCAGAAAAGAAAGTCGTGGAGCGCATGCACATGAAGATTATCCAACTAGAGATGATGAAAATTGGCGCAAGCATTCCTTAGCAAAAGTTAGTGGTTCGAATGTTGAGTTGTCGTATCGAGATGTTGGAACAAATCCCCTTACTACTGAAGAAGAAGGTGGAATATCGCTTAAACGTATTGCACCTAAAGAGCGAACATTTTAAGTTGTAGCTGAAAGTGTATTAATATGGTTGAATTTAGGTTACCTAAGAATAGTAGAATAACCGTTGGTAAAACTTGGCCTCGGCCAAAAAATGCGCAGAACATACGGAAATTCAAGATTTACAGATGGAATCCGGATACTGGTAAGAATCCGAGGCTTGATGTGTATTTTGTAGATGTGGATACTTGTGGACCCATGTTTCTTGACGCATTAATTAAAATTAAGAATGAAATAGATCCAACATTAAGCTTTCGTAGATCATGCAGAGAAGGGATTTGTGGATCATGTGCTATGAATATTGGAGGTTCAAATACATTAGCCTGTATATTTGGGCTTGATGAGATAAAGGGGGATGTTAGTATTTACCCACTTCCTCATATGCCGGTCGTTAAAGATTTGATACCTGATTTAACTAATTTTTATGCTCAACATGCTAGTATTATGCCCTGGTTGGAAACTAAAACTGAAAGACCTAAGGAAGAATGGCGTCAATCCATTGAAGACAGAAAAAAATTAGATGGTCTCTATGAGTGTGTAATGTGTGCTGCATGTTCTACATCTTGCCCTAGTTATTGGTGGAATGGTGATAAATATTTAGGACCAGCGGCTTTGTTGCATGCTTACAGATGGATAATTGATTCAAGAGATGAAGCAACTTCAGAGCGTTTAGATGACTTGCAAGATCCATTTAAGCTATACAGATGTCACACTATAATGAACTGTACGAAAACTTGCCCTAAAGGACTTAATCCTGCAAAATCAATTGCAGAAATAAAGAAAATGATGGTAGAACGAGCAGCTTGATGGTTAAAAGAGGTAAAGCCCCTTATTAAAACAGATAAATTGTGTGGACTTCTTATGCAGGAAAAACTTGTTAGCAAAGATCAGATAAACTCTTTTCAAAAAGATGGGGTAGTTTTGATTAAGGGATTATTTAAAAATTATATAGAGCTAATTCGGGACGGTATTGAATATAATATGCAGCAACCTGGTCCGTATGCGGCAGAAAATCTTAAATCAAATGAAGGTGGAAGATTTTTTGATGACTATTGCAACTGGAATAGAATAAGCCAGTTTAAGGAAGTGATTCAAAAATCACATGTAGGTGAAGTAGCTGCTCAGTTGATGGTCTCAAAAACGGTGCAGGTTTTTCATGATCATGTCTTGGTTAAGGAACCTGGAACATCAAAGCCCACACCTTGGCATCAAGATAGCCCTTATTACTTTGTAGAGGGTAGTCAAACAGTTAGTTTCTGGTCTCCAGTAGATAGAGTTACCGATGCTTCCCTAAGATGTGTTGCTGGATCACATAAATGGCCAAAACCTGTTTTACCAACGCGTTGGTTAAATGAGGACAGTTTTTATTCAAATGCAGATGAATATATGACTGTTCCAGACCCAGATTCTGAAGGTATGAAAATTTTGGAGTGGGATATGGAGCCTGGTGATGCCGTAGCATTTAGTTATGGAATTTTGCATGGAGCGCGAGGTAATGAAACCAACCAACGTAGAAGGGCTTTTTCATTGAGATTAGTTGGTGATGATGCTCGTTATGTAGAGAGGCCAGGACCGACTTCGCCACCTTTTTCTGGACATAACATGAAACCAGGAGATCGTCTGCGTGAGGATTGGTTTCCAATAATTTATGAGCGATAATCTTATTTTAAATAATTCCTATACTTGACATTGAGTTTGTAAGAGCGCAGTTGCATCTCAATAAAACAAATATAAAAAAACTCATTTGTCTTTCTAATTACGAGCATAATTAAGAAATATTAATATTTAAGTTTTAAGGCTTAAATCATAGATAATATGAGATCTTTAAGAAAGAGCGCAATGAAAAGTTTTGATGTGTTGGGTTTGAATCCCAAATTAATGGAAAAAATTAAAGCTTTAGGTTTAACTGAGCCGACACCAATCCAGTATCAAGCAATTCCACACATACTTAATGGTCGAGACGTTATGGGGCTAGCCCAGACTGGAACTGGAAAAACTGCTGCTTTTGGTTTACCCATTGCACATCGTTTGATGGAGAATCGTGAAAAGCCACATCCAAAATCTGCTCGGGCATTAATCCTGGCACCTACGAGAGAGCTTGCTAAGCAAATACAAGAGGCAATAAAAGTATTTGTTAAAGGGAGCCCCATGAAAGTTGGAATGGTTGTTGGGGGCCTCTCTATCAATCCACAAATTTTTAAAATGCAAAAAGGGATGGATATTTTAGTAGCAACCCCAGGACGTTTGATTGATTTACTTGAAAGAAAAGCCATAACTTTAGAGTTCACTAATTATTTGGTATTGGATGAAGCTGATCAGATGCTTGATTTGGGATTTATTCATGCATTGAGAAGAATTTCAAAGCTATTACCAGAACAAAAGCAAACAATGTTATTTTCAGCAACAATGCCTAAGTTAATGTCGGAAGTGGCTGATACATATTTAAATCGTCCAATTAGAATAGAGGTAAATCCTCCTGGAAAAGTGGCGGATAAAATTACTCAATCTATATATTTTGTAACTCAAGGTGATAAACCTGCGTTACTGAAAAATCTCTTATCTAAGCATGAAGCAAAACGTTCGCTAGTTTTTTTAAGAACTAAGCATGGCGCAGAAAAACTTATGAAAAGTTTAGTTAACCAAGGTTTTAAAGCTAATTCAATTCACGGTAATAAGTCACAAGGTCAACGTGATCGGGCTTTACAAGCTTTTAAAGATGGAAGTCTCAAGGTTTTAGTTGCTACTGATGTTGCTGCTAGAGGTATTGATATCCCTGAAGTCGAATTTGTCTATAATTTTGATCTACCTAATGTGCCAGAAAATTATGTACACCGTATAGGGCGAACTGCCAGGGCAGGGGCATCTGGTATTGCCATAGCTTTTTGTGCAATGCCAGAAATGAAAGACTTGATAGCCATCGAAAAAAAATTAAATTCAAGTATTGATGTTGCTGGTGGAGTGCGTTGGGAAAAAGTTCCAGAAGAACTTGTAAAAAGAAATCGCCAAGGAAAAAGGAACAATAAGAAACCAAACAAAAATAATAATAAAAGCTTTGGTAGATCTGATAATTTACATGAACAAAATGTTACTAGTTTTACTCGAGACGATGGAGCTCAGCCAAAGAACAAAAAAAAGAAACGCCGTTCTGGTGCTCGGATTAAGAAAAAGGTATTATAAATTCAAATATTATTTAGGTAAATATTATTTAGGATTTTAAAGTAATGAAGATTCAAACTTATGTAGTTGGAGTAGGTTTAGTAAAATTATTTGCTGCTGGTGAAGTTGTCGGCTTTAGTGGATGTGGGTATCATGTTTATAACACTTTAGAAGGTACTTTTCTTAATGGATGCATGCTTTCGGAGTTAATTACTGGTAAGTTTGCGTAGGGTGAGAAAATGAAGAAAATTAATCTAGATAGAGCAAGACCCCAGGACGCTGACAAGTTACAAGCGGTGGAACCAGTGATTTGCTATAATCCATCTACATTAGAGAATTATGATTTTACTATTTATGAAGCTGTCCGTCACACGATGAAAAAGATAAATAGTGAACTTATTCCACCCCGGTCAGCTAGCTGTATTAACGTAAATGCTGGTCAGTTTTTTCGAATTAAATCAGTTGATGGACCACAGGTTGGTGATTTAAATTTGTGGAGTAGAGAAGAACTATCGGAGTTTTTTTATTCTGGAAAAACGAGAGCTTTGTATGGAACTCATGTGTCAACAAAAGATCGTCTTTGGTCAAGTTTACCCACAATGCGACCAATGGCTACGATAACGCACGATACGTTAGATTGGTACGGCTTTGATTCATTTGGCGGTTCAGTTCATGATATTATTGGCACTCGTTGTGACCCCTACACAAATAATTTGATTTCGGGTGGAGGGCAGTATCATTACTGTTGCCACTCTAACTTAACGAGAGCATTAGCCAAACACTGTGATTTGAAATTAAATATAGCTGAAAAATATGTACATGATGTTTTGAATGTCTTCATGTGTACTGGATTTACCCGTGATACTGGGCAATATTTTATGAAAGAGAGCCCAGTAAAACCAGGTGATTACCTTGAATTTTTTGCAGAAATAGATCTAATTGTGGGGTTAAGTGCCTGCCCTGGTGGAAATTGTGCTTCCGAACACTCAAGCGACCAGGCAAATTGTTATCCATTGGAAATTGAAGTCTTTTCAGTTGATCCCAATAAATTAATTGGTTGGCAAAAAGCCACTATAAATCAATATGATCGATCTCATGGTTTATCTGAAAAATAATTTGTAACTTATTAATCTAACAATACACCTCTCCTCCAGTTACTTGTGCATCAGAGTACCGGTCTCCGTGCGCCCAACCAGCTGGTAGTATTTTATTTATTTCTGCCCGATCTTCATCGGTGAACAATATTTCAGTGCCTGAAATAAAATCTCTTAAATTTCTTGCAGATCTTGTTCCTGGGATTGGTATAGTGTGGTTACCTTGATCTAATGTCCATGCGATTGAGGTGCCTGCTGCAGTCCAACCTCTTAAAGCACAAAATTCCCTGAATGTTTTTATTATTTCCATATTTTTTGAAAAATTAGGTTCGAGAAAACGTGGTTGGCTTTTCCGAAAATCTGTCTCAGAGAAATTAGATGGTATTACGTTTGTATCAGATAAGATCCCTCTACCAAGAGGAGAGAAAGGTACAAATGCAGTGCTCAATTCTTGACAAGTTTGCAGCATCCCTAAATCAGGATAACGCGTCCAAAGAGAGTACTCATTTTGGATTGCTGTTACTTGATGAATTTTAGAAGCTCGTCTTAAGGAACTTGGAGAAATTTCTGAAAAACCAAAACCTCCAATTTTACCTTCTTCAATAAATTTTGTTAGGGTACCCGTTACATTTTCAATATCATATTTATAATCTCTTCTATGAATGTAGTATAACGGAATATAGTCTACTTTTAAGCGTGTTAGTGATCCTTCCAACGCATTTCTTAAACCCGCCTCGGAATTATCATTAGTGCCTCTGGGGGCTCCTTTAACAATTCCTCCTTTTGTAGCAATGTTAAAGTGATATTTATTTTTAGATTGATACTCACCGATTATATTTTCTGAAATTCCCCAACCATACATTTCTGCCGTATCTAAGAAGTTAATTCCAACATTCCTAGCTTCGTCTAAGCATTTAAAAGATTCTTCTTTTGTTGTAGAATCATAGAACCCTGCAAAACTCATACAGCCTAAGCCAACTTCACTTACATTTAAGTCCAAATTTCCAAGTTTACGCTGTTTCATGAAAATGCTGCCTCCAGTGCTATCTCAACCATCTCACCAAATGATCGTTCTCGATCTTCGGATGGGAGAGCTTCATGCGTTATTAAATGATCACTTACAGTTAAAATAGCAAGTGCTCTCCTGTCGTATCGAGCAGCTAAAGTATACAATTCTGCTGCCTCCATCTCGACTGCTAATACGCCATGCCGCCTCATTTCAAGATCAATATCTTGGTGTTCTGAATAGAAAACATCAGAAGAAAATATATTCCCAATATGTACTTTTGACTTTCTCTTTTTTGACACTTTTGCTGCTTCATTTAACAAATCCCAGTTTGCAGTTGCCGCAAAGTTTAAATCTTTAAAAATTGGCCTGTTCATGGAAGACATACTAGAGGCAGACATCGCCAAGATAATATCCCGAATACCAACTTTGTCTGACATTCCACCACATGAACCGATACGGATTAGTGTTTGAACGTCGTAGTCTTTTATTAACTCATTTGCATATATGGATAATGAAGGCATGCCCATGCCAGATCCGTGGATAGTAACTTTATTACCTCTCCATGTGCCCGTATATCCTAACATGCCTCGAACTTCATTTACTAGTTTTGGGTTTTCTAGAAATGTTTCAGCTGCCCACTTTGCCCTATATGGATCTCCTGGTAAGAGTACCGTTTCAGCAATGTCAGTTTTTTTTGCACCGATATGAATGGTCATTGGGCTCTCCATTTAGTTTTAATTAATTTTCTAATTTGCACATTTCAATAAATATCTATTATTAAAATTTTTATGTATTGCCTGCGTGGATAGCATAAACAAAATAATTGTGACAATGGTTTATCATTTCTTAATCGAAGTTTTCTCTAAAAAACCACGTTGTTCAAGTAGTGCTTTTACGTCTGGTAGCTTCCCACGAAAATTAATGTATGCCTCTTCTGGTGGAACAGAACCTCCTTTTGATAAAATACAATCATGCAAAGCCTTTGCTGTTTTGACATCAAACGGATCATTTTTTTCTTCAAATGCGTTGAATGCGTCGGCATCCATTACTTCTGACCACATGTAAGAATAATATCCAGAAGAGTAGCCATCTCCAGAAAAGATGTGAGAAAATTGAGATGTTGCATGTCGCATATCAATAGCAGATGGCATACCAATATTTTTCAATACTTCATTTTGTCTCTGTAGTGGGTCTTTTGGAACAGAACCTTCATGAAAAGATAAATCAACTATTGCAGATGCAACATATTCAACAGTGCTGAATCCTTGGTCTATATTTTTTGCCTTGTGTAGCTTGTTGATCAATTGTTCTGAAATGGGTTGTCCAGTTTCATAATGTACTGCAAATTTTTGTAATATTTCAGGTACTTCTAACCAATGTTCAAATAATTGACTTGGAAGCTCTACAAAATCTCTTGCTACGGAAGTTCCTGAGACAAAAGGGTACGAAACATCAGATAAAATTACGTGTAGTGCATGGCCAAATTCATGAAATAGGGTTGTTGCTTCATCAAAACTTAACAAGCAAGGTTTACCTTCTTTGGGCATCGTAAAATTACATATATTTAAAACTATGGGGCGTACATTTCCATCAAACTTAGATTGCCCTCGAAGGGAGGAACACCATGCTCCAGAACGTTTAGAACTGCGAGCATAATAATCACCAATAAAAATCGCCATATGCTCCCCGTCTCTTTTAACTTCCCATGCGCGAGCATCGGGATGATATAGACTTAATTCAATAGATGTAAAATCTAGATTGAATAAGCGTTTCGCACAGTAGAAAGCCGCTTCAATTATTTTGTTCAATTGTAAATGATTTTGTATTTCAACTTCATTTATATTGAAGTTGTTAAGGCGCCTTTTTTCTGCATAATATCTCCAATCCCAAGGTTGGAGAGCATCATTCACACCGTCGTTTGACAATAAATTTTGGAGCTGTTTTGAATCGTTTTCAGCCTTAAGTTTTGCTGGCTTCCAAACCGACATTAAAAGCTCTTTTACGTTCTCAGGTGTTTTGGCCATTTCCGTTTCAAGTTTAAAATTTGAAAAATTGTCATATCCTAATATCTGTGAGCGTTCTTTTCTTAATTCCAAAGTTTCTAAAACGATTGCTAAATTATTAGTATCACCTTTGTTATTGCCTCTTGAAACCCACGCTTCATACACTTTTCTTCTTAGGTGTCTATGAGATGAGAATTGTAAAAATGGAACGACTGTTGATCGACTGAGTGTCATAACATAACCACCCACACTTTGCTCATCTGCATTTTTTGAAAGTGAATCGATTAAGAACTCTGGTAATCCGTCTAAATCATTAGAACTTAGTGTCAGATACCAAGAGCTTTCGTCTGCTAACAAATTTTGAGAAAATTTAGTTCCTAAAATTGCTAATTTTGACATAATCTCTTGATAACGTATCTTTTCTGTTTCTACTAACTTTGCACCTGCTCTAATAAACATTTGGTGGTATAAGTGAGTTATTCGGATTTGTTCCTTTGTTAATCTCGTTTTATCATTATTTTCAAATATCGTTTTTACTCGCGCCCAAAGCTTTGAATTAGTCAAAATTTCTGAATTAAATTGGGCTAATTGAGGGGCGATTTTTAATTGTATATTTTGTCTTTCTACATTGCTATCTGCTCCTGTTAGATTAAAAAAAACTCGGCTGACTTTGTCTAAAACATTATCTGCTTTTTCCATTTCTTCTATTGTGTTTTTAAAAGTAGGCACATCTTTATTTGAATATATTTTTTTATAATTAGTCTTGGCTTTTGCCATGGCCAAACTAAAAGCTTCTTCAAAATGGATATCTTGTATTTGAGAGAATGGTGGCATTTCATACTGACCAGTCCATCTTTCTAATAAAGGGTTTGTCATTTTATTCTCCAATTTTCTGAATTAATAGTTATTTAATAAAAATGAAAGATTCCAGTCTTAAACACTCGACTTATAGGAAAAAATATTTATGACTTTGAGGGTAAATTCATGGGGAAGAAAATGAAAAAAAATACTTATACTGGCATTAGAACAACCGCAATTCATGCTGGCGAAGGTCCAGATCCTGCAACAAATGCCTCTGCTCCGCCTCTTCATATGTCATCCACATTTGTAAGTGAAGAAGCTGGAGGTTTTTCTGCTCATGATTTGACGGAAGATAGCCCTTGGTTGTATGCCCGTTGGGCTAATCCAACAGTTTCTATGCTAGAACAAAAAATTGCAGCAATTGAAGGTGTTGAGGAAGCACTTTGCACCGCCTCTGGCATGGCAGCTGCTGCAGCAATATTTCTGACATTCTTGTCTTCTGGTGATCATGTTATTGTGTCTGATGTATCTTACGCAGGTGTAGCAGAGCTAGCAAGAGATACACTACCCAGGTTTGGAATTGAGACCACATTTGTGGATATGTCTGATCTGGAAGCATTATCCGAAGCCATTCAAACTAATACAAAATT
>MEHZ011575783.1_pt1 | contig 10905 bp, 9 predicted proteins | sample 897221 | NCBI WGS metagenome assembly MEHZ01 (sample SAMN05514161, study PRJNA337945) | marine metagenome | isolation source: marine surface water | place: Arctic Ocean | collected 2007-12-13 | reverse complement strand
ACTGGCTTACTTACGATCCGGGAGAGAAAGCATTCTATTATGCCCGTTACCCCCTTCCTTGGTCTGGATTAGTTGGATTCAATCCATCTTATGGATCCGAGCAGTTTACTGATAACCATTTCCATTATGGTTACCTAGCAATGAGTGCGGCTCTGATCGGTATGCATGATCCGGTATGGCTAAAGAAACACGGTCCCAGTGTGACGGAGGTAGTGAAACAATATGCAGAATGGAAAAGAGATTCTACTCGTTTTCCACGATTACGTACTTTTGAATGTTGGGCCGGGCATAGTTACGCGGGAGGGATGTCTAGTGAATATGATGGTAATAATCAGGAATCCTCTTCCGAGGCCGTTGGCTCATGGGCCGGTATGTTTTTTCTTGGAGCTGCTCTAGGAGATCAAGAAATGTTGGCTACCGGAGCGATGGGTTATGCCATCGAAACTGAAGCGGTGCATGAATATTGGAATAATTCCTATGGATGGAAGGATCCCGAGCAATCGAACTGGTCGCCTAATTATAAGCCTACCATCTGTTCAGTGATGAGAGATCGGGACATGGGCGCATGGACTTGGTTTAGCGGTGAGCCTATTCATATTTATGGTATTCAATGGCTTCCGGCTTGGACACATATGAACTATTTTGGGGCACACGCTGAACATTCTATTGATCAACTTGACCAAATGTTGATTCGCCAAGGAAAAGGAAAGGGGAAACTAAGCTGGGAAAAAATTGATGGCGATTGGGGACAGGTGACCGCAGCTTATGCTGCATTTAGTCAGCCCGAAGAAATTTGTCGAGTCCTCGATCAGGCAATGGAGAAAAATTGGAAAATTGCTAGCCCCAAACATGCAGGCATTCCTTATTACCTTGCTCATGCAAGTCGAGCGTACGGTTTAATTGATAAGGAATCTCACACCGACTTGCCAACCTCTGTAGTTCTCAAGAAAGCGGATGGTACACGAACTGCATTGGTTTATAATTTATTGAACGAACCAAAGACGGTAACGATTTATGTGAAAGGAAAGATAGTTTTACAGGGCAAACTTCCCGCCAAGGTGCTCATGGCGGTTCCTCTTAAGTAATTTATCACCTTCCTCGCGAGCTGGTAACTTCCAAAATAGGAGAATACATAGAGTAATAAAATTATCGGACGGATCCTTATTTTAATTGCACTTGAGACTGAGTCTCAATAGTAGGCTTTTGATGAACAAAGTAATTTTCCTACAATGTGCCTTAGCCATTACTCTTTTTCAGTTCGTACAAACTGATGTGGTGGCAAAAGAATTAGGTCTTTCGAAGGAAGCCATTATTAAAAGAATGCAACAGGGTGGCCTAGTTCTTTATTTTAGGCATGCCTCGACTGAAACAGATTATGCCGATCAGGTAAAAGCCGATGTGAATAATGGTTCAACCCAGCGAGTTTTGAGCGAGAAGGGTTGGCATGAGGCAGTGAATATTGGTCGAGCCTTTCGTCTCTATAATATCCCCATTGAAAAAGTCCTCAGCAGTGAATACTTTCGTGCTTGGCAGACCGCATGGTTGGCATTTGGCGAATACGAGAAAAGAGCTGATTTAAATTTTTTACCTCACGAAAATTATTCTAAGCTACAGATGGCAGAGATGAAGAAGCGTGTAATCCCTTATCTTTCCCAAAAGCCCGCTAAGGGAAAGAACACCGTAATTGTTGCTCACGACGATCCTTTTGAGGCCACTACGGGTATTTATCCCGAACCGATGGGTGTCTGCTATATCTTAGAGCCAAGAGGGTCAGGAAAATTTGAAATTCTCGGTAAGGTTGCTCCAAGTGAATGGAAGCCTTAGTGACCAGCAGAGTTCTTTAAAAAGGTTGTCCTGAAATTTTTCGACCCTTTTAAATTTACGATCGAACTCTTTTTTGAGTTGTACATAGTCTTCTAAATCGAAAGAAATAACTTCTTTATGGAAATTCGAAATTTAGTTTTTCATTCTTGGATCTTTGGATTTTACCTCTGTTTTTTAGCTGGTGCAAGCCGACCTAATATTCTTTTCATCTCAATTGATGATTTAAGACCTGAATTAGGATGTTACGGCTCGCCGGTTGCAAAGTCTCCTAATCTAGACAAACTTGCAAGCGAGGGACTGCGTTTTGATCGAGCTTATTGCCAGCAAGCCATTTGTAGTCCTTCACGAGCCAGTTTAATGACGGGAGCCCGACCAGATCAGATAGGGGTGATCGAGAATACGGCGTACTTTCGGGAATTAAATCCCAAAATAATCACCTTGCCGCAACACTTTATAAAGCATGGGTACGAGGCAGTTTATTGCGGGAAAATTTATCATTCCCGGATGACAGATGACGAATATTCTTGGAGTCGTAAACCTGCATTCAACCGTTGTCCAGTGAAGATAAAGCAATTACCGGGAGGTTATGCTCTGTTGGAAAATCAGAAACTTTGGGCTGCAAACAAAGAGAAGATGCTCGGTCAATATGGAAAGGCTGGTTCGGGTGGATTAATACATGGCCCTGCCTATGAATCGGCTGATGTGCCAGATCATACCTACTCGGACGGGTACAATACCCGTCTTGCGATCGCTACCCTAAAAGATCACCTAGAAAAAAAGTCCGACCAACCGCTCTTTCTTGCCCTCGGTTTCAAAAAGCCTCATTTGGATTTTGTGGCTCCGAAAAAATATTGGGATATTTATAATCGCGATGAAATCGAGCTTTCGAAGCAAACGAATGCACCGAAGGGTGGAGCGGCGACTGGTCTGCATGCTTCTTTCGAGTTGCGGACAAGGCATGGAATCCCCAAGAAAGGACCGATTGGACCTGAATTGGCTAAGACTCTGATACACGGTTATTATGCCTGTGTAAGTTATGTAGACGCCCAGATTGGGCTAATGTTAGATGCCTTGGATGAAGCGGGTATTCGTGAAAACACGGTGATCGTAGTATGGGGCGACCATGGTTGGCACTTGGGGGACATGGGCATTTGGGGAAAGGCAACTAATTATGAGATTGCGACTCGCGTGCCTCTTCTTATCTCGACTCCCCAAATGAAAGCACGTGGTCAGGGAACCAATGCTCTCGTCGAACTGGTGGACATCTATCCTACTTTGTGCGATTTGGCTAAATTGCCAAAACCTGAAAGCTTAGCGGGGAAAAGTTTTGTCCCACTCTTGGATAACCCCCAAATGAAATGGAAGAAATATGCGATTAGTCAGTTTCCGAATCCTGCACTGCGAGAGTGGGCAGCAAACCCCTTGACTACGGGAATGCGCCAGACTTTTTTTGGTCCCTTAATCAAGGAAGTCGAGAGAGGAATTATAAAGCAACAAGGAAAATTATGGGATCGTGAACTTTTTGAAAACCACCTTATGGGTTACACAATAAAAACAGAGTCTTTCCGCCTTGTAGCCTGGCTCGATTATCGAGACCTAGAGGCAGAACCCTTGTATTTAGAGCTATATGACCACAGCAATGATCCACACGAGACCAAAAATGTGGCAGATCAATATCCACGAAAAGCGGTCGCTTTATTGAAACAGTTATTGGCGAGTGGAATCGGTCAAGGAGGAAGCAAGTAAGGGTGAGACGTCTTTTTTTACTTAGTTTGATGTTATGTGCAAGCGTAGTAATCACATCTAATGCAGCGAAGCGACCGAATATAGTTCTTATTCTTGCCGATGATATGGGTTATTCTGATCTTGGTTGCTATGGCGGCGAAATCAAAACTCCTAATCTCGATCGACTCGCGAAGGGTGGAATTCGATATACGCAGTCATACAATACATCGAAGTGCTGGACTACCCGGATCAGCCTGCTAACCGGGTTGTATCATCACCGGAGTGATCGGAACTTTGGCAACACCGCTCTAATCGGTGAAATTCTGAAGCCGGCAGGCTATCGAACTTGGTGGTCCGGGAAACATCATTCTAGTTTTAATCCCTATGAACGCGGTTTCGATCATTTTTCTGGCTTCTTGGGGGGAGCGATCAATTTTTGGAATCCTGGGGATAGGGCTAGGGACGGGGAAGACGAACCGGGTTGGCAGGCGGTGTACCCATGGGCGTTTGATGAGAAATTAGTGAAGCCCTTTGTCCCAGATAAGGATTTTTTTGCGACAGATGATTTTACCAATTGGGGGCTTGAATGGTTAGACGAAAAGGAAAGGGCACAAGATCCTTTCTTTCTTTATTTGGCATATAATGCTCCCCACTGGCCATTACACGCTCACCCCGAGGATATTGCCCGTTATGATGGGGTTTATGACGAGGGATACGAGGCCATTCGGGTAGCACGTTATCAAAGACAATTAGAAATTGGACTGTTTGTGGAGGGAGTGACTCCGCTAAGTGATCCTGAACATAAACTTTGGTCCTCTTTGTCTCCGAAGCAAAAAAAGGCGTCGGCATTACATATGCAAATACATGCGGCGATGGTGGACCGAATAGACCAAAATATTGGTCGATTGACCAAAAAATTGGACGAGCTTGGAAAACTTAAAGATACCCTGATTCTTTTCTTAGTCGACAATGGATCAAGTCACGAGCGACCGGGGCGAGGAAAAAAGAATCCCAACGCAGAGTGGGGTAGTGTGGGGTCCTTTGAAACAATTGGCCAGTCGTGGGCGAATGTCACCAATAGTCCCTTTAAAAAATGGAAGATTCAAGGCATGGAAGGAGGGATTTGCACGCCGATGATCGCCCATTGGCCCAATGGAATCAAGTTGGGTGAAAATTCGATTTCACGGGAACCCTGCCACTTGATTGATATCGTACCTACCTTTATGGAACTTTCTGGAAAACGAGCGGAGTACCCGAGCAATGTTCCTGAGTTGGATGGGATTAGCCTTCAACCCACTTTCCGAGGGGAGCAATTGGAACGTGGAAGGCCATTATTTTTTCAATACGGATCCTGGCAGGTAATCCGTGAAAACATGTGGAAGTTGGTCCAGCATAAGAGTGAAGCTTGGGAACTCTATGATTTGAGCAAAGACCGTACGGAAACAATAAACCTTGCAAAAGATTTTCCCGAACGAGTTTTGCGAATGAAGAATCATTGGGAAAACTGGGCGAAGGAATTGGGGGTCCATGTGAAGGAAAAAAAGAAGTTTTTAAGGAAATAAATTCTCGTTTGTTAAAGGAATCTTTTGGCAAAGAATCGAAGAATTCAGAATCCTTGCAATTTAATTGCGAAAAATTGCCTCGGGAGATAAAAGCATAAAAAATGCGATTTTTAATTTTTTTAATTTTGGGTTTGGTGGGTCAGGTAATTTGCTTTGCCCAATCGATTAAACCAACCGAGCAGGACCTTCGATACAGCAAAGAATTCGAACGCAGTCTTTTAGACTTATGGGTAGCAGATGCCAAGAAACCGACTCCTTTAGTGGTTTATTTTCATGGAGGTGGATTTAAGAAGGGGGACAAGAAGTTTTTTCAAAATAGTCCGATGTTGCGAAAGTATTACCCCAAAGGGATTTCATTTGCTAGCGTGAACTATCCCTTTCTCGGTCAGGTCGAAGGCAGGCATCTTAAGATTTTGAACCATTGTGTTGAGGCGATTCGGTTTTTGAAGATCCATTCCAAGAAGTACAACCTAGACGAAGAGAGCATTTCGGTGATGGGGAACTCTGCAGGTGCCCTCATCACTTGTCATGTAGGTCATGCCCATAATTTAGGAATTCGCTCCATTTTCCCTATTCAGCAACCGATGGGTACCCCGCTTATCACTATTCCCTTTTTGAGAAAGGAAGGTCCTCCAATTTTGGTCTACAATCGCTCGAATCGAGACGACCGGGTACATCATCCAGACAATGCTATATTCGTTAAGAAGAAATGCGATTTATTGGGGGTGGAGTGTCAAGTGTATGGAGTGGAAGGATCCGGGTTACCCGTTTTACCCAAAGAGGTTGATGTTAATGATTTGGCAATGGAATTCTTTAAACAATCATGGAAAAAACAACGAAACAAAAAGCAAAATAATGATTAATCGACGAACCTTTATTCTCCACGGAGTGACCACGGTTGCTACCTTGGCACTCGCTTCCAATGCGGAAGCATCCTCCCCCAAGGTATCCTCGATAAGTGGTTATGATTATCGCCTCCCTCAATTCCAAAAGGGGAGCAGGCTTCTTTTTCAAGGCGATTCGATCACGGATATGAAGTGGGGAAGAAATCAAACCGATCGGAACCACTACCTGGGGCACAGTTATGTCTACCTGATTGCCGCCCGATTAGGTGTGGACATGCCTCAGGCTCAACTCGAATTTTTCAATCGTGGAATAAGCGGAAATAAAGTGGGCGACCTCCGCAAGCGTTGGCGGGAGGATGCTATTGAGATGAAACCGGATTGGCTCAGCATCTTAATTGGCATTAACGATGTGGAGAAAACAGTTACTAAGGAAAATGGATTTGATCTATGGGAAGACAATTACCGGTTTATTTTGGATGAAAGCTTAAAAGCAAATCCTGAGCTGAAGTTAGTCTTACTTAATCCATTCGTATTAGCTTCTGGAAGACTGGCTAATTTAAATGCATTTAAAGCAAAACGTGAGATTGTGGACAGGCTTTGTATGATCGTTTCTCAATTGGCCATCGATTATAATGCGGTACATGTTAAGACCGATGAAATCTTTGATGAAGCGGCTAGAAAAGTGAATGCCCAACAATGGATTTGGGACGGTATACATCCGTTGCCACAAGGGCATGAATTGATTGCCCGCAATTGGTTGCAGGCAGTGAGTAAAGCTACTAATACAAAATAATGACTGAAAATATTTCCATTCAACCAATAGGATCTCATGTTTCAACTTGGGGCGAAGGTCCCATTTTTCACCAAGGGCATTTACTTTATGTCGATATCGAGGGTCATACCTTGATTCGACTTAATCCGGAGAATGGAAACGAGGAAACTTGGCAAATGGGAGAGCGGATTGGGACAGTAGTTCCACGGGCAATGGGGGGCGTACTGTGCGCTGGTGATTCAGGAATTTATTCGTTTGATCTGGAAACGGGAAAGAAAAAAATTATTGCCGACCCGGAGGCTGAGAAACGGCCCGATAATCGTTTCAATGACGGAAAGTGCGATCCGTCCGGTCGATTTTGGGCCGGCACGATAAGTACGGTGAAGAAGACCGGTGATGCCAATTTGTATATGATGGACCTTGATCATAATTTGAGTATCAAGGTCCTGGGAGTGACCAATTCAAACGGCATCTGCTGGAATGCGGAGGCAAGTACCATGTACTATATTGATACTCCGACCAAGAAAGTGATGGCCTATCCATTTGAAAATTCCACAGGTATTCTAGGTGAGCCATCTTTGGTGGTTGATGCTGGTGTTTCCGGTTGGGACGGATCTCCCGATGGGATGACCATTGATGCCGAAGGCAATCTTTGGGTCGCAATGTGTCACGGCGGATCAGTTTTACAAATTGATCCGTATTCGGGGAAACTTATTCAGCAAATTGACTTTCCTTGCGTGGAGACAACATCTTGTGCATTTGGGGGTGAGGACCTCGAGCGTTTATTCGTTACTACTGGTCAACACAAAACCTTAGAGGAAGCAGATGCAGGGAAGATTTTGGTAGTAGATGGATTGAAGGCGAAGGGCGTTCCAGCTTTTGCTTACAAGGGATAGGATTATTTTTTTCTTAAGCTCCATTTTATTGCATTGAGCAAAAGTTTTTGAAAAGCCGGTTTTTTGAAATCTTCTATGTGGCCGAGTGAGGTATAAAATACCTTTCCTCCGAAGCTTGTTTGATGAGTCCACGCGGTCGGTTCGACGGGAAACCCTTTTACTTTTCCACTGAGCAGGGGGATCGACTTTTGGGGAAGGGGAGAATTTCGGTAAAGTGAAGCTGGGGTTTCGAAGGGAAATTTGATTCCGCTAATAATGGGGTGTGAGACTAAGTTGGGATATTTTTGAACGGTACAAATCAAACTTTTACCATGATGTCCATTGTAGTTTCCACCCATGATTTTCTCGTCCCATTCGTTCCAAACCTGATGACCTTCTGGAATGGGAGATTTTTTAAGATCAAACGCGTGAGAAGAAGTACGAATTCCCACGATTGGTTTTACTGAAGAGACATGCTTGCGAATGAGATTCATAGTTTCCTCTTTAAAAGCCCGTCGTCGCACACTGATCACAAGAAGATCGGCCTTGGCAATAAATGACGGATTTCTCAGCAGATTGCGTTCCTGTCCTTGATGGGGAGCATGGCAGAATTTGAGAATGAATTCTTTTGATAAGTGTTTACGGGCAAACTCAGGTAAGGTTTGCTCGGTCTGATATTCGCGCTCAGCAAGAATAAAGGTGATATTTTTTTTCTGATCTGCGCAAGCGAAGGCTGAGAGCAAAAATCCGAAAATAAGAATAAGGTAACTGATCTTCATTTCGTATCATTATGAAAGGACAGAAAAAAGATCGAGGAATAAAGAAATAATGAGTGGTATTTATAGAGTAATATTATGAATTTTGAAATATCAACTTGTGTTGAAATATAATAAATGTTTAATTATTTTAAGATTTATATATTATAAATTAGATGAATTTCTCTTTATCCAAAAAAGTCGCATTAGTAACAGGAAGCAGTCGAGGCTTGGGCTATGGTGTAGCTCGTGCCGTTGGTAAAGCAGGAGCCAAGGTTGTATTAAACTATTTAAATGACAGGGAGTCAGCTGAGCGAGCAAGTGAGAGCTTAAAAGCGGAGGGTATTAATACGATGCTCGTACGTGCAGATGCATCTGACCCGGATCAAATCGCTTCTTTAGTCGAGGCGGTGGAAGAAAAATTTGGATCTCTTGATATCTTGGTCCCTAATGCAACTCCCGATCAACCTCAGAAAGCAATTGAGGAGTATGATGCAGAATTTTATCGGCAAATGTACGATTTTTTTGTGATGAGTCCTTTTTATTTAACCCGTGCGGTTTTACCCGGTATGAAGAAGCGGGGATATGGACGAATCATTAATATCACTAGTGAGGTCTTTCATTGTGCAGTTCCGGAATTCAGTGCTTATGTAGCCGCAAAGGGTGGGCAAATTGGTTGGAGTAGGAGCATGGCCAACGAGTTGGCTCCTTTTAAAATTACAGTTAACACCGTGGCCCCGGGTTGGATTCCCACTGAACGGCATGGAGATGATCCGCAGGAAGACAAAGATGCTTATTTACAAACTATTCCATTGGGGCGTTGGGGAAAACCGGAAGATGTGGGAAATGCAGTTACTTATTTTGCATCCGATGAAGCTTCTTTTATTACTGGGCAAACTTTGTGCGTGAATGGTGGGCGTACACCATGGTAAAATTTTTAATGAACTCGATTACAGAAAATAAAATGAAAAAAAATATAAAATTATCCTCTTTTTTAACTTTGCTTTTCTCGAGCATCTTTTTGTGTTTTTCGGGTTGTGGTGGCACGGTAGAAAAACAAGGAAGTGGCGAAGCGAAGGAGGTGGATTCTTCGACCACATTTGCCTATGTCACCAATGGGGTTGATCCATTTTGGGATCTATGCGCAGCGGGTGTACGAATTGCGGAGAAGGAATTTGGAATTAAATGTGAGATTTTGATGCCCCCTAAGGGAGTAGTTGATCAAAAAAGAATGATGGAATCTTTAATTGCCCGCGGGGTCGATGGGATCGCGGTTAGCCCCATTGATGCGGAAAATCAAACCCCTTTTCTGAACGAAATGGCAGAGAATACTATTTTGATTACCAACGATGCAGATGCCCCGAAGAGTAATCGTTTGGTCTACATCGGTGCAAATAATTACAAAGCTGGACGAGCATTAGGGAAGTTGGTCATGCAAGCGGTGCCAGAAGGTGGAGAAATTATGCTTTTTGTAGGCCGGTTGGAGCAGTTAAATGCAAGAGAACGTAGGCAAGGGGTAATTGACGAATTACTGGGTAAAACTGAGCAAAATCTAAGTGACTTAAAATTTGATGCAGTGGACGCGAAAAATATAAAAGCTGAAGGTTCAAAATACATCATTTTAGACACACGCACAGATAATTTTGACAAAGCAAAAGCCAAGAGTAATGCAGAGGATGCAATTACTAAATACGACAACTTAAAATGTATGGTTGGGTTATTTGCCTATAATTCACCCTCCTGTATTGATGCCATTAAAGAGGCTGATAAACTAGCGTCTATTAAAATTTGTGGCTTTGACGAGCAGGACTCTCTGTTACAGGCGATTCAAGATGGAAATGCCTATGGTACAATCAGCCAATTGCCATGGGAATATGGATATGAGTCAATTAAGATGTTAAAAGATATTTATGAGGGCAATATGCCGGCTTCCAAGTTTGTGGAAAAATCTTTTGCTTCAATCACTCAAGAAAATGTGGCCGAGTTTTGGGCAAAGAAGAAAGAAATGGCGAAACTTGGTAAGGCAAACTAGTTGGCTGTGGCGGATTCACCTTTATTAGAAGTTCGCAACTTAACCAAAAGCTTTCCTGGTGTCTTAGCTCTTAAGGGAGTTTCACTTACTTTGGATAAGGGAGAAGTTCTTGCATTAATAGGGGAAAATGGAGCAGGGAAGAGTACCTTGATGAAAATTCTAGCTGGAGTACAACCAGCGGATTCGGGGGAGTATTTCATCGATTCCCAGCCCGTTCAGTTACAAAATGTTCGAGAAGCTTTGACTTTTGGTATTGCCTTAATTCACCAAGAATTGAATTTGGCCTCAAACTTGGATTTAGCTGCAAATATTTTTCTTGGCCGTGAAGTGAATCAAAGAGGCTTTATCCAGGAAGATATTTTAAGACAGGAAGCCAAGAAGCATTTAACCCGAGTAGGGCTAGACTTACCAACGGATACGATTACCGGTACTTTGCCGATCGGGAAGCAACAATTAGTAGAAATTGCCAAAGCATTATCCTGTAATGCACGAGTCTTAATTATGGATGAGCCCAC
>MEHZ011446737.1_pt1 | contig 10911 bp, 5 predicted proteins | sample 897221 | NCBI WGS metagenome assembly MEHZ01 (sample SAMN05514161, study PRJNA337945) | marine metagenome | isolation source: marine surface water | place: Arctic Ocean | collected 2007-12-13 | reverse complement strand
ATTCTTCTTTTTTTATCATTACTAAATAACATTAGTCTTTTTGCAACAACTTTAGATTCAACATCTATTAATTCATCAGAAAATGTTGATAAATTAATAAAAGAGAATACCGATTATTTAGAACATAACCATGCTCAAATAATTTCTAATAGATTACAGGAGTTAAACAATATTTCTACTATTAATTATACCTATAACAAGACAATACAATCTTTTATTGATGCCTATCTTATCAAAAACAAGCAATTGATTTCTAGAATGCTTTCATTATCTAATTATTATTTTCCAATATTTGAACAAACTCTTGACAAATATGATCTTCCACTGGAACTTAAATATTTATCTATAGTTGAGTCTGCCTTAAATCCAAATGCAAGATCAAAATCTGGAGCTAGAGGTCTTTGGCAATTTATGTACCCTACAGGAAAGCAATATGGTCTTGAAGTTAATTCTTATATTGATGAACGAAATGATCCATTTAAATCAACTGAAGCTGCTTGTCAGTATTTTGTTAAATTATATGATATTTTTGGAGATTGGAATTTAGTTTTAGCTGCTTACAATGGAGGTCCTGGATATATTCAAAGAAAATTAATTAGTACAGGCAAAGATAATTTTTGGGATCTTAGACCTTTTTTGCGTCGAGAAACTAGAAATTACATACCAAGCTTCGTTGCTGTTTCTTATTTAATGACTTATGCTAATGAATATAATATCCGGCCTGATACTTTACAAATAAAACTAGTTCCTACAGATACTTTTACAATCAACTGTCAAATTAGCTTCTCACTTTTATCTACAATTACGTGTGTTCCTATTTATGAAATTAAGCATCTTAACCCTTCATATAAAAATGATATATTTCCTTTATATTCAAAGATTAATCTACCTTTAGAACATGTAAATGACTATTTGTTAAATTATGAATCCAATAAGGTTTTTGTATCAGCTGTTAATAACAAAGAGATACTAATTGATGAGATTCGTCATGTGTATATAGCTGAAGATGGAGATTATTTAGGAAAAATTGCCTCAAAGTATAAATTAAAAGTATTTCAAATTAAAAAATGGAATAGATTAAAATCTTCTAAGCTTAAAATTGGAGATAAATTAATCTTATACGTATCAACTAGTGTTTTAGAGGATATAAATAGAATAGAAGCTTCAGAGCTTGAATATATTGTTCGTAAAGGCGATACTTTATGGGAGATTTCTCAAATGTATGATGGGGTAAGTATTACTAAAATTAAACAATTAAATAAGCTAAAATCTAATAACTTAAAACCTGGTTCACGTATTTTAATACCCAAAGCTTAGCATATGAGAATTTATACCTTTTTAATATTTATTTGTGTGTTTGTTTCTTGTAAAAAAACATCAAAAATACTTCCTAATTCTTCTGGTGCTTTCTCTGAAGTTTTGTTTGTTGTGAATGATGCTTTGTGGGACAGAGTAGTAGGTGATATTGTAGAAGATGTTTTTCAAAATGAAATCCCTGGTCTTGGAAGGCCTGAAGCCTCATTTAAAGTTATTCAAATAAATAATTCTGAATTCAGCTCATTATTTAAAACACACAAACAGATTGTTATAATTTCTAACGACTCTTCTTTTAGTATAGTTGATGAAAAGTGGGCTAAAAATCAATTAGTAGGACATATTAAATTTACTGGTAATACAGGAGTTTTTAAAAGTGATTGCTTAAATCTGTATCCTATTTTTTATGATAATGAACTTAAAGATATACGAGATGGAATAGCAAAAAAAATAGAATCTAATTATTCAAATTATATCAAACAAATTTTTAATATTGACCTACTAATTCCATTAGAATATACACTATCATTAGACACTAACAATATTTTATTATTCTCTTATAACCCTGTAAAAAAGGAAGAGATAAAACATCTTTTGATCTTTTCTATTAGTAATTCAAGTGAAAGCTTAGTAGATTCTATTTTTACACAAACTGATAAATTGTTTGAGTTAAACTTAAAGGGCTCTAGAAGTGATTCATATGTTAAGATTGAGCCCAACTATAGCCCTATTTTAGATAAAGGTTCTTATAGAGTTCTTTGGAAATTAAATAATGGTTTTATGGGAGGTCCAGCTATTATTAAGCCTTATTTTATTAATGATAAAGTTGTAGTTGTTGCTTCTGTTATTTTCGCTCCTCACAGTTCAAAACGAAAATACATAAAAGAAATTGAAGCTATTTTATAATTAATTTTTGAATCTCTTTTCTGATGTCTTTAGAAATAACTTCAATCATATAATACCCTTTACTAATACCATCCAATCTAATTTTTTGACTATAATGATTGCTGTACACAAGCTTTCCTGTTACGCTGTAAATATTAATTATTGAATTAGGATCAATCGCCCCTCTAATAATTAAATAATTATCAGCTGGATTCGGATAAATACTAAAAGAACTTATTGCTTGATTAATTTGACCTGTTGATATAGTGTTAAGATCACTCTCCCAAACTCCTCTTCCAAATGTTGCAGCAACAATTTTTTGTGTATTATAATTAATTTCTAGTTCTTTTACAACAACATTTGGAAGACCATCCATAAAAGGCTCCCAATCAGACATTGTACTGTCTCTATGATATACACCAATATCTGTTCCAATATATAAATTTCCCTGAGCTAAATCTTGGTGAACAATGCAGTTTACAGGAAGATTCGGAAGATTATTTCCGGTTATGTTACTCCAGCTATCACCTCCATCTGTTGATTCATAAACTTTATGATTTGCTTGAAATTCAGAAAAAGTAACCCAAATATGATCAGCATCATTGGCGGCAACAGTAATATCTGAAAAATTAAAGTTTGGTAGCCCTTGCTTTATATCATCCCATGTTACTCCAGCGTCTTTTGTTCTCTTAATTCTATTATCTGAAGCGCTGTAAATATAATCTTCATCTGAAGGAGCTAATGCAATAGTGCGTATAGATTGTGCATTACTAACATTATAAGAAATAGAATCCCATTGAACCCCTCCAGTTTGAGACCTATAAACTTCTTTATAGCCAGCAACTATCAGGTTATTATTAATAGCATGTATTTTATACGGAGTGATCCAACCGCCCTCGTAGTTTACAGGCTTTATATTACTCCAATTATTACCTCCATTATATGTTTTTCTTAACCCTCCATATTGAGAGGTTGAGTATATTATATCATGATCATATATGTCTATTGCGCATTCCATGCCATCGGAACCTCTAATTGCCTCCCAATAACTATTTGTAACCATTTCGGTACCATTGTCCTGAGCTCCCGCTACTACACGTCCATCAAGAGTATTCGATAAGCCAATTCGATAAAACTGAGAAATACCCAAGCCGTCACTAATATCAATCCATGAATTTAGGTTATCCATATACTTGTAAAGTCCACCATCATTTCCGGCATATGCGATATCATTTAATGGATTAAATTCTACAACATGTTGATCTACATGCATATAAGAGTAATTAGCACTACTTCCACTACTTCCGCTTATACTCCAGTCTACACCACCATTATTTGATGCCCAAAGATTTATCCCACCTACATATAACATGTTTTCATCTACTGTTGAAACGCCAAAACTTAAATCATACCAAGATTGACCTCCCGTACTTGTACCATCGGTATTTCTACCTAAAATATTCGGACTGTCAGACTGCAGGCTCCAGTTATTACCACTATCTGTAGACTTATATACACCATGAAAACCATCATCATTTGCAGAAAATAATATATATACAGCATTAGGATTTGCCGGAGTAACAGCTAGTAAGGGACGGCTTTTATTTGATGTTGCCATTCCATTATTAGAACTATTCCAAATTTGCCCTCCATCTATAGATTTAAAAACTTGTGATGATCCATTTGTTTGTTTTACTGAATAAATCGTATTAGGGTTATTAGGCTTAAACTCTAAATCTCTAAAATTACCATTAATAATAGTCCCATTGCTATCTACAGCTTTTACCCATGTACTCCCCGCATCAGCACTTATAAGAATATAGTTTTGTGTACCTGCAGTTAAACTGTCTGGATAATTTGGGTTAATAATAATCTTATTAACTTTTTTATTATCATTTAATCCCCATTGAATACCTGTTGTATCCCAGTCAATACCTCCATTTATTGATTTTAGCACACCAATACTGTAAGCGCTTGCCATTGTATTTACTCCTTTGAGATCTCCAGTAGCAATATACATTACTTGTGGATTTATTGGGTTAATAGCAATATGTGATACTCCAATTACCGGAAGATTATCTGTACCTGTTTGCCAATTACTACCACCATCAATTGATTTCCATAACCCCCCACCAGGAGATCCAATCCAAATAATGTCTTCATCTATTGGATCGAAAGCTATACAGTTAATTCTTCCATTACCCCTTTTCTTCCCATTGGACAAAATAATAGGTGTGTTAAGAGGGCCTATTTCAGTCCAATTACTATTGGAATTTAAATTACTATTTTGATATTTTCTTTTTTCTTTTAACCATTCTGTATAAAGTTTACCAACCGGAAATTTCTTGCCATTTGAGATTCTTTGCGTTATAAAATCTAGGCTTCGAGCATAAGGTTTATAACCATTCCCTTTTGAATAAGGAACTTTTTCTCTATAGTTATTAAATGCAGTTTCCTTCTGCTCTAATGTGGCGTTTGGGTTTTCTGAAAGTAAATTATTTTCCCACACTTGAGAGTAGGTGTTTAGGCTGATAAAAAAAATTATAATTATAAAATATTTATTCATTTTTTAAAAGTTTGTTTTCAAAGATAAAATAAAATTCCTTCCTTTTGCACTTAGCCCTGATCCAAATGTTTTATAATGAATATCCATGATATTTTCTAACTTACATGATATGTCTATGTTTTCTGTCGCCTGCAATGACCAGCTAATATCTATTGTTTGCCAGCTCGGATTACCATCAATTGTGGCTTCTTCAATATTATCTACGCCATTATCATCATAATCTTCTGCTTTTTTCCATCCATTAAAGTTATAAGAAATTGTATATCTGTTTTTATTAGTTTTATGTGTAAGGCTAATTATAGAATTTATTGGGGGTAGATGAGATAGTGGTCTATTTAAATTAGTCTTGCCTTTTATGTAGTTAAATTTAAAATCTAAGTTTGTTTTTTTGCTAAACATAATATCCGAAGCTAAACTAAAACCATTAATTCTTGCAGATGAAATATTTTGGTTCATTTGTATTTGCATCAAATCTCCATCATAAATTATTGAGTCTTGATCGTTAAGACTACTATTAGATCTTTGAATTGCATTAGTGATTCTTATATTATAATATTGAGCTTCTAAAATTATTTTTTCTAGATTAATCAGCAAGCTAGTTTCAAAATTAGACGATTGTTCAGGCTTTAGATTTTCGTTTGGAATTACTACGGCATAATCGTTTTTTGAAAATATTTTACCAATGTCATCTATATTAGGATTTCTATATCCCATATAATACGCTATGTTTAAACTAGATTTTTTAAATATTTTTTGATTTATTAAAAAAGAAGAAACCAGTGCTTTGTTTTTTGTAGTAATTTTTGAAAAAGGCAAATTATAGATGTCATTATTTTCAAACTCAGCAGTTAGAAAATTAAGATTATATCTTTCTCCAAAAAATATAGTTGTTTTTTTAAACACACTCCAGTTAATCTGTGTGTATATAGACCCATCAACAACACTACTACCTCCATCTGGATATCTTGTAGTATTAAAAAGAACATTATTATTGTCTACTAAATTAGCCTTTGAGTTTACAAACTGTTTTCTATAACTCACCCCGTAATTTAATTTAAATCGTTTAATTGTTTTTTTTATATCAAACACACCATCTAGAATTAAGACATTTTCATTTCTATTTGAAAGGTATTGATCATTTGTTTTTTGCTTATGTCTAGATTCTTTGACATTTTGCCAAGCTAAAATTAATGAGTATTTATCTGATAATACATTATCGGTTTTTTTAGTATAATTTAAGTTTTGAGCTATTCTAGTTTGAGGCCCATAGTACCAGTTTTTATACTTTCCAATACCTCCCTCTAAGTCATTCATCTTATCAAATCTTGATATTTTTGATGTTGTTGAAAATTGACTATTAAGACTTATTTTTTCTTTTTTATTTCGATTTATAAATATTTTTTGAATAAAATCATAGCTGTTATAAGAAGTATTAAGCTGCTTGTTTTTTTCTACAACATGTGCTTCGTTTCCCCAGTTTTTATATCCGTGCAGCCTGTTTAAGCCCATCTTGATATTGCCATTTGATTTTATAGAAAACCCATTTATAAAAGTTAATTTTTTTAAATCAAACGTGCTTAAGTAATTTAATGAACTTGATTCATTTGCGCTTTCATATTTTTGAAATAATATATTTGATTTTCTATTAAAAGAGTTTTTAGTTATTGTATTAACAATTAAGGCTCCCCCCATAGCACCATCTCCATATACTACTGATGCTGGCCCTGTTACTGCTCTTATGTTATTAATAAAAAAGGGGTTTATTGAACTTGAGCTTTGTATATGACCATTTCTATATATAGCATTGTTAAGCGGAATACCATCTATTACAATTAACAATCTATTTGCTTCCATTCCTCTATAGTTTGGGCTCCCTCCTCCAGATTGGCTTTCTTGCACAGAAACTCCAATTGTTTTTTTAAAAAGTTCAGATATTGTGCTTGGTTGTATTTCATCAATTTTTTTTCTTTCAATTTTAGAGAGTATTCCATTATAGTTTAAAGCTTGCTTTATTTCTTCAAAATTTATTGTTTCTAGTATGTATGAGTTTGGGTATAAATACACTTTATCTTGTAGCCCATTCTTTTCAATTTTTAAATCTATATAGCTAATATGCTTTATTTGAATAAAATCATTTGCATTAAAACCAGATAGATTTGCAATACCATCTACATTACTTATAGTACCAAAATTATTGTTAAAAATATTTACATTAGAAATAGGTCTTTTGGTTACTTCATCTATGAAAATAACATCTTGACCAAATATTAATAATGACCACAAGCTAATGGAGAGTGATAAAATAAATTTCATGTTACCTTAACGATTCAATTACTATATGTGATTTTATATTATCTAACTTATAATGATGAACCTTGTAATAGTAAAATATTTTCTCAATAAGTTGTTGTCTATTTTTATAAGGAATATTAATATTTCTATTAGTAATTAATGCCCTAAAATAATTTAAGTTATCTCCATTAATTACCTCTTCTCTGCTTTCTGCTTTATTTGTAAAACACGAATTATTAAGATTAAAAAACTGATATTCAATGTTTTCTATTGATGGAAAAAATCCAAGGAATTTTGTTAAAGAAATCAAATATCTAAGTGAAAAGTTGTGGTCAATCTCTTGCTCATTATCAAGATCTTTTGTAAGTCTCCATATAAAGTTGAATACACTAGGGTTTCTTTCACCCTCAATTAAAATTTTTGAGAGAATTTCTGCCATAAATATTCGTAGTAATTTATTATAGAGTCCAGTGCTTTGAAAATGATGAGCTACGCTAATTTCCGTAATATATTGAAGCTCTTTATTTGCTTGGTGCTTAGCGCTAATATTTAGTAGGCTGAGCTTTTCTAAAAGTGATATTTTATTTTTTGTTTTTTTACTTCGCCCTCTTTTTATATTAAATGATTTTAATCCATAATCCTCAGTAAAGATTTTTGCAATTATAGAACCCTCACCATATTTATGGTTTATAATAGATATAGCTCGACAATCATAATTCATTATTTTATAAACAGTATTTTACTGACTATCTTTTCTAAACCATTCGAATCAGCACTAAAAACAAGATATATTCCAGTACCTACTTTTTCATTATTAAAGTTCTTGCCGTTCCAGTTTGCTTGACCCCCATTGGCGATTGTTTGATAAACGAGAACCCCATTTATATCAGTTATTTTTACAAGAGCATTATTTACCAACTGACTAATCGCAATATTCCCCTGATAGTTTTCTCTAACGGGATTCGGAAAAACATATGTTTCCTCTTGTTGATTCTCTCCAATAGTAGCATCTGATCTATATGAAATCAAGCCCTTATCTGTAGCAATATAAACCTCTCCACTTAGCTGGTTAATGCTAATATCTATTATTTTATTTGAAAACAAGGGACTATTTGTTGTGGTGAAATGATGTATTTGCTCCAAACCATCATCTGAAAGCAGGTATAGCCCTGAGGACTCTGTACCTACCCATTTGCGGTTTGCCCCATCAATCTTAATGCAATTAATTCGTTCTGTAGATAGTAAATATTGCCCATATTCACCTTCTTGAATTAGTATTTGTTGTGCGTCAAAGTTAAATCCACTAAAAATTAGTTCTGGATAATAAAAAACAGCCACACCTTTATCAGTGCCTATCCATATCTCTCTATCAAGATCTTCGGTAATGGCATATATATTTAATGAAGGGAGATTTCCATTGCCAGAATTTGTATTTAGGATTTTATATTCATCATCAAGATGATTTGAAATAGTATTGTTGTCATTATAGACAAACAATCCTCCCTCATGAATTATACCCCACTTCATATTTGCTTGATCAATAATTAATTCATCAAAATATAAACCATTGATATCTTGATTCATAGCAAAAGAAAACCATTCATCTTTAGCTGTTTTTACAAATAATGGTTTTTCAACCTGTGAGTTTAGCCCCCAAAGATTATTGTTGTTATCAAATTTAATATCAGAGATTTGTATTCTATTATTTGAATAGAATGTAGTGTCAAGCACCCCCTGTGTGTTTTGATATCCATACTTAACTACATGTTCATCATCTTCAATAACTGAAATCCCATTATACCATGACGCATAATATTCTTTATTATCAAAATATGCTGCTTCAACAATATCCCTTGCTCTGTTAAGGTCATCAAAGTTTTTATTACTCCATTCATAATCATTCTCCATAATAGAAACCCCGTCATTATTTAATTTGTTGACGCTAAAATTCATATGGCCACCATGACAAACAAATAACTTGCCAGAAATGTATTCAAGGCTATAAATGTCATTTGATTGAGGACTATTTACTAATAAAATATCTTCTATTTTTAGACCTACATAATGAACTAGTCCTTGTTTTTTGTCTGCAACCCATATTTCGTTTTCTATAATAGAAGCACTGCTATATGCATCTTCTAGGTTGTTAAGAGAGTTAATCTGTAACTGAGGATTTATTAGATGTATTTGATTGCTGTCTGTTATGATTAAGGACTCTCCTTTTTTTGATAGTTCTGGCCTTACAAGTGCCAATTCTAACATTATATCCCAGGTATTGTTTTTTATTAAAATAGAATCACTATCCAGATCTACTATAGCAATAACAGTGTTTTTAAAAAGATTAATAGATGAAAAAGAAGCTTGTTCTAATGCTGGGTTTTCAAATAAAACTTCTTTAAACCACTGATTAAAGTCTGATAAAAAGAGATTATTTTTTTGAGCGCAATAGATCCCATTTGATGTTGCTGCATAGATCAAACTATCATCTACAATAGTCTGATTTATCTCTACGTACTCGGCGTTATTTCCAATCTTATATGTGTCTTTTATTTCGTTTCTTATTACATCTAGAACAACAATACCAAATGAACATGAAAGATATGCAAGATTTTCATCAAAAGAAATACTGTTAATTTTTTTCCCCCCAATAATTTCTTTTCTTTTAACATCTGAGATATTTGTTATCAAACCATCTCTGATAATATCTATATTACAGTTATCATACGTAATAATTAATGTTCTTAAAAAACTATTGTATTTAATATTCTGTATATTATTATCAGAAAGACCATTCACCTTTGAATATCTGTTTATACTATTATCATAAGTATTATAGAAAAAAAGCCCCCCTTGCGCTACACAATAAATTTTTTCTTCTGCTATTGCTATTTTCTCCGGCTGATTATAGGCTAAATAATCCTTCCAATATCCAACAGGCACATTTTGTGCTAATGTCATTAATGGAATTAGTAGTAGTAGAATAATTTTCATATGCTAGAACAATAATAATGCAATTTATATCCTTCTTAACCTTATTTTTAAAAAAAAATTGTCTTTAGCAATACCTTTATTAGATTTGCATTTTAGGCTCAGTAGTTCAACTGGATAGAATATCAGATTTCGGCTCTGACGGTTGGGGGTTCGAATCCCTCCTGGGTCACTTTTTAGTGTTTAATAATTGGTTGCTTTTTCTTTAATTAAACTTAAATATATATTTTCTAGTCAATTATTAATCTCTTAGAGATCCTTCCGTCTTTGTTTTCATAAAAAAGAATTGTATTTTTTTTCTTTTTAATCTGTTGTCCATTTATGTTGTATATTTTTTTAATTTCTTTGTTTCCCCATATTTCAGATATACTTGAAGCGCATTGAATGATAACAGTATCACTGTAATAGAATTGTTCACTAAATTCTGACTCTAGGAGTATTACGATATTTAAATTACCTGAATAGTTTTGCGTCACGTATAGCTTTGTAAAGTTTATTTCACTTGTATAGCCCGCAGTATAATTGTTACCATCATTTGGCGAGGTAGTTGTTACTCTTGTTCCATTTGATGTGTTTTCTATTGCAAAAAAGCCGATTAGGTTATTTGCTGTATCGAAAGAATTTATTATTGCATAGTTAGAGCCTGCAATTAATCCAACTCTTAGTACTGTGTTAATGTTTTGTGATGATGAATTCAAAACTGCATAGCCTACAGAATCTCCAGCTGATACAGATGATATGTCAAAATACCCCCCGTCTGTTGTTATGGTACTTGTCCCTATATCTGGTTCATTTGTAGCTTGATCAATTACTATTTGTAAGCTTGATGCTGTGTTACATTGGTTATTTCCTAAAACTGTATTTAT
>MEHZ011430904.1_pt1 | contig 10918 bp, 9 predicted proteins | sample 897221 | NCBI WGS metagenome assembly MEHZ01 (sample SAMN05514161, study PRJNA337945) | marine metagenome | isolation source: marine surface water | place: Arctic Ocean | collected 2007-12-13 | reverse complement strand
ATCACCGCTGCGTATTGCTGCAGATCCCAGTGCCGCCGAGGGCATTATCGCTATCGAGCGCGACTCGGTAACAGGCATCAGTCCCGCCGACTTTAAACGGGAAATCCGAGCGCTAATACCCTAGTCCTGTTTTACAGCGCTAAGTTATAAAAAACCCCCGACGTTTCCGACGAGGGTTTTTAAATGGATCACACCTTCTAGGCGCGAGGCGCGGCGCTTACTTTGGCATGCGTGCTGCGCGAATTTCGATCTCGATCAACCAACCTTCGACAACCAAACCTGCGATCTGAACGAAAGAGCGCACAGGCTTCATAGGGTTTTCATCGGTGCCAAAGAACTGCTGGTAGCCGCTGTTAAAACCGGCGAAATCGAGTTCGCCATAGGGGCCCGCAACGGCGAACGCGCGCACCTGAACGATGTCTTCCATCGACCATCCCTGTGATTCCAGCGTCTCTTTGAATTTACTAAATGTGTTGACCGTCTGCTGCTCCATGTCGCCCCAGCTGCCGTCTTCCATGGGGCTGGCGCCCGAACCGCTTAAGTAAAGCGTCTCTGCGCCCGCGGGGATAGAGATATTGTTATAGAAATTGCGGCCTTCGCCTGTACGAACGATCTCGTCGGCGGTTGCCACCGAAGCGAAGCCAAATGTTGCGAGCACAGTGAGTGCGAGTAGTGATTTAACGCGATTGAGCATGGGCAAATTTCCTTTTATGTACAGTGGTCTGAGTTGTCTGAGCAGCCAGCGTGGCTTCGGCGTCCCTTTTTATCTTGGTCAACAAGTCTACCGCGGCATAAGCCGCGAATGAAACCTTAGACGTCGGATTCGGCTAACACGCCATCGGCGTCTTTCGAACCGAGGAATTTGGACGTGATGATGCCTGCAGTAATAGAGCCGTTAACGTTAAGCGCTGTGCGCGCCATATCGATAAGCGGTTCGATCGAGATTAGTAGTGCGGCGATAGTAACGGGGAAACCCAGTGCGGGCAGCACCACGAGCGCTGCGTTCGTCGCGCCGCCACCAACGCCGGCGATGCCAAACGAGCCAATAGCCACGATTAACACCAGAGAAATCACAAATTCGAATGAGATCTCGGTGCCGCCAGAGGCCGCTACCATGACCGCGAGCATTGCAGGATAGAGGCCTGCACAGCCATTTTGCCCAATCGTCGCACCAAATGACGCGGCAATATTAGCGATAGGCGCGGGCACATTAAGCTCTTCGATCTGCGCGCGGATCGTGAGCGGAATAGTCGCCGCCGAGCTGCGAGTAACGAAGGCGAAGGTCAGCACCGGCCAAACCTTTTGGAAATAACTGCGAATGTTGCCGCCGAACAGGCCAATAAGCACCGTATGCACGACAAACATGATAGCAATGGCTATATAGGATGCGACGACGAAACTAATGAGGTTGAGAATTGCGCTGCCGTCGGTTGTCACGATGACGCGGGTCATTAGCGCAAGCACGCCGTAGGGGGTGAGTGAGATAACGATTTTAACGAGCCGCATAACAACCGCTTGGGTTGTGTCGATGAAGCTGCGGATTTGCTCGCCTCGCGCTGGATTCTCTTCGCCTACCAGGGCAGCTGCTATACCGAACAAGAGGCCGAACACCACGACGCCGATAATCGACAGCGGACGCGATCCCGCTAGGTCGGCAAAAATGTTATTAGGCACGAGATTAGTTAGCGTACCGATGACACTGTAATCCGCGCCAGCGGCACGACGCGCTTCTAGCACCTCAGCGCGCGCCAGTTCGCGTGCGCCAGCGCCCAGATCTGCAGCGTTGAGATTAAAGAGCAAGGCAATGCCAACACCAACGAGCGCAGCAATAACGGTCGTAATTATCAGTACCGAGACGACCGTACCGCCGATTTTGCCGAGCGACTTGATCTCGTCTACCTTGATCACCGCGGCGATCATAGTAATCAGGATCAGCGGCATGATGATCATCCGCAGCAAAGACACATAAGACGATCCGACAATATTGGTCCACTCGAGTGTTGAATCGAGAACTGCCTGATTATCGCCGTAGGCCGCCGAAAGGATAAAGCCGAAAACTGTGCCGCCAATTAACCCAAGCAGAACACGGCGCGAAAGCGTCCAGTTTTCGCGTTGACCAAATTGATAGAGAACACCTAAAAGCCCCGCAAATAGCGCGACATTGACGATGGCGAGGGTAGGCATGGTACGTTCTCCCGAGTAGCGGTTATAGCCGCTTATTGATGTTTTGGGTCTTTCGAGTAGCGTTTGAGTATATAGCCTCGCCTCGCCTACACCAAGTGAGTACGCCACTAACGTGTTGTTTCGCTACAGCACTCAGATTTACCAAGAGCGCTCACCAAATAAACGCCCTAAGGCCGGAGGCGATAGCCCGTCCGGAATATCGCATAGACAACGCCTAGGCAGACCACAAGGAACACACTCACACCGATGAGGCTCACCCACACATTGACCTCCGATATCTCATAAAAGCTCCAGCGCAGGCCGCTGACCAAATACAGCACCGGATTCATGAGCGAGATGCTCTGCCACAGGGGCGGCAACATATCGGTGGAGTAGAAGCTGCCGCCAAGGAAAACCAGCGGCGTGATAACAAGCGCTGGCACAATAGACAGTTTCTCGAAATTGTCGGCCCAGATACCGAGAATAAAGCCGAAGAGGCTAAACGACAGCGCCGTGAGCACAATAAACAAAAGCATAATAAACGGGTGTGCGATACGCAGCTCTATAAAAAACCCCGCCGTCGCAAGGATTATTAGGCCGAGGATTATCGCTTTAGTCGCCGCAGCGCCGACATAGCCGAGCACCACTTCGAGTGTCGACACCGGCGCCGACAGCACCTCATACACTGTGCCCGAAAACTTGGGGAAATAGATTCCAAACGACGCGTTACTTATGCTGTTAGTCAAAAGGCTCAGCATAATAAGTCCGGGGACAATAAACGCGCCATAGCCGACGCCACCCACCTCTTGAATGCGTGAGCCAATTGCCGCGCCAAAAACAATAAAATACAAAGACGTCGTAAGCACCGGCGTCACGATGCTCTGCAGCAAGGTTCTGCGCATGCGCGCCATCTCAAATTTATAGATCGCCAGCACCGCGTAATAATTCATTACGCTGCTCAATAGCTTGCTCATTCTGCTGCTCCCTGCACGGGTTTACTGGCGGGCTGATTAACCAGCCCCACGAAAATCTCCTCAAGTGAGCTCTGCGAGGTGTGCAGGTCTTTGAAGATAATACCCGCCTCACGCAGTGCCTCGAGCACGCTTGAGATATTATTCTCGCCCGACTCGGTGGTCTCGAATGTGTAAATAAGCTTGAGACCGTTGACAGACAGCTCGAGTCCAAAAGGTGCAAGACTCGCAGGCAGTGCTTCGAGCGGATCGAACAGCTCGAGTTCGAGCTGCTTCTTGCCCAGCTTCGCCATTAACGCGCGCTTCTCTTCAACCAAAATCAATTCGCCGTGGTTGATGACGCCGATGCGGTCGGCGATTTCCTCTGCCTCTTCGATGTAATGCGTGGTAAGAATTATCGTGACCCCGCTCTCGCGCAGCTCACTCACGATTGCCCACATGTCTTTGCGCAGCGACACATCAACGCCAGCTGTGGGTTCATCGAGAAACAAAATTCGCGGCTCGTGTGACAGCGCTTTAGCTATTAACACGCGGCGCTTCATCCCGCCCGACAACGTGCGCAGCATATTGTCTTTTTTATCCCACAGCGACAGCGACCGCAGCACGCGTTCTATGTGTGCGGGGTCGGGTGCCTTGCCGAAAAGCCCACGCGAGAATGAGACCGTGTTCCACACCGTCTCGAAGGAATCGGTGGTGAGTTCCTGTGGCACCAGCCCGATGAGCGAGCGGGTGATTCGGTAATCGGTAGTGATGTCGCGGCCCGCGACGAGCACGCGTCCACTGCTAGGCTGAACGAGTCCGCATATTGTCGAAATCAGCGTGGTTTTGCCCGCGCCGTTCGGCCCAAGCAGCGCGATTATCTCGCCCGCTTTGATGTCGAGGCTGACAGATTTTAGTGCAGCGAACCCACCCGCATAGACCTTGCTGAGTTGCTGAATGCTTAGGATGGTGCTGCCCACCTCGGGCTCGATCACTGTCATGCCAAATATCCCATTTTCGAATGCAAAAATACCCACCGGCCGTGACCCAAGGAGCCTGCCGTGCTAGCTTTTACCTAGTGTACTCTATCGAGACTATACGCGTTTGACGTCCATTATAAGGGCATACATTTATCCGAAAACCGGCGCCGCCCCCGCCACTCAACTACGGAACCCTCCGCATGCATAGATCATCTACTCGGCGCCTCCACAGCATTCCGCTGCGCCTGCTTAGCGCAAGCTTACTCTTCACTCAGGCGCTCTTTAGTCAGGCGGGCGCTGCGCAATCGGCTATGGTCGAGTCTGCGCTATCGACTCAAGAGCGCGAAATTGTTAGCTGGGTCGCAGACCAAGAAGACGATATGGTCGCGCTGTTAGAGCGATTAACTAACATCAACACCGGCACGCTCAATAAAGCCGGCGTCGCCGAGGTGGTTGGCTTGCTCAATACCGAACTCCTGCAACTGGGCTTCGACTCACGCACGCTGGCAGGCAACGTGATCGAAATGCCAAGTTGCCCCGGCAGCGAATACACCATCGACGTAGCAGACCACCTCCTCGCTACCAAAAGCGGCGAAGGCAAGCGTATGCTTATGATTGGTCATGTCGACACCGTATTTCCTGTAGACAGCCCTTTTCAGACTTTTTCCCGCGACGGCGATACTGCATACGGCCCCGGCGTGTCTGATATGAAGGGTGGCCTTGTCGTGATGCTTTATGCGCTAAAAGCACTTAATCACTTTGGCGAACTCGAAGACAAAGCCATCAGCATCTTGCTCAACAGCGACGAAGAGATTGGTTCGCTTAGTTCGCGTAAATACGTCGAACAGCAGGCGGCGCTGCATGACTTCGGCTTGGTGTATGAGTCCTCTGGCAACAATCGCCTCACTCGCGCGCGCAAGGGCTTGGGTCAGGCGCGCTTCGTTGTGAATGGCCGCGCCTCCCACGCAGGGGGCGCGCACCAACAGGGACGCTCAGCCATTAAAGAGCTTGCCTACAAAATTGTGCAGATCGAAAACATGACCGACTACGAAAGCGGCGTGACGGTCAATGTGGGTGTGATTAATGGCGGCGAGGCGCGGAACACGATTGCTCCGTGTGCCGAGGCACTCGTCGACCTGCGCTACCCAGAGCCGCAGCAGGGGCTTGATGCAGTAAAACGCTGGGAGGAAATCTTTGGTAGCGTGTATAGCTACCCCGTCGACTCGGGCGAGCTGTCCACTAACAGCTGGACCAGCTTACACCGCCCACCCAAAATTCCTACCGAGGAGTCCGATGCATTACTCAATAAAACCATCGCGATTGGGAGACTGTTAGGCCAAGAGTTCACCGTCACCGATTCGGGTGGTGGCACCGACGGCTCGCTAACCCAGGCGGCCGGTTTACCAACGCTCGACTCGCTCGGCAGCGACGGCACCGGCGCTCACTCTAAGCGCGAACAAGGGCGCATTAGCTCGCTCGTCGAACGTGCTCAATTGAGTGTTGTGTTAATCGGTCGTTTGGCGAAACAGCCTTAGGCAGCAAGCGCCGCAGCAACAGGCCTACGGCGCGCAATCGACTTTAAATTTTTGATCAGAGTGCGTCGAGCGCCTGAGAGATTTTTGAGATGCCAATCACTTCCATACCCGGAATAGGGTTTTTTGGCACATTGGCCTTTGGCACGATCGCACGCTTAAACCCGTGCTTCGCCGCCTCCCTCAATCTTTCTTGACCGCCCGGTACAGGGCGAATCTCGCCTGCAAGACCCACCTCGCCAAAGACGACGAGCTCGCGCGGCAGCGCTTGATCTCGAAAACTCGACACCACCGCCAAAAGTAGCGCGAGATCGGCGCTCGTCTCGGTCACCTTGACGCCGCCTACCACGTTTACGAATACATCTTGATCGGCCATATACAGCCCGCCGTGACGGTGCAGAACGGCGAGCAGCATAGCGAGCCGGTTCTGATCTAAACCAACGGTTACGCGCCGCGGATTACCCAACTGTGTTGCGTCAACCAGTGCCTGTATCTCGACAAGCAGCGGCCGCGTACCCTCCCACAGCACCATGACTATCGAGCCGGCCGACTCTTCTTCGGTGCGAGCGAGAAAAATGGCAGAAGGATTTTTAACTTCTTTAAGACCCAGCTCGGTCATGCCAAACACGCCGAGTTCGTTTACCGCACCAAAGCGATTCTTCTGTCCGCGCAGTACGCGATACTTGGACTCACTGCCGCCTTCGAGCATGATAAAACAGTCGATCATATGCTCGAGCACTTTAGGCCCTGCAAGATTGCCTTCTTTGGTGACGTGGCCTACCAAAAACAATACGGTATTAGTTTGCTTCGCGTATTGGATTAAATACGCAGCCGACTCGCGCACCTGCGACACACTGCCCGGCGCTGAGGCCACGTCGGCAGAATGCATAACCTGAATCGAGTCTACGACGAGCAACGCTGGCTTGTGTGTCTGCGCCGCCTTGCAGATCGTTTCGACATTGGTTTCGGCAAGCATTTTTAAGTTGTCTTCGGGCAGCTGCAGGCGTTTGGCTCGCATGCCTACCTGCTGCAGCGATTCTTCGCCGGTGACATAAAGCGCTGGCTTTCCGGAATGCGCAAGTAGACACATCACCTGCAATAGCAGCGTGCTTTTTCCCGCTCCGGGATTGCCGCCAATCAACACCACCGAGCCGGGCACGAGTCCGCCTCCTAACACGCGGTCTAGTTCGTCGATTGTGGTAGAGAAACGTGGCAGCGCGTCGAGGTCGATGTCCGATAAATTCTGTACATCGGACACGTCGCCGCTATAGCCGCCGGGCTTACGGAAATCGGCTTTAGTTGCGGGCGACGTGCTTGCACCCAAATTAATCTGCGACAGTGTATTCCACGCTTTGCACGCCACACATTGACCCTGCCACTGCCCGTGTTCGCTTCCACAGTCGGTGCAGACGAATGCTATTTTCGATTTCGCCATCGGTGGCTGAGTCCTGTTATTAGCGTGGGGGCGCTTATTGTAAAGCTGCTCTTTGCAACGTTGTTCGTTCTAGAAAATACGGATGTATCTGATTGCTCAACTAGACTGACGCGGAACGCGTGCGGTTACCTGACAGAATAGTTCATAGGCGATGGTTGCGCAGTGCTGTGCTATTTCGTCCGCGGGCAACCCGTCACCCCAAAGCACCACGCTCGCGCCGACCTCCACCTGTAGGTCGGTGACATCAATCGTAATCATGTCCATCGACACGCGGCCCTTGAGCGTTGTGCGCTGCATGCCCGCGGCAGTCTCGACTAGTACAGGCGTGTCTGTCGGTGCTTTGCGCGGATAACCATCGCCGTAGCCTATCGACACGACACCAATGCGCATCGGTCTATCTGCTAAAAAAGTGCCGCCATAGCCTACCGCATCACCTGCGTTCAGAGTATTAATCGCGATAAGGCGCGACTTCAAAGTCATCACTGGTAAGAGGCCGAGGCTTTGCGCGCTGCGACCTGCAAAAGGCGAGCTGCCATAAAGCATAATGCCCGGCCGTACGATGTCGTAATGTGTTTGCGGCCACGCGAGAATTCCGCCAGAAGCCGCCAAGGTTTTTCTAATGGCGCCCGTATCCGCAAGCAGCGAATCAAACTGTAATTTCTGTTTTCGTGTTACTGGCGAGTCGAGTTCGTCGGCGCAGGCAAGATGCGACATTGCGACGACAGCGAGATTTGGCACGGCACTCAATGCTGTTAGCGCCTCATGCCATGCCTCTGCGTTTAGTCCGAGCCGGTTCATCCCTGTGTTGGCTTTTAGCCAGACGCGAGTAATCCCGTTTGGATTCGCAAGCATAAGCGCAAGCTGATACGGCGAATGGATAACGGGATCGATTCCAAGGCGTCTGCATTCGTCGAGCTCGGCTGTGTCGATAAAACCGGGCAACAAAACGATAGGGCGATCCCACCCGCATTCCCTCAGGCGCTGGGCTTCGCTTAGCGCAGCTATTGCACAGCCCTCAAGACTATTCACTGATTGGGCGACCTGCTTCGCAGTAGCGAGCAGTACGCCGGCTATTTCTTCGAGGCCATGGCCATAGCCGTTTGCTTTTATGATGGGGAGATACGACTGCTCTGGGCACGAACTGCGCACAATCTCGATATTGTTAGCAAACGCATCGAGATCGATCTGCGCAACCGCGCGATTGGAAAAATCACTACTCATGCATGTAGTCATCGTAACGCGGCCCGGCGTAGTTTTCGAAGCGAGTAAACTGACCTACGAAGCTCAGCCTTACCGTACCGATCGGTCCGTTACGCTGCTTGCCAATAATCACCTCGGCAACCCCTTTGTCGGGCGAGTCTTCGTTATACACCTCGTCGCGGTAAATAAACGCGATAACATCGGCGTCTTGCTCGATCGCACCCGACTCGCGCAGGTCGGACATAACAGGCCGCTTGTTAGGGCGCTGCTCCAAGCTGCGATTAAGCTGCGACAGCGCAATCACCGGACATTCAAATTCACGCGCCAACATTTTAAGTGAGCGCGAGATCTCAGAAATCTCGCCAACGCGGTTCTCACTCGTGCCCTTTACCTGCATAAGCTGAAGGTAGTCGATAACGACCATGCCTAACGCTCCGTGCTCGCGCACGACACGGCGTGCCCGCGCGCGCATTTCTGTTGGGCTCAAACCGGCGCTGTCGTCGATAAATAATGGCGTGTCTTTTAGGCGGCTCACGGCATTATTAAAGCCCGGCCAATCTTCTTCGCCCAGCTGACCGCTTCGCATGCGTGTTTGATCCACGCGCCCGATAGACGAGAGCATTCTGAAAATCAAACTCTCGGCAGGCATCTCTAAGCTGAAGACCAAAATAGGTTTGGGGTTATTTAGCACCGCATGTTCAACAAGATTCATTGCAAACGCAGTCTTACCCATCGAGGGACGACCGGCGACGATCACGAGATCGGACTTCTGCCACCCCGCAGTCATCTCATCGAGGTCGGTATAGCCAGTAGACAAACCGGTAAGGCCGCCGTCCATTGCCGATAACTCGTCGATGCGGTCGACGGCGCTCGCGAGCAACGGATTCACTGGTATAGGCCCTGCGTCTTTGGGCCGCTCGTCGGCAATATTAAAGATGCGCTGTTCGGCTTCGTCGAGAATATCTTCGACGCGTTTGCCGCCAGTGTTGTAGCCAGTGTCGGCGATAGTATTTGCGGTAGAAATAATGCGGCGCAAAATCGCGCGATCGCGGATGATATCTGCGTAGTGCAGAATGTTTGCTGTGCCACGGGCATTACCCGAAAGCTCGCTCAAATAATCTATTCCGCCGACGGCTTCGAGCTGATCGAGGCTGTTGAGCGCCTCTAGAAGCGTCACTACGTCGATGGGCTTATTGGTTTCGCTCTGTTTCGACATGACCGCAAAAATCATCTGGTGTTCGGCTCGGTAGAAATCTTCGGGCATCAGCACGTCGGCGAGATTGTCCCACTCGGTATTGTCGAGCATCAAACCGCCCAAAACCGCCTGCTCCGCCTCGATTGAATGCGGAGGGACTTTTAAGGACGCCAGCTGACGCATCGAATCGGTCGAGTCGTTACCGTAATCGGAAGGAGTGCGCTGTGCGCTGCTGTCGAAGGAATCTGCCATTGTCTGTCTGAATCTTTTAGTTTGCTGTCGTTGAATCGAAGAGCCTTCGCGCTTTGAGAGCCTTCGCGCTTAAAAAGCCTTCGCGCCTTGAGAGCCGCCACTGCACTTAGTGAGAATGCCTTTCTGCAGACCGATATAGTACGCCAAATAGAGGGCAATCTGCACGGATCACGTCTGAGAGGTTACAAGCTTTGGCGTTTCGATGAAACTAAGCGTGAAGTCTATGCATACTCGCCGCTAACGCAGCCCGTCTTACTTGCGGTTGCCTGAAGAAAGCCGCACTTTCCACGAGCGTAAAAAAACACCGACGCCAAGGGCAGCCGGTGTTTGTTTAGTCGAGCGCCGCACTATTTAAGAGGCCGTATCGTAAGAGGCCGCATGTTAAGAGGCGATGTGCTCGAATCAGACTAGCGCTCGATTACTCGGCCGCTGCGTCTTCTGCGTCATCCGCCTCTTCGGCGTCGAGCGCGTCGATCATGCTGCCGTCTGCGCTGATACCCGCTTCAGAACCAAGCGCGACAACTGCCACAGTGATCTGTGCACCGACTTCGAAACCGAGGTCTAATGCTACTGTGTAGTGGCCTAAGTCACGGATAGCCCCTGTAGGCATAAGCACTTCGGCTTTAGTGAGCTCGCTGCCAACCTGTGCGTTAATCGCATCAGCGATTTCGCGCGTGCCGATAGAACCGAACAGGCGTCCTTCGTCACTCGCGTTCACTTCGATGCGAAGCTCAATACCGTTAACCGTACCGGCACGCTTTTGCGCTTCGGCAACGTTGGCGTCGTGTGCAGCCATCAACTCAGCACGGCGACCTTCGAAGTCTTCCATGTTGCGCTTAGTCGCAGGAATCGCCTTGCCCTGTGGGAACAAAAAGTTACGCGCGAAGCCGGCTTTAACAACAGCTTCGTCGCCGATGCCACCGAGGTTACCCATCTTTTCCAACAAAATTACGTTCATGTTTGAATCCTCAACCTAAATTCTTTATGCGCCTGCAGATAATCTGCAGCGTCGTATTCCCTCTTTACGTCTTGCTCGCAAGCCGCGAGCGAAAATCGTACCAGCTGTCCATGAGAGCAAGTAACACCAAACCTTGCATCACTACTGGCAAAAGCATCACAGCGTAGAACACTGCGAGCACTGCGCTTGGCAGCTTCTTGATACCCACCACGCCGTGAACTAACGCTGCACCCGAGAAAAGCAGTGGCACAGT
>MEHZ011286363.1_pt1 | contig 10920 bp, 9 predicted proteins | sample 897221 | NCBI WGS metagenome assembly MEHZ01 (sample SAMN05514161, study PRJNA337945) | marine metagenome | isolation source: marine surface water | place: Arctic Ocean | collected 2007-12-13 | reverse complement strand
CGAACTGACATACCCCAAGAAAATGCTGGATTGGACCGCCAAGAAAGTGCCCTCTTCTCATCAATCGAGCTACATTTCGGCGTATAACAAATCTAAGTTGGTTCAATCCTTGATGGCCCAGACGATGACGCCCACTTGGGTGCTGAATCAAGACATGTATCAGCAGGCGCTGAACACTCAAGCAGACATTATGATCAATGCTAAGTCTGATATGGCACGCACAGCAGCTGCTAACTCAATACTGACACAGCTAAAGCCACCTGAAGCCCAGAAAATTGAGCTGGATGTGTCTGTCAAAGAGGACAGTTCAATCAATGTATTACGCCAGGCAACGCTTGAACTGGCTGCGCAACAGCGCTTAGCTATGCAAGCAGGCCAGTCAGACGCGCTTGATGTGGCTGAAAGTAAAATTCCGTTCATCGACGCTAATTTTGAAGAGATTGGCAATTGAAATCCTTCTTAGTTCAGCCTTTTCACCAACGTGTACACGTTACGACTGCGTCTGGAGAATTTATAGCCAAATACAACCGGCACTGTACTGAGTCAGAAAAGATACAAATTAAAGAATTGGACCAATGTCGGGGCATGGCGGTGCATTTAGACGAAGGTAAGCCTTTGTTTATGTTGTATCTTCCCGGCGATGTTTCATGTGGAACATTGTTCCACGAGTGCTTGCACATGGCCCATTTCATTATGGATTACGCTTCTGCGCCTGTTTCCCTGGAAAGTACAGAGACACAAGCATACTTAATGGAAAATATTGCGGCGACAGTCAGGAAAAAAATAGAATGAACGCAGAAGTCAAAGAAGTGTTTCAAGATGAATCTGGCTTAGACAGGTTAGTCAGTCAAGTCAGCTATCAGAAAAAGTTTAGCCACTACGAGCCTACAGATTTTGCGCTTGAGTTTATTACGTTCATTAAAATGGTTAACGGAACCAAAGGGGAAGAACATAAATCCCCTTTAATTCACATGGATATGATTGACCAAGTTCAAGACAATGACGAGAACCTATTTGTGTCTTTTCGAGGTTCTGCCAAGACTACGGCTCTACATGAATACATGTTTTTGTACATTGCCGTGTATGGCGCTGTGCCAGGGTTTGGACAAGTAGACGTTGCCATGTACATTTCTGACACTATTGATAATGGCATCAAGTCTATGCGGCAGAACCTTGAGTTTCGGTATAACGACTCAGAGTTCCTGCAACAGTGGATACCCAAGATTAAGTTCACAGATGTGCGGTGGGAGTTTACCAACCGAGACGGTAAGAAGCTGTGTGTGCGAGGCTTTGGTGCCAGTACTGGTGTTCGAGGTTTCAAAGAATACGGTAAGCGCCCTACCTGGGCTGGCTTTGATGACTTAATGTCAGATAAAAACTCTGAAAGTCCTACTATCACTAGGGATATTAAGAACATTATCTACAAAGCTGCCCGACAGGCACTGCACCCGGACAAACGTAAGATTATATGGACAGGTACGCCGTTTAACGCTCGAGATCCATTGTACGAAGCAGCGTCTAGCCCTAGTTGGAACGTGTCTGTGTACCCTATTTGTGATCAATATCCGTGCGAAGAGAAAGATTTTGTTGGCGCTTGGCCTGACCGATTCCCTTACAGTTTTGTCAAAAGCGAGTACGAGACGCTGCTGGCCAATGGTGAAATTCGAGGTTTTAACCAGGAATTAATGCTGAGGATTATGTCCGATGAAGACCGTCTTATATCGGACACCGATATTCGCTGGTACAGGCATGACTCCGTCGTAAAGCACAAAAGCCGGTTTAATTTTTACATTACAACGGATTTTGCCACTAGCGAGAAAACCGCAAGTGATTACAGCGTTATCAGTGTTTGGGCATACAACAATAATGGCGATTGGTTCTGGGCAGACGGCGTTATCCAACGGCAGCTGATGGACGCCAATATTAATGATTTGTTTCGTTTGGCTCAGAAGTACAAACCGCAATCTGTTGGCATCGAGGTCTCAGGACAGCAAGGCGGATTCATTCCGTGGATTCAAAACGAAATGCTTAATCGAAATTGTTGGTTTAATTTAGCGTCTGAAGGTAATACCAACAGTCCCGGTATTCGACCTACGACGAACAAAATGCAACGTTTTAATTTAGTTGTACCTTGGTTTAAAGCAGGAAAGATGTATTTTCCTGAAGACCTACGGCACGGTGCAATGATGCAAGAAGCCGTCGCTGAGTTAAGTTTGGCAGCCGCGAGTGGATTTCGCAGCAAACATGATGACTTCATTGATACCATATCCCAATTAGCATCGTTGACGACATGGAGGCCTTCGGAAGCAGGTATTGTCGGGCGCAATCAAGATCAAACCGGAATCTGGGAACTTGAGGATGACGACGACGTCAAGCCAGACCATTTAAGCTCTTACATAATATGAGGCAGTCATGACATTACAAGATATCTACAACCAGCTGAGCTACGGCGAGCTGAGGTTATTGTTCCTTGGCGGGAAAGACATAGACAACCCTAATACTACTGGGATGCCTATAGAAAGCTTTTTGCAGCTGCTGCCCAGTGTTCAACTGGGATTGAGCGAACTTCACAAGCGCTTTGCGTTACGTGAAGGGCATTTTGATCTTATTATTCAATCAAACGCAGGCATATTGCAAAAAACGTACTTGCTGACAGACGATTACGCTGTGTCTAACGTGACTCCAAACTCAGTTGTAAGGTACTTAGACGACGCGGAGATGCCATTTACTAACAACCTGCACAAAGTGTTGCGCTGTTTTGGCACCTATAACGCAGCACCGTGGGAAATAGCGTTAAATGAAGTAGCCAACCCTGCTGCTATTCGCACAAGTTCTTGGAACTCTATTACAATACCCACAGACTCAGAGTTAGCCCCTTGGCTTTTAGAGACAGACACGATAGAAGTCGTTTACCGCGCTAACCATCCCGAGATTAATCATTATATTGCCAATTCAGCGCCGTTAGTGACGCCAATCTACTTACCCGACACGCATTTAGAGCCATTACTGTTTTATATAGCGTCTCGAGTGTACAACCCAGTAGGTATGACTCCTGGGGCAATGCATGAGGGTAATAACTATTGGCAGAAGTTTGAGCAGTCTTGCGCTCAACTAAAGCTTAATAATTACGAAATTGACAATGATTCGCTTAACGATAAGTTAATTAAAAACGGTTTTTGTTAAGAAAATCAGAAAAAGGTTTCATCTTCCGTTAGCGTGCTCAGTATTCCCTACACTTGAGACACGTTAATGGAAGATTTAACAAAAGATGCTGCTTTAGGCGAGGTCAACATAAAGCCCAAGGGCTGGAAAAATCCTCCGCAACTCAAAGACCTTAAACAAGACCTCACAGATGCCGACACAGCTAGCGAGAATCAAAAAACCAAGATAAAGACTTGGCTTGATTACTTGAATGTCACTGGAGAAGGCCGACCCATTACACCTAAAGGCTCTTCCCAAGTACAGCCAAAATTAATACGCAAACAAGCAGAATGGCAATACGCTGCTTTGTCTGAACCTTTTCTGTCTGCTCAAGACATGTTTGATATTCAGCCGGTCACGTGGGAAGACGTAGAGTCTGCACGTCAGAATAAAATACTGTTAAACAGCCAATTAAATACCAAAATTAATAAAGTGAAGTTTATTGATGATTATATCCGTGCTGCTGTTGACGAAGGCACTATTATTGTACGAGTCGGTTGGGAATTTAGAGAAGAAACATACGAAAAAGAGATTGCCATACTAGAGTGGAGAGAGAATCCTGAATTTGGGGAAGTCTTAGACCAAATAGCCCAGATTAAAGAAGAAAACCCAACTGGCTACGAATACGAAGTTCCTGACGAGCTAAAAGAAGCTTACGAAAAAAGCATGGAAGCCGGTGTACCACTAGAGCCAATCATCCAAGGGTTTGAGATGGTTAAAGATGTCAAAGTGTCTGCTAACCACCCTACTCTAGAAATTTGTGACTACCGCAACATTGTTATTGACCCTTCTTGCTTGGGTAACTTTGATAAAGCTCAGTTTGTTATCTACAGTTTTGAAACGTCGCTGTCTGAGTTGAGAAAAGAAGGCCGCTATCAAAACTTAGATCAGATCAACCCAGACGCTAACTCGCCTTTAGGCGATGCAGACTACGATTCAACAGAAGGACGCGCTGACTTTAACTTTTCAGACGATCCGCGCAAACGCATTATCGCCTATGAGTATTGGGGTTATTGGGATTACGAAGACACAGGTGAAGTAAAACCTTTTGTGTCCACTTGGGTAGGTAGCACTCAAATACGCTTAGAAGAAAGTCCTTTCCCCGACAAGAAACTTCCGTTCGTAGTAGTGCCTATGCTTCCGGTTAGAAACAGTGTTTATGGTGAGCCAAATGGTTCGCTTTTGATTGATAACCAAAAGATTATTGGTGCTGTAACCCGCGGCATGATTGATGTGATGGGTAAATCTGCCAATGCACAGATGGGTATGCGTAAAGATGCCCTCGATGCTACTAACCGCCGTAAATTCCAGCTGGGTAAGGATTATGAATACAACGCAGGCGTAGATCCCCGTATGGGATTTTACATGCATACGTATCCAGAGATTCCCCAGTCTGCAGGACTGATGTTGAACATGCAGAACTCTGATGCCGAAGCAATGACTGGCGTCAAAGGATTCTCTTCCGGTATTAACGCCGATGGCCTAGGCGAAGTTGCCGCAGGTATACGCGGTGCACTAGATGCAGCAAGTAAACGTGAGACCGGAATTCTGCGTCGCTTAGCACACGGTATTCAAGAAATAGGCCGCAAGATCATTTCAATGAACGCTGAGTTTCTTGAAGACAGCGAGATTATTCGTACGACAAATGAAACGTTTGTTGCTGTTCGCCGGGATGAATTAGCAGGTGACGTTGATCTTAGAGTCGATGTATCTAGCTTAGAAGAGGACAACGTTAAGGCTCAAGAGCTTGCGTTTATGCTGCAAACAATGGGTCCTAATGGTGACCAAGCTATCACAATGAAAATTCTGACAAAAATTGCGCAGCTAAGAAAAATGCCGGATTTAGCAAACGAGTTTCGTAACTACCAACCTGAGCCAGACCCAATGGCACAAGAGATGCATCAACTTGAAATGCAGAAAATGCAGGCAGAGATTGCTCAAATGCAGTCACAAGCGCAAGAAAACCAGGCTGAAGCACAGTTGGATATGGCTAAAGCTAACACAGAAGTTGCTAAAGCTCGCCAAATGGGTGCGCAGTCTGACCAAGCGGACTTAGACTTTGTTGAGCAAGAGTCAGGCGTCAAACAAGAACGAGAGAAAGAACTTTACGGTGAACAAGCACGTTCTAACGAAGTTTTAGAGCAACGTAAACATAATAATAAAATGACTGAAAAGAAAGCTGACGCTTTAGGAAAGTACATTCAAGCAAAAAAACTCAGCTAAAATTTTTTAGCCCATATATCGTGCATTCCGTAACCCCTGTTAACTAACTAGCAATGATAGGAAACGCAAAATGAGTGATACAACAGTAGAAGAGATACAGGTAGACATTGACGAAGCAAAAGAAACTATTGATGTGATGAAATCCCTAGATCGCCTCATGCAAAATCCTGACTTTAAAAAAATCATTAAGCAAGGCTACTTTGTAGACGAATCAGCACGGCTTGTTGGACTAAAAGCTGCACCACAAATGCAAGCACCTGAACGCCAAGCGGCAATGATTAAAGCTATAGACGGCATTGGATCACTTCAACAGCACTTCAACATGATCTGGGTTATGGGCAACCAAGCTGAATCCATGTTAGAGAACGCAGACATAGCCTTAGAAGAAATGGCTTTGGAAGGTGAAATCTAATGGCCGACACTGCAGAGCTTGAACAGTACCTAGGTATGTCTGACGAAGAGTTTGCAAAAGTAAATACTTCCGAACTCCCCGAAGCAGATGCACCTGATGAGTCAAACCCTGTAGTAGAGTCACTGGAAGTGGGGGGAGACGCCGACAACGTCGAAGAGGCTTTAGCCTCAGAAGACGTTGAAGGCGACGATCTCGATGATGAACCCGCTGAAACTCCAGCATCAGAATCAGAAGAACCAGAAGAAAACGAAGAAAACGAAGAAGAAGAACTTGATATAGCAGCAGAAGACGAAAATAAAGTCGATGCTGAAAAAGAAGAGCCTGAAGAGCAAGAAGAAAACAAGTTCAAAGATTTTTACAGGCAAGTAACCGCTGGATTTAAAGCCAGTGGAAAACAGATGTCTGTGCATAAGCCTGAAGATATTGTTCAGCTGATGCAGATGGGTGCTGACTACAACAGAAAGATGTCAGCCATGAAACCAAATATGCAGCTGCTAAAAATGCTTGAAAAGAATGAGCTACTTAGCGCTGACAAATTGAGCTACCTAATTGATTTAGCCCAAGGCAGCCCGGAGGCAATCCAAAGACTCTTAAAAGATAAGAGTATTGATCCTCTGGACCTTGATGCATCAAAAGGTAGTGACTATAGGGCGTCAGACCATACCGTCGATGCACGCGAAGTTGAACTGGATATGGTAGTCGAGCGCTTGCAAGGCTCGGAGACCTATCCCAAAACAATTCGTGTCGTGACTAAGGAATGGGATGACGCTAGCAGACAAGTCGTTGCTAACGAACCGCAACTGTTGGAGTACATAGATGGCCACATGGCAAGTGGAATATATGACTTGATCAGCAATGAGATCGAAAAGGAACGAACGTTTGGCCGTTTAAATGGCATGTCCGACATTGACGCTTACCGCGCTGTTGGTGACCAAATTAATGCACGAGGTGGATTTGACCACTTGAATCCCCGCCAGGATCAGGTTGCAGAAAAACCCGCCGTACAGAAAGGGCAAGTCGCTAAAAAAGTGAGTGAGAAGCAAAGGAAAGACAAACGTAGGGCCGCTAGTCCTACCAAACCGACTGCCCCAGTTAAGTCAGATAACAGGGATTTTAATCCACTGTCTATGTCTGACGAGAAGTTTTTGGAGCAGATAAATGAAAAGTTCCTTTAAATCTTGGAGTAAATGATTATGGCTGGTGAAAACACACAAGCTATTTACGGCAACGCTAGTGGTACCCAATCCAGTGTCGAAGCCGGAGGCGCAACACAGATCCGTACGGATCATTACGTAAAACAAGCACTGATCGAAGCGCGTGAACAGCAGTTCTTCATGCCTCTCGCTGACGTAACTTCTATGCCTAAGAATATGGGTAAGAAGATTAAGAAGTATCATTACATGCCTTTGCTCGACAACTTGAACGTTAACGATCAAGGTATTGATGCATCTGGCTCTGTAATAGCTAATGGCAACCTTTATGGTTCTAGCAAAGATATCGGCGTTATTTCTGGCAAACTCCCCGTTGTTGGTGAGCGAGGCGGACGAGTAAACCGAGTTGGTTTCACTCGAATTCAGCTGGAAGGCACTTTTGCTAAGTTTGGCTTCTTTGACGAGTACACGCAGGAAAGTGTTGATTTTGACACCGATGCGGATATGCGTCAGCACGTCTCACGTGAAATGCTTAACGGCGCTAGCGAGATGACTGAAGATGCTCTTCAGATCGACATTCTTACAAACGCAGGAACTCTCGAGTTTGCTGGCGCTGCAACACAGCCAAGCGAAATCGGTGCCGACGTTGCCCCTGCTGATCGTGTCGTTAATTACGCTGATCTTCTTCGTTTGCACGTAGAGCTGAATGACAACCGCACACCATTGAAGACAAAAGTCATCTCTGGTACTCGCATGGTTGACACTCGCACTATTGGCGGTGGACGCGTTCTGTATTGTGGTTCAGAAATGCAAATGACCCTTGAGTCAATGGTTGACTTGCACGGCGCAGCTGCTTTCGTTCCTGTTCAACAGTACGCCGCTGGCACTACTGTTATGAACGGTGAAATTGGTTCTGTTGGTCATTTCCGCATCGTTATCGTACCTAAGATGCTGAACTGGACCGGAGCTGGTGCAGACGTTACTGGAACAGGCGCACCGTCTGAAGATCTGTTTTTGACAAACGGCTCTAACTATAACGTTTACCCAATGGTTTGTGTTGGTGACGGAGCGTTCACAACTATCGGTTTCCAAACTGATGGCAAGACTGTGAAGTTCAAAATCTTCCACAAAGCACCTGGCGAAGACGTTGCGGATCGTTCTGATCCATACGGTGAGACGGGTTTTATGTCAATCAAATGGTATTACGGATTCTTCACTCAGCGTTCTGAGCGAATTGGTCTGATATACACCGCAGCCCTGCAGTAAGCAGTAAGTAGCGGTAACAATCGGGGCGGTCTTCACGACGCCCCATCTTTTTTAAGTTAACGGTGGAGAGCCGCAATGTCTGAAGAAACAAATGAGTTAGAGTCACTTAAAACTTTGGCTGATAGCCTAGATGTAAAATACCATCCCAGTATTGGGATAGAGAATTTAAAAGCAAAGATTGCGGAGATTGATACATCTCCCAAGCCTGTTGTTGAAGAAGATGATGTACCTGAAGTTGAGGTAGTTGGTCGTCAAGCAGATAAAGCGGATAAAGCAGAGCGAACAAAAAACCTTAAAAAGGAAGCCAGAAAACTTACTCGTGTACGCATATCATGCATGAATCCTGCTAAACAGGGTTACACCGGGGAGATATTTTCTGCAGGTAACCGTTATGCAGGACGAGTTAAAGCGTTTATACCTTTTGACTACGATTGGCACGTACCAAAAATACTACTTAACATGATTCAAAACAGTAAATGCCAAATTTTTGTCCAACAGAAAGAACGTTCAGACTCCGGCGCTATGGTTCAGTCAACAACTGGAAAACTTGTTAAACAGTATTCTGTTGAGATTTTACCTGACTTAACTAAAGCAGAGCTAGCCGACTTAGCAAAACGCCAAGCACTTCGTGCTGGTAATGAACCTGCAGATGCTTAGGAACTATTAAAATGAGTGATCCATTAGATGCTATGCCAGTCCAACCTCCAATTGAGGTAACTCCCATAACGCTTGCCGACCTTACTGCCGGTGACAAGAAAGATGGGAATGGCGCATTTGACGTCATTATGCGTTCTGTTAAAGAGCATATCGGTGATGAATACACTCAAGGACGTATTCAAGGAACTGAATACAGTCAAGTTTACCTAGGCGCACTTGAGCAGACGATGGGTCTGTCAATGCAGTTTTTGTTAGCCAAAGACAAGACTGCACTTGAGCAAGCAATACTCCAAGCAGAGTTGCAGAAGATTGGGTTAGAGCAACAACGTATTTGGTCAGAAAAGTTGTTGATTGATGCTCAGATAGACAAGATTGCTGTAGAGATAGAACTTGCTGAGATGAACAAAGGCAAGATTACTAAAGAAATTGCAGTCATGACGCAAGATATAGCATTGTCCGAGCAGAAAGAAGCACAGTCTGTAGCCGAGACTACTTTACTTGGATCGAAAAACACCAATGAAGTCAAAAACGGAGCTGTCATTGACGCAACAGTTTGTAAGCTTAAAGCTGAATACGACCTACTAGTCTTACAAGGTCTCAAAGTCACCAGCGAAACAACGTTGCTAGACCTGAAACAAGATACAGAAAAAGCTCAAACAACAGGCACTATCTTTGATGATACCAGTGTCTTGGGCGCACAAACTGCAATGTATGCTGCTCAGACCAAAGGCTACGCTCAAAATGCTCAGCAAAAAGCTGCTGAAATAATGATAGCCACTTGGAACACTCGACGTATGACAGATGAAGCTACACCAGCAAGTGTGAATAACGCTTTAGGTGATCCTGATATTAAAGCTGTCGTACGAAAATTGCAGAATGGTATTGGTGTAACAGAAGCGCCTACTTATACCCCAGGTAATAATTCTGGGACAGGCACCCCTTAAAAATAAAAAGGCAGGATAAAGGGAGCCTAGTGCTCCCTTTTTTCTAGGAGGTTAGTTCTATCGGACTATTTTCAAGTAAAAAGAAACATTTTGCAGACACTCAAGTAATAAGAGTTGTTGACGACGACCAAGTTCCATACATGATGCAGCCTGTGATGGCAGGAACTATTATCAAAGGCTCCCCGCCTTCACAAGCTTTAATGAATCAAGGTGTTATGTCTAGATTCCGCAAATTTGAACGAGCTTATCGTTTTGCAGAAGACGGCAAATATTACTACGGACTTCCTGACGCTGAAATTTTATCTAACAATGATGGTTATGAGTTAGCAGCTGATCAGTTACGCCGAGACGAAGGTAACGTTGATATTGTGTATATGCATTACAGGCCTTTAAATAATATATTTATTGGTTGGTATCAGATATCTAAAAAGCTTGGTTATCATCACAAAACTAATGAACTTAGAGTATTAAGCGAATACTTAAGTTTGGTGCATAAAAAAGACATTAAAGTTTATCTCGATAAATTTGTAGCTGGCGTGTCAACAGTTTCTAAGAATGAAGAAAGCACTACAGAAACAACGCAAGCGCCTGAGCAGTCTTCTTTTGAAATGTGGGAATCTTCTAGTAACTCAGGACAAACTCAAAATCGAATAAATTCAACGTATTCAGATGTCAAAATTAGTGGTGCCTATCAAACAGATAACATACGTCCTGTTAGTAGCAGCGAAGAAATAGCGTTTAATACTATTGACGTTGAAAATGTAACAGTCTATTACACTTGGGAAGTCCCAGAAGATAAGCCTGAAAAAATAGCAGGAAATCCAGACGGAACGCCAGTTGACCCAAACGATCCAAACTTACCAACTATGGAGGACATAATAAACGGTCCTCGGAAGCCTGCGTATGTTTCTAAAGTCTCTGCAGAAAAGGCTTATGAAAATTCTGTTGCAAAACAAAATACTGGAAATATTGTTTATAACTTAGACGAGTTTTATGCCCCTGATACGGAATATCCAATAGAGCAAGAGTACTACCACTCTCCACAGAATAAATTTTCATTTTATTC
>MEHZ011670326.1_pt1 | contig 10945 bp, 11 predicted proteins | sample 897221 | NCBI WGS metagenome assembly MEHZ01 (sample SAMN05514161, study PRJNA337945) | marine metagenome | isolation source: marine surface water | place: Arctic Ocean | collected 2007-12-13 | reverse complement strand
AGAAAAAAACAGTTCCACCGCCATCACCGGCACCCCCGGACACACCGCCCCCATCGCCACCCGCCACACCAGCATCCACACCAGCCACCACACCAGCATCCACACCAGCATCCACACCAGCATCCACACCACCCACCACGGTCACACCGCCAAACGTGACACCGGTCGACCCTGGTCGTATCTATGAATCGCGTAGCAGTAACCCGGCATACGTCACCGTCGACGGACAATCCCAAGGCGGCGGACGCACCCTCGCCGGTGGCATCACCGAAATCAAAGTCACCGGCCGCGCCAACGTCGCCACCAACGCAGAAGCCGTCTTCTTAAACGTCGCAGCCGTCTCACCGTCGGGCCCCGGGTTCCTGACCGTGTTCCCGTGTGGCACGACCCGACCAAACGCCGCGAACATCAACTACGTCGGCGGCGGCGTCGCAGCCAACGCCGTCCTCGCCAAAATCGGTGACAGCGGCAAAATCTGTGTGTTCACACTCGCCGAAACCGACCTCGTCATCGACATCAACGGCTACATACCCGGCAGCTAGACCGAAGAGCTCCGAGACGACACGGCTTTCCGCCAAGATTCGCGCTCCTCCCGCGTGCGATGATCGAGGCGATCGAAACGACCTGACCCATGCCTGTTCCTGCTGCTCTCCTCGACATGTCGCTGCCTCCCGTGATTCACGACATCGACGAACGCTGGACCATGGCCTACGCAGCGGCACTCGGTGATCTTTCTGATCGCTATCTCGACACCACTCGACCCGACGGTGTGATTGCCCACCCGCTGTTTCCGGTGTGCCCCGAATGGGAGGCAATCGTTGCATCGCGTTCGATGTCTGAACCGCTCGGCATGACGCATGCCGAGGTCCTGACCGGCGTCCACGCAACGCACGACGTCATCGTGCACCGTCTCGTCCGCCCCGGCGACCGCTTGTCGACCCAACTTTCCATCGTGGGAATGACCGACATCTCCTCCGGCGCCAAGGTCACGACACGGTTGACAACCGTCGACCAGCACGGCCTGCCCGTTGCCACCACGACGCAGGATGCCATCTACCTGGGTGTTCCGACCGACAACGTTGACCAGCCAGATCCGGCTCTGCCGCCCGTTATCCAAGGATCAGAACGTCGCGGCGATCCGATCATGACAACTGTCGATGTCGCCGCCGGTGCAGCCCACGTGTACACGGAGTGCGCACGGATCTGGAACCCGATCCACACCGACCGCTCCGTTGCCCGGGCCGCCGGGCTGCCAGACATCATCCTGCACGGCACCGCCACGCTCGCCCACGGGATCACCGCTGTTGTCAATCACCGAGCAGACGGCGACCCCGAACTCGTGCGCCGAGTTGCAGGCCGGTTCGCTGCGATGGTGGAACTCCCGTCGACGATCACCGTCAAGGTCTGGCCAGGCAACAAGACACCTGACGGGAACATCACGGTTCCGTTCGAGGTGTACAACAGTGCTGGAGTGGCAGCCGTGAAAGACGGGCTTGTCGTGCTCGGTACGTCGCCCTGACCAGACCGGCTCCGCTGCTTGCCACTCGGTTCTGTGCACGCCGCCAGAGCAAGTGCCACCTTCTCAGCGAGCGAGTTGACGTTCCAACCGGTCGAGTATCTCGTAGCAGGGCAGCACCTGGGCAACGCTGCTGTTCGGCTCACGACCCTCTCGGATCGCCGAGAAAAACTCGCGATCCTGTAGCTCGATGCCGTTGGTCGAGACATCGACATCAGTGACGTCGATCGGCTCGTCGCGACCGTCGACGAGATCGTCGTAGCGAGCAACGTACGTGCCGGTGTCGCCGATGTAACGGAAGAACGTGCCGAAGGGGCCGTCGTTGTTGAACGACAGCGCAAGTGTGCAGATCGCCCCTGACTCAGCACGTAGCTGGATCGACATGTCCATCGCAATTCCGAGTTCGGGGTGGATCGGCCCCTGCATGACGTGGGCGTCAACGATTGGACTGCCAACTTGGTGTGCGAACAGGTCAACCGTATGGGCCGCGTGATGCCACAGCAGATGATCAGTCCAACTACGCGGCTGGCCGAGCGCATTGGTGTTCGTCCGACGGAAAAAGTACGTCTGAACATCCATGTGCTGAATTGCAAAATCGCCCGCTTGCACGCGACGGTTAACCCACTGGTGGCTCGGGTTGAACCGTCGGGTGTGGCCGCACATCGCGACCAGGCCCGTGCGCTGCTGCGCCTCAATGACGCGTCGGCCGTCGGCGAGGTTGTCGCACATCGGGATCTCCACCTCGACGTGCTTGCCAGCATCGAGGCAGGCGATTGCCTGAGCGGCATGCATCGGTGTGGGCGTGGCAAGCACGACGGCATGCACCTCATCCAACGCCAAGCTCTCGGCCAAATCCGACGTGACATGGCCGATGTTGTACTCATCGGCGACCTCTTGGGCCCGTTCGGTCGTTCGGTCCACGATCGACACGACTCGTACATCGTCGATCGTGCGTATGGCATCGAGGTGTTTGATCCCGAAGGCACCAGCTCCGGCGAGCGCAACGTTGATGGTCATGGAGTCTCGGCACCTGACTCGGCCAGGATGAGATGGCCAACGGCCGTGTTGCTCGCAGGCACGTGATAAAAGCGATGCTCAACCGTGGGCGCAGAACCGCCCGCAAGGTCAGCCATGGCGCCACGGGCAATCAGCCACATCACCAATTCAATGCCTTCGGAACCTGCCTCGCGGAGGTAGTCGACGTGCGGCTTCAACGCAAGGTTTGCGGGGTCGGCAATGAGTTGGTCGAGGAACGCAGCATCGAACTCAGCATTGATCAGACCGGCACGCGGGCCCTGCAGCTGATGACTCATGCCACCGGTACCCCAGACCTGCACGTTCAGCGGTTCGTCGTACGACTCGATCGCGTTGCGGATGGCTTTGCCAAGGTTCAGGCAGCGCTGCCCGGATGGCACTGGGTACTGGACGACATTCACAGCGACCGGAATGATCGGACAGGGCCATGAGTCGGGCCGACCAAACATCAGCGACAACGGGACCGTGAGCCCGTGATCGACGTCCATCCGGTTGACGATGGTGAGGTCAAAGTCCTGCTGGATGACCGAGTGCGCGATGTGCGCGGCGAGGTCGGGGTGGCCCTGCACCTCGGGCACTGGGCGCGGGCCCCAGCCTTCGTCGGCAACTGCGTACGTCGCGGCGGTGCCAATAGCAAACGTCGGGATCATGTCGAGGCTGAAAGCCGTGGCGTGATCGTTGTACACGAGCACTATTGCGTCGGGCGTGTTGTCACGCATCCATGCCTTCGACGGCTCGTAACCAGCGAACAACGGCTCCCAGTGCGGCTCGGCGGTCTTGTCGTTGTCGAGCGCTGCACCGATCGCAGGAACATGTGACGTGTACACCGATGCACTGACCCGAGCGTTCACTGTGCTTCTCCGACGTAGCGGTTACCGTCAATAGGGCGGCCGCCGCTCGCCATCATCGCCTTGTATTCATCCTCAGACATACCGGTCATCGATCCGGCCATCTGCTGGAAGCTCTTGCCATCGGTCGCCCCGATCTTGGCAAGGAAATAGATGTTGCCGCCAAGCGCAATCATCACGTTCATGTCGCGGTCGAGCACCGACTGCCTTTGCACCTCACTCATCTCCCACTCGTTGAGGTACGCCCGCTCGTCCCTCAGGAATCGAGCGCGATTGTCTGCAGTCATCAGTGACATGCAGAACTGGTTCAGCCAGTACCCCTTGAGCGACTGCGCCGCATCGAAGACTGTGGTCCCGGGAATGTCGAGGTAGGGCTTATCAATCGCCATGAAAGATCAATTGTAGGCAATAGGCCAACCGCGGCAGAATAGAGAGATGATTGGCGTTCCTTGCATGGTGATGCGTGGCGGAACGTCCAAGGGCGTCTTCTTCCTCAGCAACGACCTCCCCGCCGATCCCCACCAGCGCGATGCGCTGTTACTTGCGGTGATGGGTTCACCCGATGCCCGCCAGATCGACGGCATCGGCGGCGCGACGCCGCTGACCAGCAAGGTCGCAATCATCAGCGTGAGTGAGCGCGCGGATGCCGACGTCGACTACCTCTTCTTCCAGGTCAGCGTCGATCAGGCGCTCGTAAGTGACCGACAGAACTGCGGCAACCTGCTCGCAGCCACGGGCCAATTCGCCATCGAACGTGGACTCGTCGCCGCTGCAGGAACGACTGCTTCGATCCGCGTCTACATGTCGAACACGAACTCAGTCGCAACCTCGACGTTCCCGATCAGCAACGGACTGCCCGTGTACAACGGCGACACCGCAATCGACGGTGTGCCCGGAACTGCGGCGAAAGTGCAACTCGACTTCGAAGACATCGCCGGCGGATCCTGCGGCGCGCTCCTTCCGACCGGCTCGACTGTCGACCCAATCGACGGCATCAAGGTAACAATGATCGACAACGGCATGCCGGTTGTCGTGATGCTCGCGACCGACGTCGGAGTCACAGGACGCGAGACCCCCAGCGAACTCGAAAGCAACGACGTTCTTCGCACCCGCCTCGAGTCAATCCGCTTGCAGGCCGGACGGCTGATGGGCCTCGGCGACGTCACCGACACCACGGTCCCGAAGCTGACCATGGTCTCGCCTCCGACTGGGCTCGGCGACCTGACGACGCGCACGTTCATCCCGCACCGATGCCACGAAGCAATCGGTGCCCTGGGTGCGGTGTCAGTCGCAACCGCTGCGCTACTTCCCGGATCGCCGGCTGCCGCCGTCATCCGAACCGGCGCTGGCATCGACGGCACGATTATCTGCGAGCACCCGACCGGCAGTTTCAGCACCACCATCAGCGTTGATACGAGCACCACGCCGCCCATTGCCCGGCGAGCCGGCATTATCCGCACCGCACGAAAACTGGTGGACGGCGTCGTCTTCCCTGCCTCGCTATGAAATCGATTCCCGGCCCCCACCCCGATCCGCACGCGCCGCTTCGCTGGACTCCGCCACCCAACGCCACCGACGCCCACTGCCACGTGTTCGGTCCAGCGGCCCGCTTCGCCTTCTCCTCGGACCGTTCCTACACACCACCCGACTCGGGCATCGAGGACTTTGAGCGGCTTCAACAACGCCTCGGCCTGTCCCGTGCCGTATTCGTGCAGGCCTCTTGCCACGGGACCGACAACGCGGCGATGGTCAACGCGCTGCGCCGCGGCAATGGACGCTACGCAGGTGTTGCCATGATCGATGAATCCTTCACCCACGCAGAAATCGCTGCGCTCCACGCAGTTGGCGTACGCGGCACACGGTTCAACTTCGTCAAGCACCTTGGCGGAGCACCCGATCTCGACGTGTTCTGGCGGCTCGTCGACCGGGTGCAGCCGTACGGCTGGCACATCGTGTTGCACTTCGATGCGCAGGACCTGCCCGAATACGCGGAACTTCTCGATCGGATGCCGTGTCCGTTCGTGATCGACCACATGGCTCGCGTGCCGACCGCCGATGGGATCAAACAGCAACCGTTCCAAACGCTGCTCAACCTGATGCGCGATGAGCGGGCCTGGGTCAAAATCTCCGGCACGGAACGACTCACCGCAGACGGACCACCGCCCTACGACGACGTTGTGCCGTTCGCCCAAGCACTCGTTGCCGCAGCGCCCGGTCGCGTGCTGTGGGGAACCGACTGGCCGCATCCCAACGTGCGCCACATGCCAGATGACGGCGACCTTGTCGATCTCCTTGTCGACCTCATCCCCGACGAGGCCACTCGGCAGCGGGTGCTCGTCGACAACCCTGCGATGCTGTACGACTTCAGCTGAGCATCAGTCCGTTCCAACGCCTGGAAGTGATCCCAGTTCCGCGCAAACTGGGACTCGAGATATCAGTCGATGTACTCGACTCCCATGTCGATCAGCCTCTGACGGAGCGCATAGACGTCGACCCCGAGCGCCCCCGACGCGAGCGTCGCACGCATCTGCTCTTCCTTCGCCAGCCGAGCATCAGTCCGTTCCAGCGCCCAGGCGGCGTTGACCCGCGCCACGATGACAACACCATCGTCGTCAGCGCACACCACGTCGCCGGGCTGCACAGTGACCCCGCCGAGCACCACCGGCACGTTGACCGATCCAGGAGTGTTCTTGACCGTGCCCTGGCACGACACGTGCTGGCTCCACACCGGAAATCCCATCGAGCGCAAATCGGCGGTATCTCGGACGCCGGCATCGATGACCAAGCCGCGCACGCCGCGCGCCATCAGCGATGTCGCAAACAGGTCACCAAACATGCCGTGCGTCGACGGGGCGGTGTTGGCCACGACAAGTACATCGCCGGGCTGGCACATCTCGACCGCGGCATGGATCATGATGTTGTCGCCGGGGTGACTGAGCACAGTGACCGCCGACCCTGCGATTTTCGTGTCGGCTTGGATCGGCTTGAGGTGCGGGCCAACGTATCCCACGCGCCCAATAGCCTCGTGCACGGTTGCTGCACCAGCGGCGCCGAGGCGATCGATGATCGATGATTCGGCCCGCTCAATGTTGCGGATGATCACGTGCTTATTCATGAGGCGACTCCTGATGTGGTCAAACGCGGGTAAACCCGCCGGACATTGCCGTCGAAGATCTTCCTTCGCTGCTCGCCGGTGAGGCCTGCGCGGTCGATGTAGCGCTTCGTGTCGTCGTAGAACTCGCCGGTGTCGGGGTTCTTTCCCTTCACCGCGCCAAGCATTTCGGACCCGAAGAGGATGTTGTCGGTCGGTACGACGTTGACGAGCAGGTCGATGCCTGGCTGGTGGTAGACGCAGGTATCGAAGAAGATGTTGGCCATCAACTCCTCCAGCAACGGCCAACTCTGCCCGCCGTCAGACTGACTGCCTTCGGCCATTCCCTTGAATCGGCCCCAGTGGTACGGCACCGCTCCGCCGCCGTGCGGGATGACCCAACGCATGGTCGGGAAGTCACGGAAAAGCCCCGAGGTCATGGCCTGCACGAATGCCGTTGTGTCGGCGCCGAGATAGTGCGAACTCGTGAAGTGGAAGTTTGGGTTACAAGTCGCGCTGACATGCACCATCGCCGGCACGTCGAGTTCGCACATCGCCTCGAAAAGCGGGTACCAGTACGGGTCGAAAAGCGGCGGCCCAGTCCAGTTCCCGCCCGACGGATCAGGATTGAGGTTGCAGCCAATGAAGCCCATCTCTTCGACGCAGCGGCGCAGCTCACGCACCGACGACTCAATATCGACGCCCGGCGACTGCGGAAGTTGGCAGACCGGAGCGAAGTTGTCGGGATACAGATCGCAGACGCGCCGCACAAGGTCATTGCAGTGCTCGCTCCAGTAGCGACTGGTGTGCTCGTTGCCGATGTGGTGGCCCATCCAGGACGCTCGCGGCGAGAACAACGTCACGTCGATCTCGCGCTCCCGCTGGAGCCGTAGCTGGTTACCTTCGAGGCTTTCCCGCAACTGGTCGTCGGAGATCGACAACTCACCCTTGTCACCGACGTGGAGCACGTCGATCTCGAGCGCCGCCTGCTGCGCATCGCGATACTCACCAAGCTGGGGCGGGGCGGTGGTGTAGTGACCGTGGCAATCGATGATCATCGTTGCGTCATCATGGTGGCCCTCTTGCCGCAGTGTCAACAATCCGTGAGACTCTCGGCGTGCCACTTAGTACTCAAGTCGCCATCATTGGTGCCGGGCCAGCAGGATCGCTTCTCTCCCACCTCCTCCATCGTGCGGGCATCGAGTCGATCGTCGTCGAGCGTTCCAGCCGAAGCCACGTGCTCAGCAGGATTCGAGCCGGCATCCTCGAATGGGGGTCAGTTGAAGTGCTCCGCGCTGCAGGGCTCGACGGGCGTATGGACCTCGATGGCCACGTACACGACGGGGCGGCGCTGGTGTGGGGTGGGAGAGAACCGTTCTTCGTCGATATCAATCGGCACGTCGGATCGCACTTCATGTCCTACGGACAGACCAACATCCAAGAGGATCTGTACGTCGCTGCCGACCTCCGTGATGCTGCACTGATTTTCGAGGCTGCCGATGTCGAAGTCCATGAACCGCTCAGCGACCGCCCGCACGTCACGTTCGAGGTCGGTGGTGTGACCGAGCGCATCGACGCCGCCGGTGCGGAGCAGCACGGAACGATAAGCAAGATCCGTGGCGACAACCTCGATTCCGGCCAACCAGCAGGGTCGGCGTTCGATCGCAGGAACGACGGGTTTTGGCACTCGGTACAATGGCGAGCCAACGTCCAGTCCTGAACGAACAGCGCAATCCGTTGAAGTCGAACACTCTGCAACTCACCCGAACAAGGAACCACCAGTGACCAACTCCGTGACAATTACCGACAACCGCACCGGCCAGACCGTCGAGATCCCCGTCGAAGGCGGCGGCATCGACATGGCCGCTATCCAGAAGCTCATGCCCGGCACCTGGGTACTCGACCCGGCATTCACTGGCACAGCATCAACCACCTCGACAATCACCGATCTCGATGGAGCCAACGGCATCCTGCGCTATCGCGGGTATCCAATCGAACAACTGGCCGAGAATTCCACGTTCCTCGAGGTCTCCTACCTCCTGCTCCACGGTGAGCTGCCAACGCAACCCGAACTCGACGCGTGGGTGCAAGATGTCCGCCACCACACCTTCATTCACGAGAACATGCGCAAGCGCTTCACCGAGGGCTTCCACTACGACGCCCATCCCATGGGCATGTTGATGTCGGCAATCGCTGGCCTGTCGACGTACTACCCCGAGGCCAAAGACATCCTCGACGCCGATACACGCCACCGCCAAATCGTCCGACTCATCGCAAAAACCCCAACACTCGCTGCGCTTGCGTATCGCTCCAGCATCGGCATGCCCTTCGTGTACCCGGACAACGATCTGAGTTACCCCGAGAACTTCCTCTCGATGATGTGGCGCATCGCCGAGCCGCAGTACCGGCCCGACCCGGTGCTGGCCAAGGCGTTGGATGTTCTGCTCATCTTGCATGCCGACCACGAGCAAAACTGCTCCACATCGACAATGCGCATGGTCGGCTCATCTCACGCCGACCCGTACTCGTCTGCTGCAGCCGCAACCGGCGCCCTCTATGGCCCACGCCACGGCGGGGCGAACGAAGCAGTCATCCACATGCTTGGCCGTATCGGCACGCTCGAAAATGTCGAACCCTTCGTCGAATCAGTCAAGCGCGGTGAAGAACTCCTGTGGGGCTTCGGACATCGCGTTTACAAGGCGTACGACCCGCGAGCAGCAATCGTCAAGAGTCACGCCGACCGGGTCTTCGCAGTCACCGGCAAGAGCCCGTTGCTCGACATTGCACTGAAGCTCGAAGAGATCGCACTCGCCGACGATTACTTCAAGAGCCGCAACCTGTATCCGAATGTCGACTTCTACACCGGCCTCATCTATCAGGCAATGAACTTCCCCCTCGACATGTTCACTGTGCTGTTCACGATCGGCCGCATGCCTGGATGGCTCGCTCACTGGCAGGAATCGCTCGAGCAGAACTCCAAGATCAGCCGGCCGCGCCAGATCTACACCGGCGAGGCAGAGCGCGCATACATGCCAATCACCGGTCGCTGAGACCAACCGGCTGGTGCGAAACTCAGTCAACGGGGCACCCCCTCGATCGAAGCGTGGATGAAGAACCGCGACGAACGTTCACAGGTCGCCTACGTGTCCATCAACGTCAAGGACCGACACGGTCGATCGTCATCCGCCTGGAGCGCTCGGCGACGTCAAATCATTCCGTCATGCACCAGAACGCGCGGCAGCGTCGAGTCCTCGAAGCCGAGGAGGCAGTGGGGCGGGCGCTCCGTTTTCCTGCACGATCCTGAGCGCGCCCAAATCGAACTCTCAGAAGCCAAGCGTTGACCTGATGAAGCAGTCATACATCGAAGATGCATTGCAAACCTTGTTCGGCATCGAGCTTGAACGCTGCCAACGCCTGCCCGGCGAAGCCGATCTGAACACACACGTCATTGCACGGGGCGGTGAACAGTATGTGTTCAAGGTCCACTCGCCCGGCGCTTCGATCGCTGCACTCGATATGCAAGACGCTGCCCTGGCCATCGTCGCTGCGCACAGCCCATGCACAAACACGCCACGGCTCGTCGGTCGCGAAGTCCTCGAAGCCGATGGAAAGCAGCACATCGCACGCCTCCTCACTTGGGTCGACGGACGAACAGCTGATACATCGACATCGTCACCTGACCACCGTCGCTCGATCGGAACCGTGGTCGCTGCCACCGACGAAGCGCTCGCCGGTTTCGAGCACGCAGCTACCGAACGGCTCTACCGCTGGAACATGCTGCAATGCGCTGACCTCGGAACTCCATCGCATCACTGGGCAGCCGAGACCCTGGCGTCTTTCGCCGAAACAACACTCCCCCAACTGATTGCTCTGCCTCAGCAGACCATCCACAACGACGCGAACGACGCCAACATCGTCGTCACTCCGGACGGGGCCCTCTCGTTGATCGACTACGGAGATGTCGTTCGGGGCCCGCGGGTCGTCGGCCTCGGCGTCGCCGCCGCCTACGCGATGCTTGGTCAGCGCGATCCGTTGGCCGCTGCCGCCGACGTCGTGAGCGGTTACCACGCAGCTGCTCCGCTCGAGCCCGACGAACTTTCTGTGCTCGATGCGATTATCCGTACGCGGCTCGCCATGAGTATCGCTCTTGCCGAACTCCAGGTCCACGAGCACCCCCACAACACCGACTACTTGCTCGTCAGCCAAGCAGCGATCAGCAATGTCGTCGAGTTGCTTGCAGCGATTCCTCACGCTGTCGCGCATGCGACGTATCGCAACGCCTGCGGATATGTCCCGATCAGCAGCCAACCCAACATCGAGACGTTCTTCGACTCCGCTGGTTTTGACCCTGCACCGATTGTCACCGTCGATCTGAGCGATGCGCAGATCCTCGATTGGAGCGGCGAGTCCGACCGTCAGGCCAAGATCCCCCAGGATCACCCGAGCCTCGGTCTG
>MEHZ011488347.1_pt1 | contig 10946 bp, 10 predicted proteins | sample 897221 | NCBI WGS metagenome assembly MEHZ01 (sample SAMN05514161, study PRJNA337945) | marine metagenome | isolation source: marine surface water | place: Arctic Ocean | collected 2007-12-13 | reverse complement strand
CTCCAAGCTGAACTGCCATAGTCTGCATGCCATAGCAAATGCCGAGCACAGGAACACCCAGCTCAAAAACCATTGCCGGAGCCTTCGGCGGCTCGTCAAGATTTACGGACTCAGGACCACCTGACAGAATGATCCCCATAGGTGAAAATTCTCGGGCTATCTCTTCCTTTAGGTCGAAGGGGCGTATTTCGCAATAGACCCCTGTTTCACGAAGACGACGAGCAATCAGTTGGGTGTACTGGGAACCAAAATCAAGAATCAGGATTTTTTCCTGATGAATATCAGGGTTTGACGACATGTTATTTTCTGACAAATAGTAAGCGGAGATTATACATCGTCGGAGGCCTAAATGATGCCGTTCAGGTAATATGCACTGATGGAAAGATCGAACCGACAAGTAATTACCGTCTCGGATCTCAATCGAGATGCGAAACGGCTGCTGGAATCAGAATTCCCAATTCTTCATGTAGAGGGAGAGATATCCAACTTGGCCCAACCGGGCTCAGGCCACTGGTATTTCACGCTGAAAGACGACAGGGCGCAAATACGCTGCGCGATGTTTAAGAATCGCAACCACATGGTTCGGTTTAAACCACGCAATGGCCAGAAAATTGTGGTTCGCGGTCGGATCACCCTTTACGAAGGCCGCGGTGAGTTCCAGATGATCGCAGAGTTTCTTGAGGACTCAGGGGATGGCGCGCTGCGCCGAGCGTTCGACAAACTAAAGGCCTCTCTACAAATCGAAGGGTTGTTTGATCAAGCGAAAAAGAAACCCTTACCTAACTTGCCGGAACATATCGCGATCATCACCTCGCCCACCGGCGCGGCGGTCCGCGATGTTATCTCTGTGATGCAGCGCCGTTTCCCAGCTATTAGGATCAGCATAATTCCGGTTCAGGTGCAGGGAGATCAATCAGTTCCACAAATAGTTGCTGCACTGCAAACGGCTAATCGACTTTCCGTCGAGCACCAACCTGCACCCTTTGACCTGATTCTTCTCACCCGCGGCGGTGGCTCTCTTGAAGACCTCTGGTCGTTTAATACCGAACCTGTTGCCCGAGCCATCGCTGCGAGTCACTTACCTGTCGTGTGCGCAGTGGGCCACGAATCAGACTTTTCGATCGCCGATTTTGTTGCAGATCTCAGGGCTCCAACGCCATCCGCAGCGGCCGAACTCATCACACCGGATGGCGATGTTCTGCTTGATGGTTTTAATATGCTCGCCCGGCGCCTAAAGCAGTTAGTGGACCAACAGTTGGCGAACGGTGCAAGAGACATCCTGCATCTGCAGAAACGGCTACGGCATCCGCGCGCCCATTTGGAAGAACTAGCACAACGCCTGGATGAGCTGGAGCGTCGACTGATAAGTAACGTCAAAAATCAGCTGGAACGACAGCGGTCACGAATAGACCGGCACAAACTCACATCGCCGCAAACGACCATCGACGCAAGCAGCGTAAGACTTGGATACCTAAAAGAAAAGCTCATTGACCGTTCGCAATCCGCGATCAGAGCCCGGTCAGATCAGCTGGTGAACTTCACAGTAAGGTTAGACGCACTGAGCCCGTTGGCTACATTGCAACGTGGTTATGCCATTGTTTCATCACAGACCGATGAACACATTGTCACCAGCTCACAGGATCTAAAGCCGGGTGATCGTATTCGAGCGAGGCTGAAAAGCGGCGCGGTTATCGCCGAAGTACAGTCGATTGAAGTACAGTCGATTGAAGTACAGTCGATTGAAGTACAACCGATTGAAGTACCGTCCAGTGAAGTACCGTCCAGTGAATGAAAAAAAATCGGGTGCCAACCAGTCATGAGGAATCAAGATTGTTCAATAAAGTATCTGGTGCTGGCGCTGTTAGCACTGTGCCAACCGGTAATGGGCCTGCCTGAGCACGACCCCGTGCCCGGCGGCATCGCTCTGGTACCGGTCAACTCCGACACTAATGCACTATTTGACGGTCGCCGCGTAATGATCTCTGAGTCTGAAGGGAGCTATGTCGCCGTCGTTGGCATACCACTTTCGCATTCCACTGGCGCTTTTTATCTGGACACGGCAGAAGGCAAGGTACAATTTAAGGTAAAAGAAAAACAGTATGAGGAACAACGTTTAACCATACAGAACAAACGCAAGGTCAATCCCTACGCTCAGGATATGGAACGGATAACCCGAGAACGCGCAGAGATGGACACAGCGTTTAACCGTTTCAGACCGGTCAAAAGACCCGACACAGACTTTGATTTACCAACAGAAGGCATTGTGTCCAGCTCCTTTGGTTTAAGACGAATACTAAACGACCAACCCCGAAGCCCCCACAGCGGTCTGGATATCGCAGCCAGCGAAGGCACCCGCATCAGGTCACCTGCTGCAGGCATCATTGTCGCCACCGGTGACTACTTCTTTAATGGCAATACCGTACTGATTGATCACGGCCAGGGGCTCATCACGATGTACTGCCACATGAGCAGCATTCGGGTCGAGGTCGGCCAAGCTGTCAATAAGGGGCAATATATAGGGGATGTTGGTATGACAGGGAGAGTTACCGGTGCTCACCTTCACTGGGGTGTCAGCCTGAACAACGCGCGAGTCAATCCTGGCTTGTTCCTAAATCAGGCATCCACGCCCTAGGTTTTCTTCTTGCCCTTCTTCTTGTCTTTCTTGGTGTGAGAATTCATCCGCTTACGACTATCGAGCTGTCGGTCAGTCAGTTTTTTATCACGACCTTTAAACGGGTTTTCAGCTGTTCGAAACTCCATACGAAGCGGCGTTCCTTTCAACTTTAACGCGTCAACAAACTGGTGCATCAGATACCGCTTATAGGCTTCCGGAACTTTGTCGGTCTGGTTCCCATGGACGATAATAATTGGTGGGTTATTACCACCAAGGTGCGCATACCGGAGTTTAATGCGCCGGCCATTTACCAGTGGCGGTTGATGATTGAAAATTGCACGCGCAAGAATCTCGTTTAGCCTGGACGTCGGTACTTTCAGTGTTGCGGAAGCATAGGCCTGATGGATCGAATCATAAAGGTGTCCCACTCCGCTACCATGAAGCGCCGAAATATAATGCATCTTCGCGAAATCGATAAAAGTAAGTCGTCGATCTAACTCAGATCTAACCTGGTCCTTCTGATCCTGGCTCGTTCCATCCCATTTGTTGATCGCGATCACCAAGGCTCGTCCAGCATCCAGCACATGACCCAACAGATGCAGATCCTGATCTACGATACCCACCTGAGCATCAACCATCAGAATGACAACATGCGCATCCGAAATCGCCTCAAGCGTTTTGATAATCGAAAAAGTCTCGATTTTTTCGGTGACCTTGCCCCTGCGCCGAACGCCTGCTGTATCAATGATGGTGTAGGGTTTTCCTTCACGCTCATAGGGAATGTAGATACTGTCCCTGGTGGTACCAGCCTCATCAAAAACAACAACCCTGTCTTCACCGAGCAACCGATTGACCAGCGTGGATTTACCAACATTAGGGCGGCCAACGACGGCTATCTTAATGCCGGCTGCTTCCCCACTGCTGGTTCCAGCATCCTCAGCTTGCAGTCTTGGTTTAATTTCTTCGTCCAGGAGCTGCCCAACACCGATGCCATTGCTTGCCGAAATGAATTTCGGCTCGCCAATACCTAGCGCATAAAACTCTGCAGCCACAAAATCGGCGTTCTGGCCATCAATCTTGTTGGCTACCAGCAGTGTCGGAATTTCGTTCTGGCGGAGCATCGCTGCAATATTTTCATCCCCTGCGGCTCGCCCATCTTTTGCATCAACCAGGAATAACACCAGGTCAGCCTCAGCAATCGCCTGTTTGGCCTGATCCGCCATAGGCACATCGATACCATTTTCGTCGCCGGAAAGGCCGCCGGTATCGACGACGATATAGGGAAAGTCACCCATAGCGCCTTTACCGTACTGTCGGTCACGGGTCAGCCCGGGAAAGCTGGCTACCAGCGCATCCCGAGTCCGAGTTAATCTATTGAATAGCGTTGATTTACCAACATTTGGTCGGCCCACCAGCGCAATAACAGGTAGCATATTGTTTGCCTATCGAATTTCCAGGACGAAAAGGCTGCCCTTATTACTCATGGCATACAGACGCCCGCCTTCCGCTACAACGCCCGATCTAACACCAGCCCCGTCAATCTTGCGACGCCCTACAAATCTGCCGTCAGACTGTGCCATCAAATGAAGGTACCCTTCAAAGTCCGCAAACGCGATGTAACTCCCCATTGCGACTGGCGCCGTAATATCACGGTGCAACAAAGCATCAACTCGCCAAACCTCCCGGCCATTATCAGCATTATGTGCACTGATCTGACTATCGCTACTCGCAAGGTAGACATTACCAAACCCCGTCCCAACACCTGACACGCTAGACGCTTCTTCTGACCAAAGAACTCTTCCGGACACTAGATCTAAACCAACAATTCCTCCCTGGAAGCTGGCCGCATACAAACGGCCGTTTTCCATTGCCATTGCGCCATCAATATCCACGAGTCTTTCAAGATCAGAACTTCCCTGGGCCACACCAACTCGTTGCTCAAGCCTTACAAACCCTGTATCCCTTTCCAAAAGCGTCACCCTGCCACTTGAGAACCCGACCACAATGACGTCATCTGAAATAATGGGTGTCGATGTACCCCTTAATGTCAGCGCAGGAATATTCGTCGTATAAATCCATTTACTGGATCCGTCTATCGCATCGTAAGCCGCCACTTTGCCATCAATGGTCTGCACCACCACCAAGTCATTATCAATCTGGGGCTGGGATAACACTTCGCTGGCGACGCGGGATTTCCAGGCTAAGCTTCCATCACTCTGGTTCAGCGCTAAAATTTCCCCGGACCCTGTACCCACGACAACCAGGTCGCCACCAGCACCAACACCACCCGTGATGGCATCAAGACCTTTCGAAAAACCAAATGAAAGCTCTTCCTTGGTGTAAAAGTCCTTTATCTCAGCCTCCCAAATGACACGTCCAGTATCCGTGGTTAACGCCTTGATCCTACCGTCCGCGGAAGCAGCAAAGACACGTCCGCCAATAATCGCAGGTCTTAGTCTGATGGCCCGGTCACCCGATCCGCCACCAATTTTCTGGTTCCAGAGCACGTCAAGACGAACTTCTTCATTAATGTCTGGCAGAGGGTTTGGTTTGATTTCTTCTGGCTCGTCGTCCCCCCCGAACCAACTGCAACCCGACATCGCTAACAACACAAGGAGCCAGACAAGGAGACGCATCTGGCGACGATTAATCATGCGTCCTCATCCTCTGTTACTTCCTCTGCCACTTCCTCGTCCTCGTCCTCTTCCTCGTCCTCTGCGAGGTCGTCATCTTCTAACACTTCCTCAACTATTTCCGGCTGCATCAAGGACGCCTGAGTCAGGCTTGCCGAAAGAGGAAGGTCTGCCAGCTTAAGTTCAAGGGTCGGCTTTTCGACCTCTTCGTTCTTGTTTTCAAGCGCCCGCTGGTAGGCCTGTCGTGCCTGCTCCAGATCTCCCATGGCGTGAAGGATATCGCCTTTCGCTTCTTCGACTGAAGCAACCTGACCAGACGCAGGCTGGTGATCAACCAGCAATGCCATGGCGGAGGCAGGATCTTCTAGTCCCGCATACACACGCGCTAACCGGACCCTGATCGTCGTTTCCAGGTGCGATTCGGACACGTTGTCGAGCGCCCAACGCAGTTCTTCCACGGCCATATCAAGGTTATTTTCCGTCACCGCTACCTTCGCGAGTCTCATCGCCGCAAAAACCGCGTAAGTCGTATCACCATGGTCTGATTTAAGCGTATCTGCCAGGCTTAAGGCGGTGATTCGTACCGCCTCGTCAGAGTCATTGGTCGCTATATTGTCGGTCGCAACCAAAAGGTTTTCGTAAACCGCTGAGGCCGCCTCACCTGTCTCGATGACATTTTCTTCCCAGGCACGGTATCCAAAGATAGCGCCGACCGTCACCACGACTGTAATGACCAGAGAGGTACCGTTCTCATCCCACCAGTTCTTTAATACCTCTAATTGTTCTTCATCCGATTCAACCAAACTAGTTCTCCTTGCTAAAGTAGTCGATGCAATACTGCGTCAACGTCTCTTGTGAGATTGTTGACTGCGCGCCACCTTCTCTCAATGATTTAATGCCGACAGTACCTGTAGCAACTTCGTCCTCACCTAAAACCAGGGCAAGGTCAGCGCCAGAGGCATCCGCTTTTTTCATCTGCGACTTAAACTTGCCGTCACCACAATGAACAACAATCTTTTTCCCTGATAGTTGATCCCTGATTGATTCAGCCAGCCGCAGGGCTGTTGCTCGTGCGGCGTTACCGTGGGACACAACATAGACATCAGCGTCTTTCGATAATTCCATTTTTTCAGCCAACATCAGGGACAATCGATCGATTCCCATGGCAAACCCTACACCCGGAGACGGCTTACCGCCCAGTTGTTCAACCAGGCCGTCGTATCGCCCACCGCCACACACAGTTCCCTGCGAGCCTAGAGTCGTCGTAATCCACTCAAAAACTGTCTTGTTATAATAGTCGAGTCCCCGAACTATATTTGGATTAACCGTGTAAGCGATACCGTTATCGTCAAGCAGGCCGCGCAGCCCTTCAAAATGCTGCTTCGATTCATTATCCATATAATCGGACAAAACGGGGGCGCCCTGCAATATTTCCTGCGTCTTTAAGGACTTGCTATCGAGTATCCGCAGTGGGTTCGTGGTCAGGCGCCTTTGGCTATCCTCGTCGAGCTCGCTTTCGTAGGTTTGGAGGTAGCCGGCCAACTTCTCTTTAAACTTTACTCTGGCATCAGGATTACCCAGTGAATTGAGCTCAAGCCTGATATCTCCGTCCAACCCGAGCTTTCGCCAGATTCTGGCATTCATGAGCAGCAGTTCAGCATCCACATCAGGGCCAGGCATCCCGAAGCACTCTGCACCAATCTGGTCAAATTGTCTGTATCGGCCTTTCTGGGGCCTCTCGTAGCGAAACATAGCGCCGCTATACCAGAGCCTCTGGACCTGGTTAAACAAAAGACCATTTTGCTCGGCAAAGCGGACACATCCGGCTGTACCCTCTGGCCTGAGCGTTAGGCTTTCACCGTTACGATCGTCAAAGGTGTACATCTCTTTTTCGACGATATCCGTATTTTCACCGACGACGCGTTTAAACAGTTCAGTCTGTTCCAACTGCGGTAGGCCTATTTCGCGGTAGCCATAGGACGCAAGCACTTCACGCACGACGTCTTCTATCGCCCGGGAGATCTTTTTTTGCGCAGGCAATAAGTCCTGCATACCTCTAACTGCTTGAATCTTCATGGTTTCTGTGGGCCCAAGGTTGAACCTTCGTTATGACTTACCTAGTTCGGCACGGTCAATTTTGCGGCTCGATCCGGGCCAATAAAGGGCTCAAGTTCGACTGGGCCGCCATTGTAAATCATCTCGACCACTGTTGCCTTCCCCAATAACACCTTGAAAGGCGCTGTGCCGTAGATAGTCAGGACATCATTAGCCTGATTCAGGTCGTAATAGATCGAGCCAAACTGGTTGTCTGCAATTTCTACCCAGCACTCACCCTTAAATGACAGCGCTAACTTGTCCGGTCCACCGGCGTTCACTGTGATGAAGCGTCGGGTTCCATCTGTGGTTCGCTCAACCTTTACCGTATCGACATCGACGTCGGTGGATTCTTCCGCTGAACTGGCTAGCGCCGAAATGGCTCTCTTTGAAATTGATTGATTTGAAATAGATTGGTCTGAAATAGATTGGTCTGAAATAGATTGGTCTGAAATAGATTGGCCTGAAATAGATTGGTCTGAAATAGATTGGTCTGAAATAGATTGATCTGCCTCAGCTTCCTGAATTGACTCTTCAGCCACCAGTATTGCTGACACTTCACCGTTTCCAGAGCCTATTTCAGCTAGTGCGGGCTGCACGGCATCAAGCGCCCGCAATGTTTCTGCCATTTCAACTTGCGGCCCTAACCCTGCCTGATCGAGTGATGCCTGTTCCGATGGCAACACTGTGGCGTCCTGAGGCGAAAGCGGGGAATCAAAACCGCCCCCCAAGGAATCCTGTGTTGCCGATTGCGAGGCGGCTGGTTGAACGATGCCGGACGGCGTTTCTTCTTCCGGATCGCTGACTGCCCACCAAATGACAGCGACGATCAGCGCCATGCCAGCAAGGCTAATCAAACCCGTTTGCAAAACCGGCCCTGTGATACTGGCCGTGCCTAAATCTTCCTCCGTCACCTTCTGCATTCCCAGGGTTGGTTCTGCTACTTGCAGTTCTGCGTCGTACAGGGCAACGATTTCGTCTCCGGACAGCCCAACCACGCGCGCGTAAGTTCGCAGGTAACCCTTAATAAAAGCCGCTTTCGGTATTCTGGAGAACTCACCGTCATCAATGTGCTTAATAAAAGATGTGGTGAGATACAGTTGATCGGCAACTTCTTCCTGCGAAAGACCCAACCGCTCTCGCGCCTCGGTCAGTAACGCCGATGCTCCTTTTATCGCTGCCGGAGATTCTAGCGAGAGAGGTTCATCAACCGACATCTATGCTGACTCTTTGTATTGTTGGTACTCGTCACTGCCCGGGAATATGCCTTCAAGCGCCTCACTGCAGCTTGCTTCCTCGTTGTTATCGTTGAATATTCTGCTGAGCCTGACGCAAAGCCATAGCGACTTTGCGGTCGAGGGTCCCGCTTCAGAATAACGTCTGTAGTAATCTCTGGATTCGATATAATTTTGCTCATCAAACCGAATCTCGCCCAGTTCAATCAACGCGCGTGACTGCTCAGGGTTTAACTGCGTGGCTCGGGTAAAAGCATTTTCAGCGTCTTTAGGCTGACCAATACGGTTGTAGGCTACCCCAAGGTTTTCAAACACCATGGGGCGATTGGGATAAAACCGGTCCTCACTGGCTTTTGACAGCTGTTCTACTGCCTCAGGAAAACGTTTCTCGGAGAATAGAAATGCGCCATAGCTATTTCGTATCTGCGCCGATTCGGGGTCGTACCTGACAGCCCGCTTGAAATACTCTTCGGCAAGATCGTTTTCACCTTCTAATTGAAAAACCAAACCATAGGTCACGTGAACATCGGCATTCCTGGGATCTATGTCCAGAGCCTTGGCCAGCTTTTCCTTTGCCCGCTGATAGTCCCGGTTTCGAAGATAACCTATCGCCAGGTCCAGGTGTCTTTGCACCAACTCTGAAGTCCCATTATCGGCGCCTCCACCTCTGGGGGCGTTTACAGACTGGCAAGACGATACCAACAGTGCCAGCAACAACACCAGCACAGCGCGTGTCATGCTATTTCACCCGCAGCGATTCTTTTGTACTTCTCTTGTCGCCGAGTCTTGTCAGCAACCTGACCCACAAGCTGGCCGCACGCCGCGTTAATATCGTCACCGCGGGTTGTACGGACGGTGCCTGAGTAACCGCTGGTCACCAATATTTCCTGGAATTTTCTAACTGCCATCATGGAAGGTCGCTTGTACACCGTGCCAGCAAATGGATTAAATGGAATCAAATTAATCTTACACGGAAACCCCACCAGCAGGTGAGAGAGTTCCCTGGCATGCTCGGGCTGGTCGTTAACCCCATCCATTACCGTATATTCAACAGTGATCGTTCTTTTGTTGCCCAGGTTTTTTGCGTAACGGGTGCAGGCTTCAAGCAATGTTGCGATGGGATACTTCCGATTAATCGGTACAAGCTGATCCCTCAGCTCGTCATTCGGGGCATGCAACGAGATCGCCAAGGATGCATCGGTAGTCTCGATCATTCGTTCGATGCCCGGGACCACACCCGAGGTAGAAATAGTCACTTTCCGTTTCGAGATACCGTAGCCAAGATCGTCCATCATTAGCTCAACCGCAGGCAGAACATTGTCAAAATTCAGCAGCGGTTCGCCCATCCCCATCATCACAACGTTGGTCACGGTTCGGCTTCGATCCGGGTAGACTTCAGCGAGCCTACGCAATGCGATCCGCAGCTGACCAATGATTTCCGCTGTTGTCAGGTCGCTATTGAAGCCCTGCTTTCCTGTCGAACAAAAACTACAATCCAGCGCGCAACCGACCTGTGAAGAAACGCACAACGTCCCCCTGGTTTCCTCTGGAATGAAGACCGTCTCGAACAGGCTCCCGGACGCCGATCTGATTAGCCACTTGCGCGTGCCGTCATTAGACACGAATTCTTCGTGAACCTCGGGCTCTGCGACATTACCATTTAGAATCAGATACTCACGTAATGACTTACTGATATCGGTCATCTCGGTAAAATCACTAACGAAACGATGATGGATCCATTTCATGATCTGCCCAACGTGAAAAGGCTTCTCACCAAGCTCCAAGAGCAGCGCACGCCAGTCTTTCTGGGTATAAGCCAGGTAATTATTATCTTGGCGCGGCTGTTCACTCATCGTTTATTTCAACTCAGGTTATCGATCACAAAGCTGGTCTGGTTCAAAGAAATAGCTAATTTCGCGCGCAGCTGACTCTGGCGAATCCGACCCATGAACCGCGTTCGCCTCAATTGATTCAGCAAAATCGGCCCGAATGGTTCCTGCTTCAGCCTCTGCGGGGTTAGTAGCACCCATCAACTGACGGTTCAGTGCTATGGCACCTTCACCTTCCATTACCTGCACGATCACAGGCCCGGAACTCATGTAATTGACCAGGTCCTCAAAGAATCCTCTGCCATCATGTTCTGCATAAAAACCCTTCGCTTTATCAACCGTCAGGCGTTCCATGCGGGAAGCGACGATACGCAGTCCTGCTTTTTCAAAACGGGAAACAATCTCCCCAATGACATTCTTCGCGACCGCGTCGGGTTTGATGATTGAGAATGTTCTCTCCATCGCCATGTTACTACTCCAAAAGTTAGGTTAAATTTTCGGCGCATTATACCCCTGTGGCAGGTAAAACGTAGCTTTTACT
>MEHZ011571366.1_pt1 | contig 10948 bp, 8 predicted proteins | sample 897221 | NCBI WGS metagenome assembly MEHZ01 (sample SAMN05514161, study PRJNA337945) | marine metagenome | isolation source: marine surface water | place: Arctic Ocean | collected 2007-12-13 | reverse complement strand
AGTCGAGTCTAGTCGAGTCGAGTCGAGTCGAGTCGAGGATAGTTTCATTGCTCATTGCTCATTGCTCATAACATTGCTTATCGAATGAATTAAACAGCGTTACAACATTACTCCAGTCACTCGGTAATCCTAGCATTTGTTGACCAGATTTAGACCTGGCGAAAACTTTTCGAAGTCAGTGTCGCAACAAACGCAGTTTTACAGCTTGCAGCACTAACTCAGCCCAAGAGAAACGACATGTCCCGTTACGAAATAGCCGCTAATCAATTCAATACCAAGGCAGGAAAAATTCTTCTGTATTTTTTCTTACCAGTGCTATTAGGGCCTGTCAATAATCTCGCCGCCCAAAACAACCTCGTTCCGCAAGGTGCTATTAGAGAATATCTCGAACACGAGCAGCGGATGAACTACGACGCCTTGCTAGTAGAATTTGGCAACAACAAGAAGCTGCCCAAAGATTTCGAACTACAGACATTGCTCGCCCTAAGACATTATCCAGAATTACGTAATACCAAAATCAACTTCATCGTTGATGATGTATCGATACCGCTTTCCTCACGCCCCCATTGGAGCAGCATGCTTCGTTCCGCGAAGAATAGAACCTACCAAATAATCATAGATAACGAACTAGAAGGAGCAAGAAAAGCTTTGCTGCTAAAGAATCAACCATTTAATGCCCAGGTTGGCATTATCGGGCATGAGCTCGCGCATACCATCTACTATCTGAGTCGCTCCTTCTTCGGGATAGCCGGGGATGCTTTGTGTCAATTAACTGATTGCCGAATCAAATTCGAACGCGCCACCGACAGACGCCTGATTGACCACGGCCTCGGCTGGCAACGCTTCGACCATGCGACATTTGTTAGGAGTCGAATTGCGCCAGCCAGTGTATCCGCATTTACTGCCGAAAATGGAAATGGGGCCTATATGAGTCCGGCCGAAATTATGCAAATCATGGAAGGTCATGACATTTACTCGGACTAAAAGTAATCATTGCCTAGGAGAATAGATTTCGCACGGCGCCGAAGCCATCTATATCTATTCGCGGCAGGCAAAGGTAGCCATTGACCAAGGTCGAACGCGCAGCGAAAGCAGAAATGGGAACCTGCAATAACAACAGCGCCACTACGCAGTAGCTAAAGTGCTACCCCCACTCGTTTTTTTACGCCTCTGAATGTCCTATGGTTTCTAACATTCACCTCTGCGACAAGCCGCTAACGGAAAATGGCTTTGAGTCAAATAAGTCCTTCAATTGCGTGATTGCAGGTGATAGATTTCGTTACACATTCACCAATACCAATAATGGCCCATCAGGGGAGTCTCGACGACTATGCATTACCGGAAAATCTTATTAAGCCTAGTTTTGGCCAATCTATTAGCAACGCCAATATTGGCGCAGGACGCAGGGCCCGTTGGCCCTAGCCCCTATGACTTTAATACCGAGACTTGGATGCAACCTTTCGCCGCAGATGGTCTATCTTGGGGCGGCACTTCGGGCGTAGTTGTTGAGTCCAAAGACAGAATTTTTGTCCTTCAACGCGGTGAGACACAACTACCTGACCCAATTCCCCCAGAATACACCAGCTTTGCCGGATCGATGGGATGGAACGTGCTTCGTGGTCGTGGGCGAGTATGGCAGAACTGTATCTATGTTATTAATAGTGAAGGTAATTTACTTGAAGTCTGGAATCAATGGGATCATTTGTTCGCGGGTACAGACGGCCCGGGGCCACACCGGCTTCGCATGAACCCTTACGACCCCGAGAAACGCCTCTGGTTAGTCGACGAAACTGGCCACATCATCTATGTATTCTCCAATGACGGCTCGCAATTGCTGATGACACTGGGCGAAAAGAACGTTGCCGGCAAGGACGAGTATCACTTCAATCAACCACAGGACGTTGCATTCCTTCCAGATGGAAAGATTCTAATCGCAGATGGCCTCGGTGGAAACAACCGAATAGTGGTACGCGATTCTGCGGGCAAGTACTTGTCTGAATTTGGAGAGACAGGTGAAGGGCCAGGGCAATTTGCCAGCGTCCACGCGCTAGCCATGGGCCCGCAGGGCAACTTGTTTGTCTTGGACCGAGATCTACTTAGAATCCAGAATTTTAAACAGACAGCAGCACCCGGCTCAAGCAACTATCCTACTTACGAGCATGAGGCTACTTGGGCCGACCTAGGCATGCCGCTCGATATATTGGTTAGCGAAGATAGCGCCTGGGTTACCGACCTCAATCCTCCGAAAATTGTACAATTCAATTTGGACGGCACGCGTAAATATACTTGGAATTTACCAGTAGAGGGACCACACCGCTGGATAGAGATGCACTCGCTATCTGTCGATTCCGATGGCAATCTGTATGGCACTGACAATCAAGCTGGGCGTCCGCAGAAGTTGACGCCACGCACCGATGCCGACCCAGATCTTATATTAGGTAAAGCCTACGTGCCCTAGTAGAAGCATCGCGCCGCTCCCCCTTTCGCTAACAGCTAGCAGAAAATACAAGCCTTAGCGAAAGAGGGGGCAATAGCCTATAAATACACACTCAGTATCAGCAGCACTCTTTCTGCACGCAATTGATCAAGATGCGACCGGGAGAACCGACAGCAGGCGATGTCCACGAATCAAAAATGCCACTGAAGTGGCCCAGTAAATCCTGGAGCCCCAAGCGCTAGTGGCCTGTTAAGCCCTACAGACGAAAGCCACGCTGAAGTGCTAAAAGATCTTTCTGCCATTCTCCTCTATGCTGAATTTCCTGAGCCTGACGTATTAACAAAAGTATTACCAATCTGTGTTTAATATTCGTGGTTTCTCAAACATAGCTGAACCCTATCCTGCTGAGGATGTTGTGCGGATGCTAAAGCGTTACTTTGATGCCATGGGCGTGCCAGATTTAGCGCGCGTAAAAATCTAGCAGATGCCGTTATTGAAGATCTAGCCGATTATCTGGATCTGGCCTAAAAATCAGATACTCGATCTCCCCTTCCAGCTCACTCCACCAATGTGCAGTGTGGCCTGGAATTACAATGACATCGCCAGGCACTACCCGCCGGCTTACACCTCCCTCAATAGATTTCGCTCTCAGCCAACTTTCATTACTCTTGTAGGGTTCTACCAACATGCCACCAGTTACTAACGTGGCCGCCCCTTTCAGCATGTAGTAGATTTCAGTGGTATCAACTAAATGCACATTGACGTCACCAGTGATTCCGTCCGGTCTGTAGACACCAAATATGCCTAAGCGCATATCACCTGTTGTTTCCACGACGCGAATGGGCGCATCGCTGACACGGTCCCTAGGCAAGCCATCGATGAAAGCCTGAATTTCAACACCGGTTATATCCGTTGCAACCTGAGGTGTAGCAGGAGGCAGGGTCTGCGCTAATACAAGCGAGTTCATAAGCACAAACAGTGAGGCAATGATTCTTATCGTCATCCTAATTTCTCCGAATTTGCAGGACGGGTAGCTCAGCCTCCTGCAGTCGTTGAGAGCAGAAGGCACAAGCCGCGAAACACCTACAATTTGTAACACATCTCAGACTAGGCTTCCCCTATAATCTGCCCGAAAGGCTGCTAAAAAGATACTTTGCTCGCTTGAATTTTGTCGCCTATTTATGTAGAAAGTCAGATAAAAAGCTGTAGACTATTTCTCGCAAGCTGCGCATTCACAGCTTAGGCAATATCAATAATAACAGCTCTATCGTACAGCCCTCTTAGCCATAAGGATCTGCCTTGAACACAACAGCTACTAGCCCAGCCAATTTGACCTCCACACTGCCTAATAATCGCGGCAGCATCATAGCGAGCGCGCTATTGGCCCTCGTTATTTATGCCTATCTGAGCAGTAATTACGGCTGGCGCCAAGGTGCTCTATTCATAGTCGGTCTTGCTGCTGGCATTATTCTCTATCATGCCGCTTTTGGTTTCACTGCGGCTTGGCGCGAAGTAGTTAGCACAGGTCGAGGCGCTGGACTGCGCGCTCAGATGATCATGCTCGCGATTACAGTGCTGATATTCACACCGTTGATTGCACAGGGCGAGGTTTGGGGGATGAGCCTAAGAGGCAGTGTTGCGCCTTTAAATATCGCGGTCATCTGCGGTGCTTTCCTATTCGGTGTTGGCATGCAACTAGGTGGTGGCTGCGCATCAGGCACCTTATTCACCGCAGGTGGCGGCAATATGCGAATGCTTATTACACTTGCGGCCTTCATCGCAGGATCTGTTTTAGGCACATGGCAATGGTCAATGTGGCAGGGCGTTCCGGGTGTAGCGCCCTTCTCTCTCGCCCAAAACTTCGGCTCGAGTTGGGCTATTCTAATTAGCATAGGCTTGTTCTCCGCAGTCTGGTTTGCAAGCACAACCTATGAACGCAAGCGTCATGGCAGCCTTAAGAGCGACCGGGATGTTGACCGCGCCTACTCCTGGCTAACAGGTCCATGGCCATTGGTAGCTGGGGCAATTGCACTAGCGGCGGTAAATGTATCCACTTTACTATTAGCTGGCCGCCCCTGGGGCGTTACCTCGGCCTTCGCCCTATGGGGCGGTAAGATTGCATTATTCCTCGGAATAGACGTGCACGGCTGGACCTATTGGCAACGACCGGCACTTAGCAATGCCTTAGAGCAAAGCATCTTTACTGATATTACATCTGTTATGAATATTGGCATTATGTTGGGAGCACTCCTCGCCGCGGGCCTCGCTGGGAAATTTGCACCGAACTTTCGATTGCCTCTCAGATCAATAGTAGCAGCCGTCGTTGGTGGATTACTGCTTGGCTACGGCGCCCGCATTGCCTACGGCTGTAATATAGGAGCCTATTTCGGCGGCATCGGCTCAACCAGCATGCATGGCTGGCTCTGGTTTGTGGCTGCCTTCATGGGTAGCTCTCTCGGGACGAAACTACGCCCCTATTTTGGCCTCAAATAATCAATCTACGCAAATTCGAAATTACTCAATACAAATTTTTACTAATGGAGAAAAGTACAATATGAAATTGATAGCAAGAAGTCTAATTTCCACTCTACTCGTTGCTGGCTTTAATTCGCAGCTGCTCGCACAAGAATTTGTAGCCGGCGAACCTATTGGCTCTGTAAACGAGGCTGGCGTTCGCGTTCCAATGTCGAGTAATGTAAAGGTCTACGGTAGCTTTCACTTTTCTGAGAGCTGCACCTTCGACCCTAATAAGAACCTTGTATTAGCGATGAACAATGCAACACGCGGTGATGGCACCGAAAACGATGGCTTCGTATCACTAATAAATCCAGATGGCAGCGTGCACACACCAAAATGGATAGGCGCAACCCGTGATGGACTTGAACTGCACCACCCCCTGGGAAGCGCTGTAAGCAATGGCGTCCTATATACTGTTGATGTTGGCTATGTTCGCTCATTCGACCTCGCTAGCGGACAACCTTTAGGTGCTGTCGCAATTCCAGGGTCGACAATTTTAAATGGCATAGCGGTATCTGATGACGGAACTATCTATGCATCTAACACACGATCTCCGGAAAGAATTTACAAGGTCGCCCCAAATGGCGAGGTCTCGACATTCGCCGATGGCGCTCCCCTTGCCGCCCCGAACGGCGTGGCCATAGATAGAGACGGGAATATTGTAGTCGTGAACGTAGGCGACTCTGCGGTGAGTACTTACAACACCCGCGGTGAAGTTATCCTCACCGAGCACGCCGTCGAAGGTGGCAACGATGGCATCGTAGTAACCGAAGATGGCACCAAATACGTCAGCAGCGTGCGTTTCGGTAGCGTTTCTCGCATTCGCCCGGGGCAAGACGCACAGGTAATCGCATCCGGTATTCCTAGCGCCGCATCCATGTGCTATGACTCGGTTCAAAATCAGCTAGTCATTCCACTTAATGGAAACTATGCATTGGCCTTCATTCCCCTATAGAACACATACAAGAAAAATGTAGTGATTGACTCGCCATTCACGCGTCGCAGATGTGTTGGCGAGTCAATTTATTTACTAAACTACCGGCCGTTTCATTTGCTTGCACAGGCAGGATGTTTAAAAAACTTCAATTTCTATTTAGCTTTCCGGATTAGCTTACTGCTCTATCTATTCAGTACAAACTTAACCCGCTCTTCGACACCGCTCAGCAGAAACGGTTTGTTTAGAACATCTGTCGCGCCAAGAGCTGAGGCTTTGGTTTTTAGATGACATAGCCAATCATGACAATCACTGGTACATCAGGAAATTCCTGCGATACCCTTGCAAGAACATCGACACTGCTTAGCTCAGGCATCGCCAAATCGAGAAAAATCAACTGAGTTTCGTTTCCTCTAGAGCAAAAAACACAATCCTTCTTCGCCGTTGTGACACAACAACACCTCGAACCCGAGACCTTTCAGGGTGAGCTGAACACGCTCGCAACTATCTCGCTCATCATCGATAATTCAACTCGGACCTGAACTTTCATTCATTGTGTTGCGCCGAAGAAAGTTAGTGGCGTGAGAAACATTGTGCCGCACTAGCAAAGCATCAACCGGTTCGCGCCCATCTCAATGCAACTAACATGTGTAGCCGCAATTCTTTGCTAAGAGTCTAGAATCCCATTCTCGCCTTCCTTGATATCAGCAAAGCTATTCGCGCGATTGGACTCCGCCGCTATAACAATGAAATATTGGTACACACTTAGCGCCAATAAAGTCTTAGTGAATGGCGATTCACTACGGTACAACGTCTATGCAGGCAGATGAATTGGATCTTAAGTCTATTCATACCACAGCCCACCTATCCAACGCCGTATTTCGAATACAGGAGCGGGATTTTCATCTGGCCCAGAAGCTGAGTATGCGAGTCTTTATTTTCCCAGACCCTTGCAAACCCTAACACCCTAACTGACGATTGAATTCAAAAATTGAGATATTAAATTATATAAATCAGAAATTTAAATAACTATTATAATGCAAAGAATTAATAACTTTTCTTGAAAAATTTTACCTAACTGCAACCCCGCTTCGGCTAAAACCTTGGACTTGGTGAGTTATAGAAACTATTCTGATCTGCTTAGAACTGCTACTCATTGCGAATCCGGAACCCAGCCGCGGCCCGCCAAAAATGGAATTACTACTTTTATTAGCTTTACTACTGCTTGCCCTCGCATTACTAGTAGGCGCGGGCCTAGGGTGGGTCGCTTTTTTTAAAGTTCGAGCGCTGGGGAAAAAAATCACCAACCTACAGCACACCCTGCATAATATTGTGCTTCGACTAGAAAATGCCGGCCTCCCAATCGATAGGATCGAAAGCCTACCTCCCAAAGGTAGGACAGAAACTGAAGAGCGGACAAGCCAACTAGACGAAGAACTAGTAATCGCCCAATCCAGGCAAGACAGTCCATCCAAGATTACTCAAAATGTCTGGATTGGTGAACAAGGAATTGATTCTAGTGACGTCATGCCTGATAACGAGTCGTCAGCCTCACACGTAAGCGAAGAACTCACCGCAACCCCAAGTCTATTTTCACGGCTTCAAGATCAATGGATGATATGGCTTGGCGGCTTATCCATCGGATTATCGGGGATATTTATGGTTCGCTACTCCATCGAGCAAGGACTGCTCGACCCTCTGGCACGAGTTCTGCTTAGCATTTTGGGAGGACTCATTCTTCACGGGGTTGCCGAATGGGGAAGGCGGCGCAATCACGAGCACTATCAAGCCATAGCAGCGCTCGCTGGCGGCGCAAGCATCATTTTGTATTCCGCGCTTATTGCCTCACTTAAGCTGTACGATCTATTTCCTGCCGGCTTCGTTTTTGTTGCATTGATAGTGGTGTCACTCACTACAATGGCACTGGCCGTTCTACATGGCCCTGTATTGGCGATCATGGGCATTTTAGGCGCCTATGTTATTCCATTACTGGTAGATACCGGCAGTGGCAATGTGCTCACTCTGTATATCTATTCAGTCATAGTCACCGCCGCCGCGCTGTTACTAATGCGCTATGTTTACCGTCCATGGCTGTGGGGTGGAATGCTCGCCGGGTCGCTAGGTTGGTGGCTTCTAACAATCAATAGCTATGATGCCCTCGGCCTGAGGGGCTATTATCTGGCCGCATTGCTTTACCTGTTTCTTGCTATGCCGAATTGGGATTGGCTGCTGCGCAAGCCTTCAATTAGCTCCCCCGATACAGACTCATTCGCCGAAGCTAATACCGCTTTGGAGAGAGCCAGGCTACTCGCAGCTAAATTCATCCGTCCTCGCTTACCGAATAATTTAAGTGAGGCACCTGGACTACCCTCAATAGCCATCGTAATCCTTGCCTTTGGCTTTACGATCAGTGTTGAGCAAACACTCGCTTCGGCAATTTTTCAATGGACGCCTTTTGTAGCAATTTTACTAGTAACCGCGGGTAGCAGGCCTGAATTGTTAAAATTAGTAGCTCTGTCTTTGGGGGTTCAATTTTTTGCTTGGCTATCACTGGGCCTTACCACCTACAACGGAATACGCCTAGAGGGACTAATCGGCTCTAGCCAATCTTCTTTTGTAATCTATGCCGCGGGGATGGCATTTTTATACACGGCCCTCTCGCTTCGGAATTTGCTCACAAGCCCTGACAGGAATTTGTGCTGTGCATTGGCCATCGCGTCCCCACTGCTATGGTTAAGCCTGTGCTACCTGCTAGTAACGGACCTGGCAGGGTCGATCTACTGGGGAGTAGCCGCTGTTAGTCTAGGCATATTCTACTTACTACTTGCAGCATGGCGGCTTCGACTCGATAAATTCAAGCCAGTGCCAGAACAGGAAAGTGAAGATCAAGAATACTTCGCCGTATGGCTATTACTGGCGGGACACTTTGCTTATTCGCTTGCCGTGGCAATTATGGTCCGTGAGGCTGGACTGACTCTCGCACTTTCGGCTCAGATCTTGTCCATATCCTGGCTGATTAATCGCTACAACCCTGCGCGCTTAGATTTATTCTTAAAACTAGTGCTGGCCGTAGTTGTTATGCGACTAACCCTTAATCCCTGGTTGTTCACCTACCCACCCGATGTGCACTGGTCATTCTGGACCTACGGTGGCGCAACTTTGTTTGCCGCTCTTGGGGCCTGGCGTCTTCGCGATAAGGTGACGCTTGGCAAATGGTTAGAGTTAGCCTCGCTGCACCTACTAGTTCTCACTTTGTGGGCAGAGACTCGCTACACTATTTACGATGGGGAAATATTCAGGCCGCAGATTGATCTTGTAGAATTTTCTATCAACACAGCGCTATGGTCTTCGCTATCGCTTGTTTATTATCTTCGACATACGGTGAGTCAAAATTTAAAATTTCTGTATCTGATAATGTCCAAATCTCTCTTAGTTCTAGGTCTGGGTAGCTACGTAGCGGTTCTCCTACTCCTAAATCCGTTCTTTACACACGAACCTGTCTCCTCTACACCGATATTCAATATCCTGTTATTGAGTTATGGCCTACCAGTGGTAATTGGGAGTTTACTCTACCTCTTTTATGAGAAGGCCCTACGCAGGAATCTCAGCATATTCATTGCCTTCTCAGCCTTCGTTTTCATAAATGTAGAAATCCGGCATCTGTGGTCGGGCACGCTGTCGAGCACCTCCATAACTTCGAATGGAGAGCTGTATACCTACACCATCGTCTGGTTAATTTTAGCTATAGCCTGTCTTCTTGGGGGGTCTATTCGCTTTGGCCCCAACGTCTATCGCGCAGGATTTGGATTGATGATGCTGGTTATAGGAAAGATATTTTTATTTGATATGGCCGATCTGGAAGGGTTGCTGCGAGTGGCGTCTTTTATGGGACTGGGCTTGAGTTTGCTGGGGCTGGCTTATTTGTATCAGCGGTTTAATTTGGCACCGGCAAAAACGGTAGAATAGCTTCAGCATTCAAATATTAACTTTAGCTTGCAATCACCTCTACTATGATGGAATTCAACCGCCCCGCCATTTATAACCTACGTTCGAATACAGCAATGTACTCTGACCCCGTGGTCAACCCCTTGGTCACAACAACTGAACCTAGCCCAATGTTTTACAGGATGAGCCTAATAGGCTAGTTTGGCACCTATAAACCAAGAGCGTGCTCGACAATCCATCCGAGCTCTCTAGGCAACAATAAGATTAAGGACGCCCTCTATGGCTGGAATACTGTCCAAAGAACATATCATTGCTTCACCTGATTACAACCGCTGGCGTGTGCCCTTAGCCTCCATCGCCATTCATCTGTGCATCGGCTCGGTCTATGCGTGGAGCATTTACAACCCTTCTCTGACCCGAGTTTTTGGTGTGGTTGCAAGTAGCGGCGATGACTGGAGCTTGAGTGAGGTTGTCTGGGTGTTCACTGTAGCCATCGTGTTTTTGGGCCTGGCAGCTGCGTTTGCTGGTAAATGGCTGGAAAGTGTTGGACCTCGAAAAGTGGGCGTGGTCGCGGCCTGCTGTTGGGGTGGCGGTTATCTTGTCGGTGGCGCCGGCATCATGACACACCAACTATGGTTGCTATACCTCGGCTACGGCGTGATCGGTGGTTGCGGTTTGGGACTAGGCTACGTTTCACCCGTGAGCACCTTGATAAGATGGTTCCCTGATCGACGCGGCATGGCTGCAGGCATGGCCATTATGGGATTCGGTGGTGGTGCTATGATCGGCACACCGTTGAAAGAGTTTTTCATTCGCTTATTTTACCGCGCACCGGAATACCTCGGTACAACGGATCAAATTAGCCTGGTTACTGAAGCTGGGCGTCGCTTCGTAGAATTTAGTGTTACACTACTCGAAGTCGTGATTATCGGTGCAGCCGAGGTAAGAAACCTGACCATCCCCGGACCGGAAGGTGTTTATCTCGTGAATACTGGCGCCACAGGTGTGGCGGAAACATTCCTGATTCTCGGTGTTGTCTATTTGATAGTGATGCTGTTTGCCGCCTTCTCCTATCGAATACCGGCGGAGAATTGGAAGACGGAGGGCTGGGTAGA
>MEHZ011018905.1_pt1 | contig 10951 bp, 10 predicted proteins | sample 897221 | NCBI WGS metagenome assembly MEHZ01 (sample SAMN05514161, study PRJNA337945) | marine metagenome | isolation source: marine surface water | place: Arctic Ocean | collected 2007-12-13 | reverse complement strand
TGCGACTAGTCCGCCTATTAGCGTTCCTAAAATAATAATTAGATGCAGATTCACTGCCGCCAGAACTGAAGAATCTAGATTCGCTCCGGCTAGTATTGCTCCTGCCACTACGCCTGCCTCATAGGTGCCTACACCGCCAGGGGCGTGCAAAGGTAAAACAGAACTTAACTCTCCTCCGGTAGCTCCGCTAATGGCTTGAACCATTTGTAAATCTGCAAAGCTATTTAGTATCCAGGCAAAGACCAGTAATTTCAGTCCCCAGTTCAGCCAAGTAAGTATTAGAGTACGTAAGAGTGCGGGAACGTTATCAGGCATTCCCGAGAGAATATTATTGCCTAGCTGTTCCATTTTTTGGGGCAGCCTAATTAGGATCTGATGGGACACAACTGATTGCATCGGCAACAGCAGGATAGGGCTGCAAAGATATATTGCCCAAGCCAACCACCAAAGAATTGAGGTATCAAAACCCAGAAGCCAAGCTAAGCTGCCTAAAGCCAGCAAAGTATAGAGATCAAGAGCCCGGAAAAATAAAAGGGTACCAGTGGTCATGGAAAGTGAGAGCCCAAAACTACTGCGCATCATCAGAGGGAAGCTTGCCTCACCTGAGCGCATGGGGAGTAAGTTGTTCGCCAAATTATGCATTAACGTAATGCGACAAGATTCTGAAAAGTTTACCTTTGTATAGGCTCTAAAATAATCTCTAATTCGATAGGCCCTTAGGCCATAAGTGCAAAACAGTAGTGCCAAGGCGAAAGCTGTGGACGCAATTGACCAATTTTGCCATTGCTCAATTATGCTATCCCAGCCCCAGAACCACTCCAGCACAAATGCATAGGCAATCACGGCGCTTATGCTAACGGCAAAATAAATGCGAGATTTTTGGGCGGTATCCATCATTAAAATTTGATTGTGTTTTTAGCTGCTCGAATGGTACAGGGGGAGGGGTTTTTGATACAGTGCAGGCCGCAACATAACCAAAAAATGAGCTCAGATGTCGACACAACCAACCCTCTCTTTAGTAGTACCTCTATATAACGAACAGGACAATATAAACCCGCTGCTAAACCGAGTGGAAGAGGGGCTGCATGAATACACGGGACCTTATGAGTTGATATTGGTGGACGATGGCAGTTCGGACCATACGGTTGCTACTGCTTTGGCCGCTAGTTCTGATCATGACTACGAAATACGGGTATTAGAGCTGCAGCGGAACTTTGGTCAAACTGCTGCCATGCAAGCTGGAATAGATGCGGCAACTGGGGAGCTGATAGTCACCCTAGATGGAGATTTACAGAACGACCCACACGATATTCCCAGAATGGTTGATGCACTGCTTGATCGTGATTTAGATTTGCTGGTTGGTTGGCGCGAGAAGCGCAAAGATAAGTTATTTATGAGGAAAATACCCTCCTGGCTAGCGAATAGATTGATCGGAAAGATTACAGGAGTAAAAATTCACGACTACGGTTGCAGTCTGAAAGTTTACCGAGCCTCGGTAATTAAGCAGGTTAAATTGCTCGGCGAAATGCATCGATTTATTCCAGCATGGGTGGCGGCAGTTGCGCCAGCTCGTCGAATAGGTGAAATGCCAGTAACGCATCATGCGCGAATTCATGGGGAGTCAAAGTATGGGATATCGCGATCCATACGAGTCGTTTTGGATCTGCTTTCTGTGTTGTTTTTTATGAAGTATAGGGCGCGCCCCGGACACTTTTTTGGAACTATCGGGATAGTGGTGGGCTTTATCGGCGGCATAATCCTCGTTTATCTGGGTTTCGACAAATTCATTCTTGGCAATCACATCGGAACTAGGCCGGCCTTATTGATAGGCGTGGTTATGGTTATTACAGCCTTCCAATTCCTCACCACGGGAATTTTGGCAGAATTGATGTCTCGAACCTATTACGAAACCTCTAATACCACGCACTACGTAGTTCGCGAGGCGCATACGAATAAGCCATAACGGGTTGATCGGCGCTTATGAAAATACCTTCCCTTAGTCTTCAATCCAGTTTTACGCCCTGGATTGTTCTGATGCTTGCTGTCGGATTTTTTTTGAATCTATGGGGTCCCGCTCTATTTGATTTAGACGAAGGTGCATTTTCGGCGGCAACCATGGAAATGTTGTTGCGCCAGGATTTTATTACTACCTATCTAAATGGCCTTCAACGATTCGATAAACCAATTCTAATATATTGGTTGCAGGCCTTTAGTACCGGGATATTTGGGGTTGATGAGTTTTTCTATCGACTGCCATCGGCAATCGCTGCAAGTATTTGGGCTGTTTCTCTCTATCGCTTCGCGCAACCTCGCTTGGGTGAAGCAGAAGCACGCGCAGCTTTCATATTTATGGTGAGCGCGGTGGGAGTGTCGGTAATTGGACGCGCAGCAACGGCTGATGCTCTTCTCAACCTATGGGTTGCCCTTGCGTGCATGGACGGTTATCGGGCTGCCGTAGAAAAGGATTCAAAAGCCGGTTTGCGGGCCTATATATGGATTGGTTTAGGTTTGTTGACCAAAGGGCCGGTGGCAGCAGCAGTACCTTTTGCCACTCTCACACTTTTTGCTTTTGCAATGCGAGATGGTTCATCTTGGATTAGAGTCGCAATCAAGCCTTTGGGTTGGCTAATTGCTGGAGCGATAGCCCTACCTTGGTATATCGCCGAGTATATGGATCAGGGGCAATTATTTATTGACGGCTTTTTTCTCACCCATAACTTAGGCCGGTTTACCGAGACAATGGAAAGTCATGGTGGCACGCCTTTTTACTATATCCCTGGGATTCTTCTAGTTACCTTACCCTTTGCCGTCTGGTTGGTTCGTAGTCTTGTTTCTATGCGTGAGGTCGGTAGAAACAGCCTTACAACTTGGTGTTGGTGCTGGTTTGGTTTCGTATTCGTACTATTTTCATTTTCTAGTACCCAGCTACCACACTATGTTTTATACGGTTCCACACCTTTGTTTCTTCTTATGTCTCAGTATCTTTCAAAAGTGCCGTTACGCGCGTCTTTGCTACCAGCATTGGTGCTGCCAATGCTTTTTCTGATTATCCCTTTGATCGCTCTAGAGCTGGTTGATCCCGCAGATGATATATATGTCTCTGAGATGCTTATCGACGGGGTTGAACGACTGGGTACGAGCTACTGGTTAATTTTGATACTGGGAATTCTGGTAATTATTGGTATTGCGATGCGTGCTAAAACTCATTTGTCCGCTATTCTCGGAACCGGTCTGGTTCATCTGATAATACTCGGTCTAGCCATCGTGCCGGCAGTTGCCCAGATTCAGCAAACACCGGTAAAAGAAGCGGCTTTGATTGCCCGCGATCTAAATGAGCCCATTGTTATGTGGCGCACGGATATGCCAAGTTTTACAACTTACAGGCAGAAGATAACGCCCAAGATGGAACCGATCTCGGGTGACCTGGTATTCACCCGAGTGGGGCGAATTGAATTGGAGAGGGTCGACGAAGTGCTATATCGCAATGGCGGTATTTTATTGGTTCGAATGCAATAATAATTTTGCATTACTCGACTACGTCACAATCTCGAAACAATAAATAGGTGTGGGCTGTCAGCAATGGTGACGCATGATTAGAATCGACAGTCCGCTTAATTATGCGCAAAGGCTTTTGGCATGAATGATTTGAATTTATTCGAACCAAAGTTGCCGCGAGCCGCTTTAGTTTGGGTGCACCTATTAGGGATTTTGATAATAGTCCTTTTTGGCTTGTACCATCTTTTATACGATAGCTTGATTATGAGCGCATTTTGCTTTGGTGCTCTGATATTTACTGCAAGCTCTTTGTTCGCGGCTGTTAACAACAGCGAGACTTCAATTTTCCTGCTGGGTTTTGTGCTCAGCATTGCCATGCTTACCTTTGTTGCTTCCTATTTGTATGGCGAAAAGGGACTAATCTACTGTTTTTCTGTGCCTGCGGTAATGTTTTTTATGATGGCTTTTCGAGCCGCCTTTATCGGCGGCTTAATATTATGCATAGTAAATCTCATTCTAGCTGCACCGCACTTAGAGCCTCAGATGCTGATCCGTTTTGCTGTGGCCATTTCATTGTCATTTGCATTGTCTGCAACTTTCTCCAGACAGATATACAAACAACAGGTTAAATTGGAGAAGGATGCAAATGAGGACTATCTGACTGGGTTGATGAATCAGCGCAGCTTTTATCGCTGGTTAACCAAATATCTAGCTAATCCTCTCTCATTGCATACAAAGTTGACGCTCTTTTATTTCGATATTGATGATTTCAAATCCGTAAACGACTCCTTTGGTCATGAAGGTGGCGATCGGGTATTGAAAGAGTTCTCCGAGCGGATAAAAACCTGTGTTGGCCAATTAGATTTGAAATTTTGTGTAGACACCAATATGTATTTCTGTCGATTAGCTGGCGATGAATTTGTACTTGCCTGTCCCAATACAGATAGCAGGGCTACCGCTACAAAAGTGGCAAATTCGTTTTAGGATACTTTATCCAAACCTTTTTCTATTGGAGAGCGTTTGGTACAGATACGTTCAAGCATGGGGATTCATCATTTTTTAATTGAAAATCAAGACATTGATTATGTAATGCGGTCAGCTGACATGGCTATGTACGAAGCGAAAAAGAGTGGAAAGCAGCAATTCTATATTTCAGAAGATAGCCCACAGTCTCGTATCTATCGAGATAAGTCTTTTTAGGTTCTGCACGTTGTATTTTCTGCCTCTGAGTCGAAAACTGAAATACCTAAAGATCTACTTAATGTACCCATATATACTGATAATTCGACTCACTGGAATTGAGTTGAATTGAAAATATGTACGTCCCCCAGCCTAATTAATTCAGGAAGATAGAGGTAATGGAGCTAAGACCGGGCCGATATCGGCATTACAAAGGCAATGACTATCTAGTTCTCGATGTAGTAAAACACTCTGAAACTGAGGCGGAACTGGTGTTATATCGTGCTCTCTATGGAGAGACGCAGGATCAAAAATGGGTGAGGCCATTGGAAATGTTTACTGAGCAAGTTGAACTGAGCGGTATTTTGGTTCCGCGCTTTAAGTTTATTGAGCCTTAGCCCAATTCTGCCGAATGTTGATGTATTTGAAACCCCTGAGCAGGCAGGCGCAGCTTTGTATCGCGCAAATAGCAAAGGCCGCAACTACGTAGAGACTTAGGAATGCATAAAAAAGCCCGGTAATAACCGGGCTTTTTTGATTCTTGCTTATGTTATCGCTTATTTATCGAAGTATAAGATCGTTGCGGACTACCGGTATAAAGCTGGCGGGGTCGGCCAATACGGCTATTTGTACTAACCATCTCTCCCCAATGAGCAAGCCAACCGGATGTTCGACCTAGGGCAAAAATAACCGTGAACATATTTAAGGGTATGCCGATGGCACGCAATATAATTCCGGAATAAAAATCCACATTTGGATATAACTTTTTCTCGATGAAATAATCATCTTCCAAGGCGATTTGTTCTAATCGCTTAGCAATTTTTAGCAGTGGATCGTCAATACCTAATTCTGAAAGAACTTCATCGCAGGCTTCTTTCATTACCTTAGCTCTAGGGTCAAAGTTTTTATATACACGATGACCAAAGCCCATAAGACGGAAGGGATCATTTTTGTCTTTCGCTCTTAAAACGGCCGAATCGACATTGCTCTCATCGCCGATCTCTTCAAGCATTTTCACAACCGCTTCATTTGCGCCGCCGTGAGATGGTCCCCAGAGGGCTGCAATACCTGAGGCGATACAGGCAAAAGGATTTGCTCCAGTGGAGCCCGCTAGCCGAACAGTAGAAGTTGATGCATTTTGTTCGTGATCGGCGTGCAAGATGAATATTTTATCCATTGCCCGGGCTATAACCGGGTTGACCTCGTAGTCTTCGCAAGGTGTACCAAACATCATATAAAGGAAGTTTGAGGAATAATCTAAATCGTTGCGTGGATAAAGTGCGGGTTGACCAATTGAGTGTTTGTAGGCCATAGCCGCTAGTGTGGGCATTTTCGAGATCAAGCGCATCGTAGTGATTTCACGATGTTCTGGATCAGAGATATCTAAGGAGTCATGGTAAAAAGAAGATAGAGCAGCAACAACTGCACATAGCATAGACATTGGGTGTGCGTCGTGTCGAAAGCCGTTATAGAAGGCTGCAATATTCTCACTGACCATGGTGTGCCGACTAACAACACTGTCAAATGTTGCTTTTTGCTCAGCATTTGGCAGTTCACCATTCAATAGAAGGTAACAAACCTCTAGATAATCGGAATTGTTGGCAAGCTCATCAATAGGGTAACCGCGGTGCAATAAAACACCGGCGGCGCCGTCGATGTATGTAATCTTAGATTCGCAAGAAGCAGTTGAAGCGAAGCCTTCATCAATAGTAAATATTCCTTGACCCGCTAAGCTGGATACATCGATACAGTCTGGTCCGATGGTGCCCTGATAGACGTCCAATTCTAGGGTGTCTCTGTCGTCAACTTCCAGTCTTGCCTTGCCGTTGCTCATATATACTCCTGAGGCTCTTAAATGAATTACTTTATGCTTTTATAGGCATTGAAGCGAGTAATTGCTTTGCGCAGTGGTGGACACCAAAACGCAGTGGTTGCGCGAGAAAAAACCAATTTTGTCTTTTCTGGAGCGGGGCATTATATCTGGACCGGCAAAAGGAGCAAACGACAATATGTTCAAAAGGGCATCAATTTCGAAAAAAGCATTAAAAATAGTGTTCTAACGCTCATCTAGCGTTTGAGTTTTGATGCTGTCAAATGTAAAATCGCGGCCCGCTGTTTCCCTTCGGGAGCCCATCGGATATTGGGCTTTACCCCCCAAATTTAGTTTCCTTTGAATAGGTAATATATTTTGAAAATTTCGTCAGTTAACGGTCGTCCGGTAAATCTGGACATAAATACCATTGACTTGCCAATTACTGCCTACGCATCTATCACGCATCGGATTACCGGTTTAGTGTTGTGCGCTGCGGTTCTTGTGCTGCTTTGGTTCTTGAACAAGAGCCTAGCCTCGGAAGCCGATTTTATTGAGGTACAGCAAATTCTGTCTAGCACACCAATTAAAGTATTGATGTTTTTGTTCCTTGCACCCTTTTGGTATCACCTGGTTGCCGGCATCCGTCATCTCGTTATGGATATGGGAATTGGCGAATCACTGGAAGGCGGTCGTTTAGGAGCAAAAATCGTATTTATTGTTTCCGCGATATTGATAGCTATTACAGGAGTTTGGTTATGGGGCGCGTAACGTCGATAGCTAGTCTCGGACGAAACGGTCTTTACGACTGGGTTGTGCAACGTATAAGTGCGCTTGTTATAGCTGCTTATTTTCTGTTTATAGTATTTTTCCTGGTCGCCAATCCTGATCTTAGCTACGAGCAGTGGCACGGGCTGTTTTCCTGCCTTTGGATGAAGGTGTTCAGCACAATTTCTCTATTAATGCTTCTCGCCCATGTTTGGATCGGAGTCTGGAGTGTGCTTACGGACTATATGACTCCCAGACTTATGGGAAGCAAGGCCAATATCTTTCGGCTTATAGTTGAGCTAGCGGTCTTAGCTGTGGTGTTAATCGTTGCCGTTATCGGCCTAAATATTTTTTGGAGTCTGTAGCTGATGGCGACTATGAAAACAATGAATTTTGATGGTGTGATAATCGGCGGGGGTGGCGCTGGGTTACGCGCATCATTGCAGTTGGCGCAGTCCGGGTTTAAGACGGCGGTAATTACTAAGGTCTTCCCAACGCGCTCTCATACGGTATCTGCTCAAGGCGGAATTACCTGCGCTATCGCTAGTGCTGACCCCAATGACGATTGGCGCTGGCATATGTACGACACAGTTAAAGGTTCGGATTACATTGGCGATCAAGACGCCATTGAATATATGTGTTCTGAGGGTCCAGCTGCGATTATGGAATTGGACCATATGGGTATGCCCTTTTCCCGATTTGAGAGTGGGCGTATTTATCAAAGGCCTTTTGGTGGTCAGTCAAAGGATTATGGTAAAGGTGGTCAGGCTGCCCGAACTTGTGCAGCTGAAGACCGCACTGGCCACGCTTTATTACATGCGCTATATCAAAACAATATTAAAAATAAAACTGTCTTTATGAACGAGTGGTTTGCCGTTGACCTGGTTCGCAATACCAAGGGTCAGGTGGTGGGCTGTATAGCTATAGAGATAGAAACTGGCGAAGTGGTATTTGTTAAGTCAAAAGCTACAGTTTTAGCGACTGGCGGTGCCGGTCGAATTTATCAGTCCACGACTAATGCCCATATTAATACGGGTGACGGTGTGGGCATGGCGTTAAGAGCGGGCGTGCCCGTACAAGATATCGAAATGTGGCAGTTCCATCCGACAGGCATATACGGTGCTGGCACCTTAGTTACAGAGGGATGTCGAGGCGAGGGTGGCTATCTAATCAATAAGGACGGCGAACGTTTTATGGAACGTTACGCACCTAACGCTAAAGATCTCGCTGGTCGGGATGTTGTAGCCCGATCCATGGCTATCGAAATTCGCGAAGGACGTGGTTGTGGTGAAGATGGTGATCATCTGATGTTGAAGTTGGATCACCTAGGCGAAGAAGTACTTAACTCGCGATTACCGGGAATCCAGGAACTGGCAAAAACCTTTGCCCACGTTGATCCGGTTAAAGAACCAATTCCTGTTGTGCCAACCTGTCATTACATGATGGGTGGTGTGCCAACCAATGTGAATGGGCAGGTAATAAACCAAAATTCTGAGGGCGAAGATAAGGTTATCGATGGTCTCTATGCCTGCGGTGAAATAGCCTGTGTTTCTGTTCATGGCGCTAACCGTTTGGGCGGGAATTCTCTACTCGACCTAGTGGTATTTGGACGTGCGGCAGGCCTATACCTCGAAAAAGCGATGCGCGAAGGCATAGAGCTAGACGAAGCAAGTGAAGCCGATGTAGAAACCGCCATGGCACGACTAAATCGCTTAGAGTCTAATCAAGATGGCGAGAAAGCGCCTGAATTGCGCGCTGAAATGCAGAAAATCATGCAAGATTGCTTTGGCATATTCCGTAATGGCGAAGATATGGCCCGTGGTATTAAAGCTCTCGAAGCTCTACGTCCACGTATCGAGAATGTTGGTCTAACTGATACTTCAAATGCCTTCAATACTGCGCGTATTGAAGCCTTGGAACTTCAGAATCTATTTGAGACCGCAGAAGCTACAGCCTATACAGCAATTGCTCGCACTGAATCTCGTGGCGCTCATTCAAGAGAAGACTATCCCGACCGTGACGACGAAAAATGGCTCTTGCACTCTATGTACTGGAGCGAAGGCAATAAAGTCGGCACACGAGATGTAAATATGAAACCGAAAACGGTTCCCACATTTGAACCTAAAATCCGTACCTACTAATTCGAGGGTAATATCTTGTTAACTGTAAGCATTTATCGATATAACCCCGAAACTGACTCAGAGCCTTATATGAAGGACTACGAGTTGGATACGGGAGGCAAGGATCTAATGGTATTAGATGCGTTGGAATTGTTGAAAATCCAGGATGCCAGCTTGTCCTACCGTCGCTCTTGTCGAGAAGGCGTTTGTGGATCTGACGGTATCAATATGGGCGGCAAGAACGGCTTGGCCTGTATCACGCCTCTTAGTCAGGTGGTGAAAAAGGGAAAGCTTGTGTTGCGACCCCTACCAGGGCTGCCAGTTATTCGTGATCTGGTGGTAGATATGAGTCAATTCTACGCCCAGTACGAAAAGATTAAACCCTACTTGATCAACGAGACGCCAGCGCCAGCTATCGAGCGGCTACAGTCTCCTGAAGAGCGCTCTAAGCTTGATGGGCTCTATGAGTGCATCCTCTGTGCCTGTTGCTCAACGAGTTGTCCTTCATTCTGGTGGAACCCTGATAAATTTATCGGACCCGCAGGACTGCTTCAGGCCTATCGTTTTCTTGCCGATAGTAGAGATACTGCGACTGAGGAACGTCTTGCCGATTTGGAAGATCCCTTTAGCGTATTTCGTTGCCACGGAATTCAAAACTGTGTGGCAGTTTGCCCTAAGGGATTGAATCCAACTCGCGCAATTGGACATATTCGTAACATGTTGCTGCAGAGAGGCGTCTAACTCTTAAGTCGTGACAGACAGCCTGCCTTGTTCAATATTTTACAAGGTAACCCAAATAACCATATTTCGGAGTGAGAAACTCCAGAGCGTTGCTAGAAAAAATGCAAAGCAAATCAGACATGCAATCCTGGTGGGATACTTCCCATATATCCGGCGCTAACGCCGTATATGTGGAGATGTTGTTTGAAAAGTACATCCAGGACGAATTTAGCGTTCCCGATGTTTGGCGTGAATATTTCGATCAGTTACCCAGCGGCAGTGAGCTCGGCAATAACGATGTTTCCCACGAAAATATTATTACTTATTTCCGGGATCTAGCTCGCAACAAACAATCTGACGAAGCGGTGCGAGGAAGTATAGATGGCGCTGCGCTAGAGCACGAGCGTAAACAGGTTAGTGTTATTGAGCTAATTGCTGGTTATAGACACAGAGGTCATACAAAAGCAGATCTCGATCCCTTAGGTCAAACTCAGCGGCAGCATGCGAGTGCACTTTCCCTGGCTTTTAACGATCTTTCTCAAGCCGATATGGACACCCAGTTCCGCACGGGAATGACCTTTTTTGGCTTTCAAAACAATACGGCCTCACTGCGCGACATTTTAGAGGCACTTGAATCCACATATGCCGGTAAGGTCGCTGTTGAGACCATGCACATCACGAATCTTGAGGAAAAGCGCTGGTTACAACAGCAAGTCGAACAGGTACGTGGGCGGCCTCAATACTCAGACGACAAGAAAATTGAACTACTGGAGCGTCTTACTGCGGCTGAAGGGCTCGAAAAACATCTAGACAGTAAATACCCAGGAGTTAAGCGATTTGGCCTTGAGGGTGGCGAGAG
>MEHZ011578799.1_pt1 | contig 10981 bp, 2 predicted proteins | sample 897221 | NCBI WGS metagenome assembly MEHZ01 (sample SAMN05514161, study PRJNA337945) | marine metagenome | isolation source: marine surface water | place: Arctic Ocean | collected 2007-12-13 | reverse complement strand
AAAAGGATTGTTAAATCCCCAGTTAATAAAGTTAGCAGCTGATATAGTTTGAAGAACTGCTGACCTAGTGTTAAAGAACATTATAGCTCCTGTAGAATTATTTATATAATCTAAAACTTTATTACTTAAAATATTTCCACCTTCAATTCTATTTCTTCCGGACTTCATTCTAGTTAAAATATTCTCCATAGACTCTTTATACTTATTACCATAAGCTGCTTCTAACTTGTTTAAATTATCTTTAGAGAATATAACATCTTTGTTTTGATTCCAAGTTTCTAAATACTTAGCCCTTTTAGTAGTATTCAAAACATCAATTAAATCTGTTGTTATAGTTCCAGTAGCCCAGTTTTTAGTTGGTGTAGAATATCCATCGCCTTTTGTTATAGACATTATTTGATCTGCAAAAGCTTTTAACTTAGGATTATTTTCTACTAAATCACTAAGCTCTTTCATATCAGCTTTAGAAAGTCCTGGTATTTCTTTACCTTCTTTTCCCCATAAGTAAGATCTAACTGCTTGTTCATTAGTAAAACCAGATTCAGTTGTTTTTCTAAGATCTTTAGGAACATCTAATTCTTTTTTCAATGCTTTAAAATCAGCCATTAAATTAACTCTATCAGTAGATAGATTTTCCATAGCTCTAGCATAAGGATCAAGTAGGTTTTCTTGATAAAACTTCATATGAGCTTCACCTTTCTTACCTTTACCTAAGGTCCTATATAATAAACCTGTAAAATCCTCAGCAGATGGTGGTATAAAAAACTTCTGTCTTCTAGCTTTATTACCTCTTATTTCAGCTTTAACGTCTGAAAATACTTTTTCTGCTCCAATACCTGTAGACTCTTCTATTATCTTGTTAAAGTCTCCAGAAAGATCTTTAGAAGCAAAAGCTTGTTGTACTTGAGACTTAACATCTAACTGCTCCAAAACGTCTCTAACAGCTTTTACATTTGACTTAGCATCATCTGCAAAATAAAAATCATTATAACCTTCAGAAGCTTTGTCTACTATCCAATCAGCTTTAGCTTTGCCTTCTGACCTACCTAAACCTGTTATGTTTTCTAAAGGTATTTCAACCCCCATAGCTTTCATAAATTCATAAATAGCTTTTTGAGATTCAGAAGCTCTAGCAGTAAGAATAAATATATCTCTATCACCAGGAGCTTCTTTCATAGTTTTTATTAGATCAAATAAAGGTCCTTTCTTACCATCTCTAACAACATTAAAGTCGGTAAAATCCATTTTCCAACCTTCTTCTATCATTTTAGCTCCGTCTTTTGCAAACTTTTCAGCATTCATTTCAACTTTTTTACCGTCTCTTTCTGCAAATACTTTACTTTTACTTCTAGCTATAGTATCGTCAAAATCAAATACCCTAGCTTTTTTAATAGTTTTATTACTTTTGTTAGCTAATCTAAACGCTTTATCTCTTTTATTAAGTTCATTAAGCATTTCGCTTTGGCTCAAGTCTTTGCTAGCCATAGAAGCTTCTTCTACAACTAATTTGTTTTGAATTTTTAATTTTCTTAAATTAGCTTTATCTTTTATTTTAGATTTTAAAATAATTTCATTAGAAGGCGTTGGCTCAGCTATGTATTTAGCTACTAGATCAGATATAAAGCTATTTTCTAGTTCAGAACTTTTTTCATTAATTTCTTTAGCTGTTTCTTTTATTACTTTATCATATAAAGTTTCTTTAAAACCACTTTCTACAGTTCTATAATTTTTTAAGTTATTTAAATCAGCAGTCATCCTAGCTAGACCTGAAGTGTTAGTAACGCCACCAATTTTATCTATAACATCTAAGTATTTTTTTTCAGATATAATACCTTTATAGTCACTCATTATATCTCTACCTTGCTCTATAAATCTACCTTCTACTACAGCTCTAGCTGCGTCCATAGATTGTTTTAATGAAGATTTTAAATGTTCTAATTTAAGTTTTTCAAAACTAAATTTTTCACCTGGTTTAAAATAAACAGCTTCTATAGGCACAAACTGTCTAGAAGAACCTAGTATTAAGTTAGTGTTAGAAGAAGCTCCTTGATATATAAACTTAGCTCTTTGTATAAATTCATTTTTATCTTTTGAAGAATAAAGCCACTCTTGTTTAGCTGACTCTATAGCATAGTATAAGTCAGATTTTATTTTATTATCTCCTTTATTTATTGCTTTTTGTAGTATTTCTATTCTTTCAGCATCTGTTGATGCTTTTTCCATTGCTTTTTTAAGAGTGCCTTTTTGCACACCTTCAGGCTTGTAATCAGCAATTAAACCTTTAAAAAATTTACTTGTCTTTCCTGAACCTAAAGCTTTTTCTAATCTTGCTCTTTGATTTTTAAGACTTGCAACAGTTCCAATTTCTACTCCTATGCCTGTTTTTGGATCCACAGTTCCTTTAACATATTTAGGAGTTTTAGAATTACCATCTAACAATGTTCTAACTTGTTTAGCTGTAGACCTAGTACCCATAAAAAAGGTTTGCATTAAATTTTCTCCTTTTAAAAACGCTTTAGGAAATACTTCTGCAAACTGTATAGCTTGTTCTATTTGTTCTTCAATTCTTGGTAAATCATATTCTTCATATATTTTTTTACCATTTTTTTTAGTTTGACCCCAAACACCTCTACCTGTTTCACCGTTAAATATATCTTTAAATGTTATATCTTGGTTTTTAAATTTTGTTCCTTTAAATAACTTACTTTCACTTTTAAAAGTAGGATTAGACTCAGAAGCATCTACCATTGCCCGTCTTTTATAGTCTATTAAAAGATTTTTAACTTCTTCTGGAATTTTACTATCTTTACCCTCCGCAATCAATATTAAGTCTCTTTCTAGTTTTTCTAAATTGTAATCTTTAAGTCCAGTTCTTTTTATAAATTCAACCACGCTACTTTTAGAAGCCATAGTTTTGGATCTTCCTTCACCAACTAATCTAGCTTCAGGTAATACTTCTCTAACTGTTTGATTAGTTATTATTCTACCTGTTTGTTCTACTAAAGCTTTTATTCTAGAGCTTACATTAGAGTTTTTAACATATAAATTAGGATCACCTCTTTCTGTTATACCAAACAATTCTAAAAATTCTGAAGTCTTCACGTCTCTAGCAGGCTTCTTAGTCCAAGGTGTTAAGTTATCTTTTCTAGTTCCTTTATTATAAAAAGCATTTAGTAATACATCTTGAACTCCTGTGGCTTTATCTGGTCTAGTAACATATCTAGGTTCTTTACTTGTTCCTACATTTACTCTCTTAGTAGTGTGTTGTTTTGGTAATAAACCATAAAATAAATCAGGATTATTATTAATAAATATTTGAGCATTTTTAACATCTGGCTTAGTTAAATTACCAGTCTTTGGTTTTATGCCAAACATTTCTTGAGTTTCTTTAGCAGCTAAATCTTTTAAACTCTTATAAGTTTTATCTTCAAGAAATTTATCTTGTAATTCTTTTTCAACTGGTATTTTTCTTTTAATTTCAGCTACGACTTTATCAGCTTTACTACCTAGTTTTTTAGAAACAGTTATACCTTCTCTATCTGTGGAAGATATTTCTTCCGAAGCTATTAACGCATCTTCTGGTGTTGCGTCTTCTGACTTGATGTCAAACTCTTTTTCTCCTTCAGCAGTTTCTTGACCTAATCTTTTTTCTTGCCCTTCAAACTTACCTTTTTTAGCTTGTTGAAGTATTTGACCATATCTCCTTTTTAAATTCTTCTGCATGTAAGCACCAAAAGGTATACGCTTACCATCAATAACAGGTTTGTAAGTTTCAATTAATCTAGCTAATTGTTCTTCATATCCAGATCTAAATTCTTCTGCTGAAACTCTTTTGCTAGGCTCTAAAGACATAGCACCTGCACTTTTAGCTGCTTGGTTAGCTAATTGTGTAGCTTTGCCTATGTTGTTTTCAGATAGTTCTTTTTTAATTTTTGTAGACAACTCTTGATCTTTAATGTCTCTAACTCTAGTATCTCCAGCTTTTATTATTTTTTCTTCTATTTTAGTGTTTGCTTTGGCTATTTCTTTATTAGATTTAGAAACTTTAACTTCTTTAGTTAAATCTTTAGAAGCTACTACTTCAGCTTTCTTAGCTTTAGCATCAGTATTTGCTGGGTAGTATTCAACATCTGATAAGTCTATTTTTCCTAAAGCGGCAAATTGACTAGCGCTAACATCAGATACGTAGCCTTTTTGAAATTCTCTACCTAAGTCGCCTAATGTTCTGACTAAATCTGCAGCTGTTCTTGGTGGAGCAAAATCACCTAATCCATATTGTTTTTGAATTAATCTAATTTCAGATTTAATTCCATTAACAAAAGTACCGGATGTATATTTATTTTGATAATAAACCTTAGGATCTGTTAAAAATTCAGTTAAAAAAGCTATGTATTCTTCTCCTTGTACATTTTTATCTTTATAATTTTCTTGTATTGCTCTTCTTAATTCAGTATCTTTAAATGTTCCAAAATCAACACCTTTAAACATTTCACGCATTTTGTTTGTGAAATTTATTTTAGCTTGTGGATTTTTCTTGAAATAAGCATTGAAAATAACATGTGATAATTCGTGTAAAGGTTTTCCAGGAGTATACTTGCTTAAGTCTACTAACACCTTGTTTTGCTCTGGTAAAAACTCAGCAGTATTACCTTCTTGCATTTGCATTTTAGCATCTTCAGCTTTCAAAAATAAAACCTCTGGGTTAACAAAAGTTGATTCACCGTTTTTACCTTTAGGAGCAGATTCACTTAAAGATTTAAAAATAGGTTTAGTTATTTGATTATTAAAGTTCTTTTCAAAACTAGGATTTAATTCAAATTCTCCAGTTTCTTTATTTACTATTTTTTCACCTGTGTTAGGGTCAGTAGCAAAAGGGTTTAATGATTGATGTTGAGTTCTCATGCTTAGCATTTGATCAACAGTACCCATTGTCTCACTTACTTTTGATAATTTATTTAAAATTTCTAAAGCTTTTTTACCTTCTGCAGTTTTTTGTTTTGATAACTTGCTTAGTTGTTCTTGTATTTTAAAGTTTTTATCTGAAGAAGTTGTAGGTATTCTTTTACCATCAGGAGTTAATCTATTATCTGGAATTATATTAATTCCGTTTTCCACTAATAATCTCTGACCTTGTTTAGAAAGATCTCTAGATCTACTATTAAGCTTATTCATTTCTCTACCTAAACCATGGTTAGATAAAAAATCTCTACCTTTAAAATGTTGAGCGCCAGTAAGCTTAAACATCATAACGTTAGATAAAAATCTTTTAGTAGCTTCGTCAGTATCTCCATACAGCTCGTCCATACCTGCATTAAAGTCACTATTATCTAACATGTCATCAACCATATTATGTACAATTTCACTACCCTCTATAGATAATGCCCCAGCTGGACCAGCTTTAGCATATTTATTCATTAAAGTGTTTAAACCAACCTTATGCTTATTAAAAAACCTTATAGGTTCAAAAACTTTACCTAAACCAAAAAATAAAGCACCAGTACCTAAGCCGAAGTCAGCTGTAGTTGATTGCATTTTAACCTCTTCTTTAAAAGCTCCAGCTAAAAATTTTCCTAATTTAGGCAATCTAGCTATTGCAGCACCAGTGCCCATACCACCAGTAGCTAATTCAAAAGCTGCAAACTCAAGAAGCGTAGGAACAAAACCACCGGTAGCTGTAGCAGTCATTTCTGACAAGCCCATTTCAAAGTTTTCTTCTTGTGCTTTTGTAAGTTTTATAGGTTCTGCTTTACCAGATTTAACGCTTTCAGAATTATTAACTATAGATACTGTTTGTTTTATTTGATCTAATAAGTTTCTAGGACTTTGACCTAATGTTTTTTCAATCTCCTCTTGATTATAACCACCCCACTGCATTAAAGCAGCCTCTGGTAAAGCTTGGAATAAAGCAGTTTGCCCAAAACCAAAAATATCAGACGCAACACCATTTAAAGGTATGCCATCTCTATATTTATCTTTACTGTAAGCGTCTGTGGGTTTTTCAATTAAAGCAGGGTTTTCTCCTAACTCAACTAATCTGTATAAGCCTCTAATCTCAGCTTCAGTTTCTAGCTTTTCCTCTTCCCATATTCTATAATTTAAAATATCTTCACCTTTTTTTCTAGCTAAAACATTATCTAATCCACCCTTATATCCACCAGCTTCTTCAGTCCTAACCCCTAAGTTGTATAGATCATTATAAGTTAAATCAATTTCTTCTATGTCTTTTAAAGTCTCTGTGTCAACTAGTCTAACTCCTCCAATAGCAAATTGATCAGTAACTGTAGATATGTTAAAACCTTTTGCGTTTAAATAATTTTTAACTTTAACTATTTCTGAAGCTTCTTCAATTAATAAATCTTTTAAATTAACTTTAATTTTATCTTTTCTACCTCTAGCATCTAAAAACTCTGTTTCTAATATTCTATTATCTAATAGGTTTTTGCTTAAATCTCTAGCTGAAAGTTTTTCAATATCAGTTCCTTGACCTGCAAAAGCATCTAGAATGGATCCAGTATTATAAGCGTTTTTCTCTATTTGCTTAAGTTCTTCTTTTTTCTTTTTAGTAACGTTTAAAGTGTTAACCCAGTTGCCAGATTCATCCCAAGCTCCACCACCTAAATCTTTTTGTTTTAAAATAAGTTCTTCTTTTTCTTTTTTAAAATTTATTATTCTTTGATTATCATCTGCACTTCTATCTTTTTTTAATTCTAATAATTCTACTTGTTCATTAACTTTTGATATTTTACTATTTAATTCCTTTAGATTTACTTGCTTGTCTGTTAAATTGTTTTTTAACTCTTTTGTTTTAAGATTTGTATATTCTTGGCTTGCTTCAGCTCTACCTAAGTATTTAACAGCATCTGAGTGTATTCTTTCGTCAGCTATAGATTCAGATCTATTATCTATAAAACCTTGCATTTTACCACTATCATATATAGCTAAAAAACTATCTTTAGTTATATTTAAACCTGTCTGTTCCTTTACATTGTCGTAAACGTAATCTCTAAGAATATCTTTTTCATTACTATTTAGTTTATTAAAACTAGCTGACAAAGATTCGTTTTCTGTTCTTATACCTGGAAAAACTTTATTGAGATTTGTAGCCGCATCTATAGCAATTCCTTCAACACTATTAACTATATTTAACATTTCACTAGCTTCAGGATTTCTAGTTTTCTCACCATAAGTAATTCCTAATTCTTCTGGCATAAAAGGAGCTGGTTTACCTTCTTGTTCTACTATTTCTACTTTACTATATAGGTTGTTTGTCGAAGTATTACCATAATCATCGTAGTCAACGGTTAAACCTGTTTTATTATATACCTCTTGCTTTACAGGATCTAATTTAGGTTTTTTACCAACAAAATCTTTAAATTCACTAAAATCACTAAATCCAGCATAATTAGTATTTAAATCAAAACTTTCTTCTTCTCCTGTAATTTTATTTTTAACAGTAACACCATTAAAATCAAAAGTTGATTCATCAAATTGAAAATCAGGATATAATCTAGCTAGTTTTTCACTATTGTTTTTAATAAAATCTTCTTCTGTTGACTTCCAGTCTTCTTCGGTTATTTCTTCAGTTTTTGGTTTAACAGGTTCTTTTTCTTCAACTTCAGTTTCTTGTATAGTAGTTTCTTCGACAACATCGCTTTGTTCAGAGTCAAAAAACTCTGGAAACTTGCTATTTATAATACTATAATCACCTGCATATTCCTCATTGTTAGCGGTTAAAACATACTCTTTTAAAAGGCTTGTATCAACATCTTTAAATTCTGGAAACTTACTGTTTATAATACTATAATCACCATTATACTCTGTATTGTTAGCAGTTAAAACATACTCCTCTAGTGTTGTTGAATCTAAGTTCATATTTATCTACTTTTTGGTATAGTTATTCCTAACTCTTGATTTAATTGATTTTCCATAGCTTCTGGGTCATTTAATTTATCATCAGTAAAATCCCTTTCTAAATCAATTGGAGTGTAAGTAAGATTTCCATAACTATCTTCTTTAATTTTATATAAAGATTTTGGATTATATGTTTTATCATCTTCCATTTCTGCTTTAACCTGTGGATGATCACCTTGTTTAATGTCTACTTTTTCTGATTTTTTAGCTTTAAGTAAATATTTTTTAATATCAGCTAATTTTCTAACTCTTAAAGTTTCTAAATCTTTTTCTGATTTGTCTATTTCTATATATTCTTTAGTGTCTTTATCAAATCTATATCTTTGACCTTTTTTGTTTACATAAACTTTACCTGGTTTTGCATCTTCTTTTTTAGGTATACCCATAAGGCCACTGCTAGTTTCCTGTACATCTGTAACACTGCCTAAAGTATTTATAAATTCAGTGTGGATTAAACTAGGTCCTTTTTTATCACCTTTTCCACCTTTTCCACCTTTTCCTTCTTTCTTAGGATCGTTAAGAGTTATGCTACCAGGAACATCTTTACCGTCTTCTCGTGTTGTTCTATCTGATTGAGAGTAAGCATCTACTAGATAATCAGCTTTAGCTTTCTGTAAGTTTTTTCTTTGATCTTCACTTCCAGTCCATGTCTCGTCTTTTCCTGGTTCATAAAAACCGTTAAAAACAAGCATTTGATAATCGTCACTATCTATTAAAGCTATAGCTTGCTCGTCATTAATTATACCATTATAAGCTTCTTTAGCTTGTTGATCATAAAGTATTGTTTCTTGAACAGTTCTTTTATTACCTCTATTATCAGTTAAACTCTTTTTTAAAGCTGGGTATTTCTTAACTTGAGTACCCCATTCACCTTCATAGCCTCCTAAAACAGCTTTTTTATCTACCATTGTTACAGGAGCTTGAGCTCCGTTAGCTCTAGAATTAGCTTGGCCATTTAAGCTATATTTATAAACTTGTTTTTTTCCATCTTTATCAATATATTCTTGACTAAACACAGTGTTTCCATTTTGAATTTCAATCTGCACAGCTTTAACTCCATTTACAGAACTTCCAGCTCCGCCATATAAACCCATGTTGCTGTAGAACTCCCTTGCGCCTGGTTGACTAGAAAGACCTATTAAACCTGATTCACCATTGTTTATCATGTCTACCATTTTTTTAGATTCTAGCTGAACAACACCTAAATTACCACCTAAATCTTGAACTGCATTAATTATGTTTTGTTCTTTTTTTATAGTGTCTGTCTGGTCTTCACCCATTGAATTAATAGTAGTATAATATAGATCATCAGCTTGTGCTCTCAATTGAGTTGCTAAACTACGAGCTACAGAGTTTTCAGCGGCATTAGGATCATCTATTTCCTCAGCTTGTCTATATACTTGCATCTGCTGAGTTAAAGCAGCTTCTTCGTTTAATCTTATATTTGCTTTTGCAGTTTCAAAATTAACACCAAAATCAAGCAATTCTTTGTTTATCTTAGAACCACTTTTGTCTATTAATGCGCTTTCTCCTTGTGTTAATCCTGGTCTTGAGTATGTTCCCATAATTTATTGATTTTTAAAAGATTATAATGAATCTATTTGACTAGCTTCATCAAGATCAATAATAGGCACATAGCCATTATTATTGTTTGTAACCCCAGCAGCAAGACTGTTGTTTACATTTAAATTATTTAAAGGGTTTTGAAATTCTTTTGTGTCTAGTTCGTTTACTTGCGATGGGTCGTCATCATCATTTAGTGTTATATTGTTAAACGACATGTCATCATTATTATTTATATTGTATTTTGGGTCATTTATATTAATACCTGATTCATTAACATAACTATTTCCATCATTTGGATTTTCTCTATCTTGAGAAACCATACCAGCAGTAAATGCTTTACCCATACCACCTATACCAGATATCATAGCACTTTGAGATTCAAGTTGTTGTCCTCTTAGTACATCAGCTTGGCTTTGTAATCTATCCAATTGAGACACTTCTCTAGCTTCTTGCATTTCCATTCTTTTAATTTCACCTTTACCTTTTGCAATATCAACTTGTAATTGACCTTGAGCTTTAAGTTTTTGATTATTAACTTCTTGCTGTTCGATGCTAGCGCTAATGCCTTGTTTACTTTTTAAAGCTGCGTTAGCTAATGCAGTTGCACCACCAGCAGAAGCTCCAGTAGCTCTCAATGTATCTAATGTAGTAGCTAAAGCTTGATCTGTTTGTTCCATTTGTATTTCAGCTGCTTGAGTAGCAACAGCTAAATTTTTATATGGATTTTCCATTGCTCCAAAAGCGTTTGTTATTTTCTGTCTACTAGCTTCGTAATTTTTAATTTCATTCATTTTATTTCCATAGTCTACTTTAGCTCTTTGAGCTTGCCAACCACTTAATAAAGCTCCTGCACCTTGAATACCTATTTGCATTCCAGTACCTGGTTTTAAATCAAATCCTTTAAATATATCCATAATTTTTTTATTGTGATGATATTACAAATTGCGACGAAACAGCAAATAATTCTTTAATTCCACCAGGAGCAGTCGTATCATCAGTTGATAGCTTTACAGTAGCGTAGTATCCTTTTATGCCTGTCATTGCTGAACCAAAAACAACTTCACCAGCAGTTGGCTCAGTATTATTTATTAAGTTAGCATAGTATTTATTTTCTTTTATTGTAAATCCAGCTCTGTAAGTTATACCATTTTCTATATAAGCGCCTTCTTCGTAGCTTTTAACGCTGTTAGTGATATCTAATTCAGAATTAATATTAGGTGCAACTGCATAAGAATCTGAAATAAAACTGTCTACTTGCCAACCACTGCTGCCTTCATAATTTATTGTTTTAAAATTCTTATTTATAGAAGGATTTGGATTAAAAATAAAAGTTATAGATGAATTATTTGAAACTCCATAAAAATTATTAGCAGAAGCTAATGGACTATAGTGTAAATATAAAGAGCCATTTTTAGCTGTATAGAAATTGTTTTTTAAACTAAAAATTAAATCAGGTCTAAAAGAATAAAAGGTTGTCCAACCTTGCACGTTTTCTTTAAAAGTT
>MEHZ011500755.1_pt1 | contig 10990 bp, 8 predicted proteins | sample 897221 | NCBI WGS metagenome assembly MEHZ01 (sample SAMN05514161, study PRJNA337945) | marine metagenome | isolation source: marine surface water | place: Arctic Ocean | collected 2007-12-13 | reverse complement strand
GGTGCGCGACCTGCCCCACGTGGTGGGCATGATCACTGATCTCGACGAGGTGTTGGTCGCTCGGGCCCTGGTAAGTCTTCGTGCCGAGCTCGAGCGACGCGAACGGCTCTTTCGCGAGTTGGGGGTCTCGACGTTTACCCAGGCCGTCGTTGCGTCCCAGGTCCCTGCTTCCCGCGACGCTGCTTCGCCAGAAGGTCTCGCTCGCTTGGTCGTCGTTATTGATGAGTTCGCAGCACTGGCTACTGACTATGGCGAGTTGATGAGCTCGATCATCGATCTGGCGGCCCGGGGGCGCAGCCTTGGCATGCACCTGGTGCTTGCAACGCAACGACCAAGTGGCGTGGTTGACCAGAAGATCAGAGCTAACACGAATACGCGTATTGCGTTACGTGTCCAAGATGCGTTCGATTCCCAAGATGTTGTCGGCACGCCAGATGCAGCCCACCTCGACCGCAGGAAGCCTGGCAGCGCAATTGTGCGGATCGGCGGTGACCACCCGTTGCGTGTACAGATGGTGTTCACCGGCGCCGTAGACAACCAAGAGGAACGCTGCGTAATCCGTCCTCATCGTCTGTCTCACGAGACCGTAGCTGCAATCCCGGATAAGCCGCTCGCTGATGGGAACAGCGAAACGGAGCTGCAACTTCTCGTTCGTTCAATTATGCAGGCGGCAGCTGGGCTCGATTCGCCCGCCCGCCCGTTGTGGGCACCCCCGCTGCCAGAACATCTCGACTGGATCGATCTGGGTGCCCGTGAGCTCGCCGCGCCGCTACCTCCCGCCGGGGTAGCACTTGGTCTGGCCGATATACCCGAACGTCAGATGCAACTGCCATGGCGATGGGACCCATCCACGGGAGCGCTCGGCATCTATGGAGCTTCTGGCCCGTGCGCGGCAAAGGCGTTGGTGTCGCTCGGCGTAGCGATCGCCTCAGCGGCGACCCCTGATGCGCTACATCTCTACGTCGTCGATGGCGATGCTGGCCAAAGTTCAGTGCTTGCATCGCTCCCGCATACGGGTGCGTGGATTCGATCCGATGAAACCGATCGAGTTGACCGTGTCATCAAGCTGTTGGAATCGGCGCTCGCTTCGCGCCGGTCGACGCAGAGCGCTGACCAGCCCAGGATTGTGTTGCTGATCGACAACCTGGCCGCAGTCCTGGCTGCGTACGACGACGTCCATGGTTCAGATCTAACGGATCGTCTGGCTGCGGTTGCACGAGACGGTTCCTCGCTCGGTGTGCACATCGCAGTGACTGCTCGCACCCCACGCGACATCAGCCATCGGCTGGCTCAACAGATCCCGAATCGACTTGTCATGGACCTGGCGGACCCCAGTGGGTTCCTGGCGCTCGGGCTGCGGCTCCGAGATGTGGCGCCATTACCAGCGCTGCGAGCAATGGATGTTCGAACTCGACATGTCGTCCAGCTGGTCGAACCACCAGACCTGTCCAGCCTGGCTTCGGAGTCGGCGTCGGCCCAACGGATCGCGCCGCCGGTCCACACATTCCCTGACGCCGTCGCCATGCATGAGCTGGCACCGGCCCACATCGACCCAGATGGCACCGTTCGGGTCCCGGTTGGGGTCGAGTCGAGCGAGCTCGGTCAAGCCACGCTGGTACTACAGCCCGGACAACACGCGCTGGTGGTTGGCGCCCCTGGTCTTGGTCGCTCAATGGCAGCCGAGCTGATCGCTCGCCAGCTGGGTGAACTGGAGCCAACAGTCACAGTCGTGCGCGTGGATCACGTGCCCGGATTCGCCACGTCGGGCACCTCGATCGATCTTGGGCGCATCGATGCTGATGCAGTCGACGCGTTGGTGTCGGTCGAGCAGTCCACGGTTCTGGTGATAGATGACGCAGAGTCGCTGTCGTTGCCGATGGTTCAGGCCCTCGAACGGCTGGTCGATGCGAACAACGGTCATGTGCGCATCATTGCCACCACGACGCTTGATGCGGCCCGCAGCGTTCGGTCTTGGACCTCCAAAATTCGCGGAAGTGGCGTTGGGATCCTGATCGGCGGCGCACCGTCAGACGGCGAGATCTTTAGGGTTCGCCTTGGGCCTTTGCCGGGCCGGGGATCGATTCCGGGCCGGGCCAACCTGATCATGCGGGGTCAGGTCGTCGGTATGCAGTTGGCGTACTTGAATGCGGCTACCTGACCTGTTTGGCTACTATGACTTGCAGTGGACGAAATCGAATGGTTGAACACCGACGAGGCAGCAAAGCGACTAGGTATTACAACGCGCACGTTGTACCGCTTCATGGATCAAGGACGACTGCCGTCGTACCGGTTTGGCCGTGTGTTTCGGCTGAAGACAACCGATATCGAAGTATTCATCGAAGACTGTCGTGTCGAACCTGGCACACTTAGCCACTTGTACCCCGAGCCGAACCCAGCAGATGCTGACGAAGGCCAACAATCAAGTGACGGCGAAGCAAGCGGCGAGGGCTGAATCTCATTCCTTCTCGAACCTGCCCTCTCGCTGGCCGATGGATGACGCAATGACAATCGCGCCTGTACGACTTACCGTTCCGGGCAATCATTTGATGCCTGGGCTCCTTGGCCCGCACGACGAGTGGCTTGAAGCAATCGAAAAGCGGTTCCCCGAAACCGACATCCTCGTGCGTGGCAACGAGATCGTTGTTAACGGTCAAAAGGCGGCCATGGTCGGTCGTCTCTTCGAAGAGATGATCATGCTGCTTCAGCGCGGATTGCCGATCGATGCTTCCAATCTTGGATTGTCTATCGACATGGTCGCGGCCGACGAGAATCCGAGCGATGTCTTAACGGCCGACATCATCAAATCGTCGCGTGGAGGCCGCATTAGGCCAAAGACTGCTGGGCAGAAGCGCTACGTAGATGCCATCCAGCGCAACACCATTACCTTTGGTATTGGTCCTGCAGGTACCGGCAAGAGCTGGCTGGCGGTCGCTATGGCCATTCAAGCGCTGCAGAACAAAGAAGTCGAGCGGATCATCCTGACCCGGCCGGCTGTGGAGGCTGGTGAACGACTCGGCTTCCTGCCCGGCGACCTGATGGCCAAAATCGATCCTTATCTACGCCCTCTCTATGACGCCCTCCACGACATGGTCGACATCGAAGGCGCCGAACGCTTGCAGGAACGTGGCGTCATTGAAGTTGCCCCGTTGGCCTTCATGCGCGGTCGCACCTTGAACAACAGTTTCATCATCCTGGACGAGGCCCAGAACACGACGCCGGAACAGATGAAAATGTTCCTCACACGAATCGGTTTCGGAAGCAAGGTCGTCGTCACCGGCGATGCCACCCAAGTCGATGTGCCCGATGGGCGCAGCGGCCTGAATAAGCTTGAGCCGATGCTCCGAGGAATCGAGAGCCTCGAATTCGTGCTGCTCGGTAGCCGTGATGTCGTCCGCCACAGCATTGTTGGGGCCATCATCGACGCGTACGACGAGAACGACGAGAAGAAGCGCAAGGACGCCGAAGCCGCAAAGGAACGCCGTAACAATGTCAGCTAACAGCGCGAGCGGCTCAACCTTTGCTGCACAGTGTCCTAGGCCCCAATCGTGAGCGGTAGTAGCTCGCCTGCTGGTCCGGCTGACGTCCACGTCGATGTCGATGACCGCCAGCAGGCGCACGAAATTAATACGCAACATCTCGTCAACGTGCTCACTGCCACGCTGACAAGCCAGCATGGCCAGGTCGAAGCCGAGGTTGGGTTGGCCTTCATAGCGGTAGACGAGATGGCTCAACTCAACCGTGACTACATGGGCGGCTCTGGGCCGACCGATGTTCTTGCCTTTCCTATCGATGGCGTCAGTAGCAGCCAGGCCGTGCCTGATGGGCAACCAGCAATGCTTGGCGACATCGTGATCTGCCCCGAAGTTGCCGATCAGGCACCCCAGCTGCTGGCCGATGAGCTTGCCTTGCTCGTGGTGCATGGTGCCTTACATCTTCTGGGTCATGACCACGCCGAGCCAGACGAAACAGCGGTCATGAAGGCACTCGAAGTCGAGATGCTGGCACGGTTCCATCAATCATGAGTGCAACCGTGCTGGTGCTGTTGTGCATCGCCACCTTTCTGTTGATTGGCGCTGCCGCCGTTATCGCTGCAGCTGAAACAGCGTTCACCCGGGTCAACCGCAGTCGAGCCGATGCGCTGGTGGCCGCAGAAGCCGAAGATCACGCCGACGACGACGATGCCGACGATCGGGTCGGCGAACTTCAGGTGTTCTCGCGCCGTCCACTGACGATGCTGAGTTCGCTCACGTTTGTTCAGGTGTCCTGCCAATTTGGTGCCGCGGCTCTGTCGTCCACCATTGGCCGCGAGATCGCAGGCCGCTCTGGCGGCTACATCGGCGTCGGAGCGTGTCTCGCGGTGTTGTTCACTGCCGTCGGGGTAAGCCGAAGCCGGGCGCTGCTTGCGCCAGACACGACAGCGGTCGGACTCGTGCCGATCCTGAAAGTAGTTGCGCCTCTTGGTGTGGTGATTGGGCCAATCGTTCGCGCAGCAAGCCGGTCGGCGTCGGTGCCTTTGCCCGACCCCGACGTTGACGAGCAGCAGGTACTCGCCATCGTGGGCCAGACGTCTGGAATCGACCAGGAGGAAGAAGAACTCATCAAGCGTGTTGTTGCATTCGACGACACATTGGTAGTCGACATCATGACGCCGCGAACCGATTTGGTTACGTTGCGGTCAGGGTTTGCCGTGGGCGATGCGCTCGAGGTCGCCACCTTGCATGGACTCAGCCGTATCCCCGTTACGGGCACTGATTTCGACATCGACGACATCATCGGTGCTGTCCACGTCAAGGACCTGATCGGTGCCCATCTCGACGGTAAGACTGCCCAAGACATCGACATCTGGTTGCGAGAAGCACCGGTTGTGCCCGAGACCCAGCGCATCGCCAACCTATTGGTTGGACTGCAGACCGGTGACCTGCACATGGCGATTGTGGTGGACGAACATGGCGGTGTCGCTGGCGTGGTCACGCTCGAGGACATCTTGGAAGAAATCGTGGGCGAGATCGAAGATGAGTTCGATCGGCCCGAACCGTTAGTCGAAGTTCTGGACGAGCTAACAGTGCGCGCTGATGGGCGAGCCGAGATCGGGCGCATAGAAGAAGCGCTTGGGGTTGTATTACCGCCTGGCGACTATCGAACCGTCGCGGGTTGCGTTTTCAGCGGACTGGGTAGGGTTCCCGTTGTCGGTGACGTGCTCGGATTCAACGAACTCGGTCTCGAGTTCGAGGTGATGCGCATGCATGGCCGTCGGATCGCAGACTTGCACCTGCGCCGTTCTGCCCCGCTCGCCGTGCCGCTTCCGGCCGACTTCCCCGAAGAAACTACCTCATGACATCTCCTGCTTCTGAACCGTCCGACGCACCTGATCCCTTCGCTATGCCCGAGGACGAAGACGTCATAGCGACGCCAGAAGTCGCGCATACCGGTCCCGATGGCGAGCCCTTCCGCAGCGGTTTCGTGTCGTTCGTAGGGCGCCCGAACGCTGGCAAGTCGACACTGCTCAACAAGATCTTGGGTTCCAAGGTCGCCATCGTGTCGAACAAACCGCAGACCACTCGTACCCAGGTCCGTGGCGTGTTGCACCGTCCTGGCTTGCAGATCGTGTTCGTAGACACGCCGGGTATCCACAAGGCTGTTTCGGCCCTTGGCACGCGCCTCAACGACAGCGCAACCGCCACGATCGGCGATGTCGACGTTACGTGTTTGGTGGTAGACGGGCTCGCCCCGTTTGGTCGCGGCGACCAGTTCATCGCCGACAAGATGCCCAAGAACTCGATTGTGATTATCAACAAGATCGATCGCGCAAATCGTGAGCAGGTGCTGACGCAGCTGGCAGCGACGTCCGGGCTCGAATTCGCTGAGTACTTCCCGGTGAGCGCCACGACCGGCGAAGGCGTCGATGCTCTCATCGAGTACCTGACCAGCCGCATACCTGAGGGCCCGCCTTATTACCCCGCAGACATGCTGAGTGACGTCCCCGAGCCCACCCAGGTCGCCGAACTGGTTCGCGAGCAGCTCTTCATCCATACGCGCCAGGAACTGCCTTACTCAATTGCAACTCGCGTTACCGAGTGGGACTGGCCTCGTATTCGATGCGAGATTTTGGTCGAGCGTGACAGCCAAAAGGGCATGGTCATCGGCAAGGGCGGCAGTTTGCTTAAGCGTGTAGGCATCGCCGTTCGAGAGCAGCTTCCCGAGGGCACCTTCATCGAGCTGCATGTCACCGTCGACAAGGACTGGCAGCGCAAGATCGACCGCCTAGAGCAGCTCGGCTACGGCGAAAGCTAGTTTTTCTGACCCGCCAGGTTGAATAGTTCAACCACTGGGGTCAGAAAAGCTGGGTCTGCTGAGATGTCGCACCCCTGTGGTGAGATTGTGAGATGCGAAATTTTCTCCGCTCGCTTCGACTGCCACGAGCCAACATGGCGTCCTCACGCAAGAACAACTCGAAACCCATGGGCTAACTAGGAACCAAATTACGTATCGTGTGAAGAAGGGCGAGCTCGTTCGCCGTGCGGGTCAGGTTTTTGTCATCGCTGGCAGCTCCGACACCGCCAAACAACGTGCTGCCTCTGCGGCACTCGCAGCTGCTGGTCATGTTAGAACTGCTGACGGCCCGGTCGGCGGGGCATCCCATCTCTTGGCGGCGAACCTGTTCGGTTTTCGAACCGTCGACACCGACATCATCGTAAGCGTCCGTTATCCACGCAAGTTGACGATTCCGAAGGCCAAGGTAGTGCGATCGGTCGATCTTGTAGCTGATGACATCACGTGGATCGATGGCATCCCGACAACGACACCCGAGCGCACTATTTGCGACCTGGGGCTCGATCTCCCAGAGTCAGAGGTCCTACGGATCTTGCGCCACGCAGTAGCGACGGGAATGGTAAATCGGCGCGACGTGACACGGATGCGTTGGCGAATCAGTAAACAGGGCCGTAACGGAGCGGGGATCAGCGATCGATGTCTGTCGCTCTTACCGGACTTGACAGAGGCCACTGAATCTGGGCTCGAGGCGATGTTCCTTGAGATCTGCGAGAAAGAGCGCCTGCCTACGCCGACATTTCAGCTTCCCGTTGTTGCGAACGGTCGTCAGTATCGGCTTGACTTCGCCTACCCGTCGGTCAAGGTGTTTGTTGAGATCGATGGCAGCGGTCATGGCGAGGCCCGGCAAATTTCGAAAGATGGAGGCCGGCAGAACGACCTGGTTGCGCACGGTTGGCAACCAGTTCGCTTTGACTACCAAATGCTCCGCGTCAGCCCCGGCTACTGCGCCGACGTGCTCCGCCAAGTCCTGGCACCCACAAACCACGCCTCGACCAGGAATCTCTGACCCCGCAGGTTGAATAGTTCAACCTGCGGGGTCAGAGATCTTGATCTGCGGCTGCGATGTCGGTGAGGCGCTTGAGTGCGATATCGGGATCACTCGTGCGTTCGAAATCTGGCAGGGCCTTGATCAGGTCCCACCGATAGGACTTCTTCGTCGAGAGTCGCGAATCCAGCACAGCGACGACACCCCGATCGCTCTTTGAGCGGATGAGCCGTCCTGCGCCCTGGGCCAGCATCGTCGAGGCTCTTGGCAGGTCGATCAGGCGGAACGCGTGGCGCCCAGCAAGGTCGCGGCGAGCAGACAACAACGGATCGTCGGGTCGGGGGAAGGGCAACCGGTCGATCGTGACAAGTGATAGTGACGGACCCGGAATATCGATGCCCTGCCAGAAGCCGAGTGTGGCGAGCAAAGAGGTCGCGGGGTCTTCCTTGAACTTCTCGATCAAGACAGGCTTGGGATAGTCACGCTGCGTCAGAATCGGGGTCTTGATGTAAGTCTCAAGGAACTCGGCCGCAGCATCCATCATGCGATAGCTCGTGAAGAGTCCAAGGGTGCGCCCACCTGCGGCACTGATGAGCTCGACCATGTGGGTCAGCATGGCTTTTTCATACTCCGGCACTCGTGGCTCGGGCAGGTGGGTGGCGCAGTACAGCAGAGCATTGTTTGGATAGTCGAACGGGCTCTCGACATCGATGCGATCGTGCTCGTCTTCGGCGAGACCCACGCTGACAGCGGTCGCCAAGGGCAGCGTGGCGCTCGTCAGAATCACGGTGCGGTCTTTGACAAGCACGGGGCCGAGCATGGCGGCAACGTCGAGCGGGGCGATTTGCAGCGTTGGCTGGCCACCGGACAACTCGACCCAGGCAACGTGCTTGTCGTCAGACACCGACGCTTCCATCAGCTCACCCAGCAGCGACAGGCCGGCCTGTTCAGCGCGCAGGCGCCGAGCGTCGGCATCGCTGTCCTTGCCCTTGGGTATGGCGCGCAGTTTCTCGAGGGCGGTATTGACACGGTCTCGAGCACGGTCGAGCGCTATAGCGATGTCTTCGACACCCCCGATCGGCAATCGATCGCCGATATAGGGTTCAAGCGCGTCCGAGATGTCATCGCCGACGTCTCGAATCTTGTCGATCATCTCGGGATCAACCAGGATTCGATCGGCAGATCGGGCGAAGGACCGCATACGTGCGCCGTTGATGCTGGACCCGAAGCTGTTGGTAGCGATGTCGTCGAGTTGGTGGGCTTCGTCGATCACGACGATGTCATGCTCGGGCAAGATGCCTTGTTCGGCTCGCATATCGGTCGCCAGCAGATGGGTGTTCACCACGATCACGTCGGCTGCGTTCGCTCGGTCCCGTGCCATCTCAGCGAAACAATTGTCGCCGCTCGGGCAACGTTTACGCCCCGGGCATTCCTTGCTGGTGACACTGACGGCGCTCCAGCTGGCATCACTTGGCTCGAAGTCAAGCTCGGCACGATCGCCTCCAGAGGACGTGTCGCTGAACTCGACCAGGCGATCGACTTCCTCTTCGTTGTGTGCGCTGGTCCCGGCAAGCGACAGCTGTGCGTCGTTAGAAAATTCATTGACTCGTTGCCGACAGATGTAGTTGTTGCGTCCCTTCAGCACGGCCCATGTAAACGGCTTCTCGAGCTGGCTCCGCAGGTGGGGGAGTTCGGTTGACGCGATCTGATCTTGCAGCGCCTTGGTCGCGGTCGCTATCACGGTGCGTTTGCCGCTCAGGATGACCGGGATCAGGTACGCCAGCGACTTTCCGGTTCCCGTGCCGGCTTGAGCAATCAGGTGCCTTTGGTCTTCGATCGCTTTGGCAATCGCGTTCAGCATGTCGATCTGGCCCTGGCGGCTTTCGCCACCAGACGGTAGGGCAGCGGTCACATGCAGCAGCGCTTCGGAAGCGGTTTCGGCCAGAGACATAGCCCGTGACGTTACCGGGTGGGCCGCGGGTGCATAGGGAGGGTTCCTGACGAGGTTCCCTCGCTCGGGCGCTGTCGCGGTGTAGACAAGAGTGGTGCAAGAGACTGCGGCGCTGTCCAGCGTTGATCCCAACGATGTTCCATCACATATTGCCGCGATCATGGATGGCAACGGACGGTGGGCGACTGCCAGCGGATTGCCCCGGACCAAGGGCCACGAAGCGGGCGAAGAAGCCCTGTTCGAAACCGTCGAGGGCTGCCTCGCTGTTGGCGTCAGGTGGCTGACGGTCTATGCGTTCTCTACCGAAAACTGGAAGCGACCAAAAGACGAGGTCAAGTTCCTGCTCAACTTCAATCGCGACTGGTTGCGGCGCCGGCGCGACGAGTTGAACGAGCGGGGCGTGCGCATAAGGTTTATTGGCCGCCGTAATTGGCGAGTGCCCCGCGGTGTGCTCCGCGAGATGGAAGAGGCCGAACAGCTCACCGAACACAATCGCAAACTAACGCTCAATATCGCGTTCAACTATGGCGGCCGAGCCGAGCTGGTCGATGCCGTGAGTGCCATCGTCGAGAGTGGTGTACGGGCTGACAAGGTAAACGAAGCCCTGATCGCAAAGCATCTGTATGAGCCGTCAATGCCGGACCCCGAACTGATGATTCGCACATCGGGCGAGAGTCGAGTGTCGAACTTCCTGATGTGGCAGATGGCCTATACCGAGATGATCTTCAGCGATGTCTTGTGGCCTGACTTCACCCGTGACCATCTCTATGGTGCGATCAAGGAATATCAGCACCGCAATCGCCGTTTCGGCGCTTTGTGAGCAATACGTCTAACGGCTCCACTCGGCTTGAGCGCACGTATCGCACGAACGCCGTCGTTATCCGCACGTATAAGTCGGGCGAAGCCGACCGCATTGTTGTGCTCATGACCGAGGCTGAAGGCAAGGTCCGAGCAGTCGCCAAGGGTGCACGTAAGTCCAAACGCACCGGGGCGTTGTTGGACTCACTCGCCCATGTTGATGTGCAGCTTTACCGGGGTAAGGGCGATCTCGACACGGTGACCCAGGTGCAGGCCATCGATACATTTGGGTCGATCCGCAGCGACCTCGACAAGTTCACGCGGGCGGCGTCGTTCGTCGAAGCTGTCGACCATGTCACCCCTGATCGTGAGCCGCACGACCGGCTCTACCGCATGCTGGTCGGAGCGCTTCGTACCGTCGACGGCGCCAACCACCCCCTTACCTCTGCTGGGTTCTTCCTGAAGTTGCTTGCGCTTGAGGGGCTCGCTCCGGTGTTGGATCGCTGCGTCAGCTGCGGCGAAACCGAGCCGCTGGTCTCATTCGACCCAATCAACTGCGGTACCCGCTGCGCCTCGTGCCGCAGCGGCATCCCACTAAGCGACGAGGGCATTCGTATCTGTCGCTTGATCCTGAACGGCGGGCTCGCTGCGGCCTTTCAGCTGCCCGAAAGCCCCGTATTTGACGACGTCAATCACCTCGCTGCGACCATGCTGGAACACCAGACTGAGCGCAAGCTCAAGTCCCTGTCGACGATCTAGGCGCCAGAGCGGCGCAGCGGCGGGGCGTCTCTTGGCTGAATGGCAGCTCGTTCATGGCAAACAAGCCTCGCCCGCCAGAAACGTCCCGAGTTTCGTCAACTGGGGTGAGTACCCTCTGTCCTCATGTCTGAGAACGTAACGTCGCTTGTTGAAGGCGACTTGATGGA